>Ga0315534_1000081_pt1 | contig 50045 bp, 45 predicted proteins | sample SalMarSW160240MG_FD_203094 | JGI IMG/M metagenome (GOLD analysis project Ga0315534, IMG submission 203094) | Salt marsh sediment microbial communities from the Plum Island Ecosystem LTER, Massachusetts, United States - Salt Marsh Sediment SW1602-40 ... | reverse complement strand
CAAGCATTGAATTCGAGCAAGGAACTTTATGGTTTCGTTAGGTAGAATCCTAGTCACATAGTCCCCAACGGTACCACCCCTTCATCACAGGTTAACAAATGTCCTTATTTTGGCTAGTGGATATCCGATGTCCATTAATCATATAGAGTATTAAATGACATAATTGATGGTCATTTTGCATACAGGTCTGCGGTAAGCTATTCTGTGGTAACGATTGGATATTGTACCACAAACTGAAGCATCTTGAATTACTCAATAAAACACGCATAGTTCATTGGTAATGGAGAACAAATTCAGATAATTAAGTATCGCCCCTATTAATACATGTGCCTAATTTAATTGTGAAAATTAACTTGAGCTTGGCCCAGGTTATACTGCTATCCAAGATTTTCAAGACATTGGAGAAGCAAACCTTTTCTATCTTTCTTTAGAATCGATTTCATAAACTTATCAATGGTATGAATCTTTACACGCTGAAATTCAGAAGGAATAAACCCCCCATAAGCATAAAGTAAAATAATAACATGGTTTTCTGCCAATAAACAGACTTCTTCTGCAGCACAATTACTTTCTTCAATGATATCCCTATATAGTAAGAGAGGTTTATGATTATGCTGAATAATCATGTTCGCTTCTTTTAGTTTGGATCCGAGTTTATATATCAGCCATTCTTCAAAAGGAAGTGCTCTATTACTAGAGCAAAGTACATGCAATCATTATTATAGTACTATACCTATATAACGGAGTATATCAATGATCAATTACATTCTAGGTTGCAATTATACAGTAACTCCACTTATAGGCTTCTTCCTTTTCCTAGCGGGCTACTTATTCTATTTATATATATGGATTAATTAAAGTAGTTAATATCGTCAATTATATTCGCTGAGATTATCTAATCGTGATGAAACCCTCAATAGTCTTCAAGCGTTGTTCGCATTGGAAGTCACGATACTAAAAATGGATTAAAGGCAATATGTCGATGCTGTGGATTTGTCCTTTATTCTGGATTAGTTATAAAAGTAATAAGGAGAACCAGATAGCTAGTTGATAAGCCATTACTCTTTTCCCCTCTTATTTAGCTCTATCAGCTTCTCTAATGCCAAATAGATCTAGGCACCACACTTGTTGCGGCATGGTTATGGTTTTCCGAACTCTCATATCTACCAGTTTACTTCCGTTACTATTAAAGAGGCTACCAAATCCTTATTTGCAGTTCTATAATCCCCTTTTACTGGATCTATAGGAGCTACCTTTTTCCATTCATGTACACTACTGATCTATTGAGTGTGTGTATCGGTAATTGATATTCTGTATTTAATGCACTTGGGATTACAATATTTCTCTGATAGAAAGAATTTGCTGTGGGACAAGTTGCAAAACAACGGCATAGATAAATTATAGGTCATTGGAATATATGCAAAAGAAATTTACTTTTACTCTCCTCTGTTACTAGCCTAACTTTATTATTTCGTCCCATGTTCCCGTTACAGAAAGCATATAATATTTACTGTGATTCCCATGCTCAAACTGTATTACGTCTCCAGCAGATATCTGAACTCCAAATAATTTGTTTAGAAACTGTAGAAAACTTGGCCCTGCCACGATGCTCTTGGATTCCTTCTCAAGAGGTTTATTATAAAATTTTTGTAAACCATTCTCAAGACCTGAGTTACTGATTGCCTCTACTAACTGCCAAAGATCCATGCGTGTTGAGTTTCTCTTGTATATTCTGAGTATAGCCATTTCTTAGTAATATCTTCGGCATTCATGTATATAAAAGGAAGTAATACCTTCTAGAAATGATCATATACCACATAAATCTCTAGTGAGGGACTCACAAACATGACTATATAACTACTGACTTAGAAGTTGTTCTGCCAAAGATAAATGTCTAATTTCTCTGTCAGTTGAGACCCCGCCCTATCGATACATATTTCTACGGTGAGTCCAGCTTTTGAGGGCTAATGTTTTTCCTAGTGCATTAAGAGAGTCTTTACAACATTGACTTCTACTTGAAATATGGGAGATAAAAGCTCTTTTTCCTTGGGAACATGTTTTGATAAATAGTCTCCATACGCCACTCTTAAAGTACAACTTGTATTCAATAAAATGCCTTTTGATTCCTATGGCGAAGTTGAGATACCAATTTTATATCGCCTTTCATCCGCGGCAGACGGCATCGCAAACTTTGCAAGCTACTTACTGAAAGGTTTAAACACATATACAGAAATTCTTGATTTCTTGAGCTGGGTTTGTGTACATATTCTTCCGATCGTAAATGGGCTTCCGGACTATAATGAAATTTAAGATAAAGCAATATGAACACTAAAGAGCATCAAGATTGAATGGCGAAAAAAGATGAGCACCAACATCAGTTACATTAGATGAAGATAGATATCATGAGATATTGGAAATCTGCAGCAATTACAAGGCTAAGCAAGGTATTGAAATAACTCCAAAAGAATACATATTTATGCTTATAGATTCTGCATTAGGGAATGAAACTAAGTAACCAAATATCTTTCTATTATTACCTTTTATTATAGAAGTACGTAAGGTATGCTTTCAATGTAAATCCAAAGCCAGGTACAAACAGGCTGGGACTGGAGTTAAAAAACTCAAGTACCTTGTCTAGAGACAAGAAATAAACATTTGATATCTCATATGGATTTATTGATAGACGATCAATCCTATCATGGTCTAATATGCATTCATATATTGTAACAAATGCATTTTTCCTCCAGGAATTCCTAACAATGCTGCTAGCAAAGCTGTAGTTATAGTCTTCATCCCTTGCATCTATATTGATTTTGCATACCTGTGTTAATCGAGTACAGTTAGAAACATCATGCTCATGTTCCTCAAGAATAAGTCCTAACTCCTCATTAACCCTCTTCAGAACAGCATCAATGTACTGCTACTTGAGCACTGACTGATTCAGAAAAAAGACCTGCATGTCTGTTTTTGCTGAATGCTCTCTTTTGTAACAGAAGTCTAGATTGATTATCCAGAATAAGAATATTATAGTATCGACAGATAGATGATACTTCTATTGGATTCCTAACGTGAAAGTGATAAAATATCACGTCAGCGATATTTCAAAATTGGTAAATGCACCAAGTAATGTATTGATATACATGCTATCTAACATACTACCATAAGCAGTGTATAGATGGCATAGATGAAATTAGAAGAGAAGCCTGGAGCCTATATAAGTACGGAGATTGGAGTCAAGGGGTTCATCTCACAGTTAAGGAAAAGATCGCTGCTCTAAGGCTGTTGAAGGAATGTAATGATGCAAAATTTCGGATGTACGTATTAACTGATCTTACTATTGGAAACGAGTGATTCGAAGGCAGTCATCGTAGTTTTTACACAGCCACTGATTGTTTGCCCTTACAATGTTTTCATTGATCCTCCTTTTTCACTTACTTCCCCCCTCACTATTCGAATAGAAATCAAGAACTCACACATAGACACAATAGATCCTACAAAATCTCCTGACGTTGCGTCAGCGATTGATCCGAAGGATCTTCAAAATCTCACGCTTGAAGTAATAAGTAATTCGACGATTAGATGGTCATATCCATAATCATTCATGAGTTTCTACATTTATGCGGTGATGTAAAGACAGCGCAATATGTATCTAGATGAAAGGGGCCCTTAGGCGATCAATCGAATAACATTTAATGCGTTTTGTGTGCTTTTAAAATGTAAATTGTTTGGTGAGTTTGGATGATATTGGAATACCCACAAGAAGTAAACAGCACTGCCTCAGACTATTATATAGGAATAAACTATAGGAATTGTTAGAATATATACCTTGCAGAAAAATTTGTTAATTGTTGGTGTTGGACCTGGCTCCCCACAATATTTGACTTGCGTTGCTATGGAAGCTATTAGGAAGTCCAAGTATATAATCGGATACAAATACACATTGGACATTGTAGAGAGTATAATCGATAGGACTAGACAGGAGGTTTATCATGTAACGATGCTGAATCAAGATTCCATATATCAAGATGTCTACAATAAAATGAAAGATGGAGAATATTGTGCTGTACCTTTTACTGGAGATGCCAACTTTTCTGAATCAGAAGTTGTTGATCGATTATTGGAGATTTTTGGAGATAACAGTGAGATCATTCCTGGAATAAGCTCTATCCAAGTTGCTTCCTCTAAATCTAAGATACCATTAGATAAATCATATGTACTTTCATTTCACGTTTCTGGGGATATAGATAAAAAGAAAAAAGAATTGATCAACGCAATAATGGCTAAGAAAAGTGTGATTCTGCTTCCTCGTCCTTGGCCTAATGATCCCTCAAAGAATTTCATGCAATCAGACATTGTCAAATTCCTTAAACTTAAGGGAATAGATACTTCCACGCTGAAAGTATGGGTCTTTGAATACCTTACCAAATACAATAAAGAAACTATTTTCAGGGGAAAAGCTAGTGATCTGGAAGAAATGAGCTTCAATCCCTTATCGGTAATGGTAATTGATCAGAATAAGAGGTATACGTACAGAGTTTCATTCACCAGAAAAAAAGATACCTTAAATAGTACTTGATAATTTTTGAAAAAATTGACTGATCATAGTAAAAACAAAAACCCGTTCTATGATACCTTCATAAAGGAAGAAAGGACTATACTCCAATCGCATTTTTCAAACACCGACAAGAACATTTTCGCTATTATTACACCTAAACAAGTTGATAGAGGAGCATTGATGTCAAGATACTCTAGGACAGATAAGACTATGAGACGAGTATTTTTGGACGAATTTATTCGTAATCCTAATCGAGGTAAAGAATTTTATGATAGAGTATTGTTAGAATATGGAGATGATTCAGTAGCAGAATTAGGTGAAGCTCAAATTGCAGTAGAGTGGATTTCAAATATTGCGGCCAAGAAACTTGAGGACAGAAGGATTGGATTATCTTATCTAGAAAAATCATCCCGATATGTAGCATTGGATCAAAAAATTAGGGGTAATTACAAATATTATCGTGAGGAGCTTATTATGTCTTCCAAATTCTCAGACAAATATATTCAGGCATGTGATCACGCCTTTGATCTATATTCTAAAAATATCAATCCACTGCAGAAATATCTTGAAGAGAAAAAACCTATTGAAAAATTCTACTTCTTTGATTCCAATATAAAACACGATGTATCGTACAGTAATTTGAAAGAATCTAAAGATATAGAGTCGGCCAATAGAATCTACCGATTAACTATTAAGGCCAAGTCCTTGGACATATTACGAGGCATTTTGCCAGCGTCAACACTCACTAATATTGGTATCACTGGTAATGGCAGGGCATTTGAATACCTACTATCTAGGATGTTCGCATCAGACTTGAGTGAACTAAGGAATTTAGCAAGTCACCTACACGATGAGCTTGACAAGATTATTCCTTCATTCGTAAGAAGAGCAAATGATCAAAAATATGGCAAACTATTACAAGAATACCTCATAAATACGAGAAATGCCATAATCAAACTCTCCGAACTCCATTTAAAGAATATCCAAGTAAATAGGAATCCTGAGACTATTAATTTACTTGAGTTTCCTGATAATTTTGAAGCTGAAGTCAAAGTCGCGGCAGCTATATTATATGAATTTGCTAAAGGGCAGTCATTGGAAAGTATCATCAAATATGTACAGTCTCTCAAAAATAACGAGCGCATAAGTATAATACGAATGTATACAAAATTTCGGTCAAATAGAAGGCATAGACCAGGTAGAGCGTTCGAGATGGTTGATTATACATTTGAGCTGCTTACTAATTTTGGAATGTTTCGTGATTTGCATAGACATAGACTTCTTACGATTGAAAGACAATTACTTTCTACCAAACATGGTTATGATATCCCGCAAGAGATTGTAGGTTTAGGCATCTCTAAGGAATTTAAAGATTGTATGTATGAATGTAGCGATGTTTATGAGATACTATCCAATCAGATGCCGGAACAAGCGCAATACGTGGTAAATTTTGCATTTAGATACCCATATTTTCTGAAAATCAATCTACGTGAAGCATGTCATATGATCGAACTTAGAACTTTGCCCCAAGGACACGCAGACTATCGAAGCGTATGCCAACGACTCTTTAAATATATAGAAGAAAAAAATCCTATTCTTGCTGAAGGTATAAAATTTGTAGATCTCAATACATATGAATTGGAACGGTTTACCACGGAGAAGAAAACAGAAAAAAAGAAACAAGGGAAAATCTAAGGAACTTGTTTTCTTGGCTCTAGGGTCTTGAAATATCGATTGCCTGTCTGATAACTAAGTTCCGGAATATCTTTTATGCAATTTCTTAGACTTTGAGTTGTAACAATCAATAGTATAATAGTACACCTGCTTAATTTAGTGAGTACTGAGTCCACCTGGTCGTCCTATCTATTCGTACTTGTATTCGTCGTCGTATTGACACTAACTAGGTAGATTAAAGCCGGTTCTAGCTAGTCTATGCAGAAGAGTTATTCCTGATACAGTATACACGGTGACTCCTAAATGATTTATTAATGAATATGAGAACAGCACTGGTGAAGCAAATTTAGCTCCGTTTACATTCCTTCGGCGGAATAACGCAAGTAGCTGTTTATATCATCTAACATAGGGTCAAAGTTTTATTTCTATATGCAAAAATATATGTTGCCCCCTCTTATATGATGCACAAGAGAGCAATGGCTAGATTTCTTGATTCTCATAAGATCGGCTCTTTTACTGAAGAACAGCTTATGAAGCTGCAGAAATCACCAATAGATGAGTATGGAGTAAAACACCTTAACATCCTGTATAACTATGAGGCAAACATTGTGTACTGTCTTCTTGAGCAGAGAGGCTGTGCAATTGAACCATGCGAAACTCGACTGTAAATGTGGTTGGATAACAGAGGTTAAGGCTCCTAGTAATACTGCTGTTAGTCAACATGTTATTGATTTCTACCAGCCTTATCGTTCTCATGACCCGACTGTAAACAGGCCAAGTCAGAATCCGTAAAGTTAACAGAATCTCCCTCTTATGTCGTTCTTGGCTGATTTTAATAATATGATTATTTCTTCCGTGCTTAGGTGAATGCGTAATATGTTCTTGCTAACACAGGATTGTAGCATTTGCATCATGTTATCCTCTTCCTTGTTAAATGGCACCGGAACTATAATCAGTGATCTGCATTATGCGAATTTGAATCTGTTAAGTATTTCTGGCTTTAGTGTTTCAAACTTCTGATATTCTCCTCTTTGAGCTCATGTCATACATTTGCCGCACTAGAATCTATGAATACTTTGCATAAACTATACTTCTGAATTAACTTATTGATATTATGTAGCATGTCGCGATATAATGGATTCTTGTGCGTCTCATGACGCACTATGTACATGTGTTTATATCTCAACGACTCACTCGTATGTGATCAGTCGTGAGGCTTTTTTGCTTGCGCGTTTTTCTATTCGTCTGCTATTAGCAATAGCAAAAGCTATAAAGAAATTGGATTATAAACATAAAAAAATGATTTGCGTAGATAACTACGTTGTCATGGCCGCCTGTTCTGTGGTCCTACCAAAGAACATTTTGACATGAGGCCTATAGAGGTAATACAGGACTACTGCATTGATGATTGTATGGAATATAGCTCCTACATTCCCAGTTGCTATTGAAACAACACCCAATGCAATGCCAATGAATGATAGTACGACGGTTATACTCCAAGCCCATCCTTTCCCCTTCCATAGTCCATAAGCCATAACAAAGTATGCTAGCCCTAATGCTATGAGCGCAATACCTATACCTGATGACAATGCGACTAGCACTGCTGGAGACACATCGCTATTTGTACCAATATCGGACAAGAATGGAGCGGCTACTAGTGGTGTAAATCCAGTTGCAAGTAAACCTATACCACCTAAAATGGTAAGTATTGATATTATTGTAACTCCAAGAGGTCTTTGTTTTTGTTTCTGCATGTTGGTATCTGCATACTGCCATATATATAGCATGGGTTCTACAGAAGAACTAGGACAAGACGAGACGTAATTAGTTCATATTAGGGATTCAAAATTCAGTCTAATAACTTGATGCTGCAAGAGGTAAACCAATAACATAAAGTAATAGGGTTGACTATATCGTGAGGAAATTCAGGTCTAAATATGGCGAGTGAATTGGAAGTGAAAGAGTATTATACGAAATTTGATGTAGCCGTCGAAGTCCCGCTCTAACTGCCACAGTTTAAGAAAAAAGTTTCCAAACTAAGGCCACTGCAGTAGTTGGTGACAAAATATCTATCGGGCTATATGACAAGGAGATATGGCATGATTTCAAAGCTTTTTTCTAAACTTTGCTATTTGGAATTATAACCTCTATGCTGGAGCAAGCTAAGATTTTAATAAACACCTTATATTTATCTTCTTAATATGAGATCCGAAACGGAATATCTTACATTTAATACTCCTACAAGGCGTGCATTTGTTAATATCACTTCAAACGTAAGAAAGATAGTTGAAAAAAGTGGAATAAAGGAAGGACTTTGTTTGGTAGATGCGATGCATATTACGGCTAGTGTTTTTATAAATGATAACGAAAGTGGATTGCATCAGGATTTCGATAAATGGTTAGAAAAATTGGCACCCCATGCTCCGACAGATCAGTACGAACATAATGAAACAGGGGAAGATAATGCTGATGCACATTTAAAACGACAAATAATGGGTCGTGAGGTTGTAGTTGCCATCACTAATGGAAAACTTGATTTTGGGCCATGGGAGCAAATATTTTATGGAGAATTTGATGGTCGTAGAAATAAAAGAGTGTTAGTAAAGGTAATTGGTGAATAGAAAACCTTATTGAATTAGATTTTGTTATTAACTGTTTTTCTGAAATGGTTGTCTCTTTTATAACAAATTAATACATAAAAACAAAATCACATACCAAAAATCTTCTAGCTTTATCTTTTCAACCCAAAATTCAAGATCTGTATGTGTTATCTATCTCCTAGCAAAATTAGAGCCTTTGACCTAGGAACCTAGCTTTCTGAAAACGTGACCTTCATTTCTTGGTTACTTATACTAATTGTTACCTTATGACCGTCATAAGCTATGGCCCTACCTACCTAATTTTGTAATAGAAACAATATAAGATATATTGTTTGTATTATGTAATAGAAACAATATTGTTTGACTGTAAACTCACAAGTCGATCATTGACCGTTATAGCGAAGCATAATTCTTATGCCATCCGGATCCATGATCCTGACCTCATTTGACCTTACTGTGTAAGGAGAGGATGATTTTGGGGACCCTTGCGATAAGATCTCTGTAAAATCCTTTGTCGGAAAAATGAATAGTGAATTGTTCAAGCCCTGCCTCCCCGCCCTTGAGGAAAATACCTGCACAGCTTAACCAAGTATTTATCGCTAAACGGTGATGGTATCCTCCTACTGAAAGAAATGAAGCCCCATGCATGGTTTGCATCAAGTCCAACCCAAGTATCCTACAATAGAAGTTAGTTGAAGTAGCAAGGTTGATAACCTTCAGATGTATATGTCCAATTGTTCCACCTCTTGGAAAGGGCATTAAGTTTTTACGTGTTGACTCTTTCATTATCGTGTCATCGTTTTGATATAATTCAGAAAGTAGTGACCGAAGATCAAGTGCTATTGTATCCATTTGAACATGTCCATTCTCATCAAATTGCCATTCTTCTCTCGGTCTATCACAATAGATTTCTATTCCATTGTCTTCCGGGTCTTGAAGATATAACGATTCGCTGACCAGGTGGTCTGCAAATCCAACGAACTGAATCCCTTGGTTCTCTAGAGATACAAATGTAGTGGCGAGGCTCTTCCTGTCAGGAGTGAGAATTGCAAAATGAAATAAACCTGCCGACTTGTAATGCGGTCTGCTCGCCTCCGGATCGTGTAAAAGTGTCAGAATAGGAGGATTATCAATTTGAGGAACCGCATTATTGTCCATGTCAAACGTAAGCTCGATTATATCATGCCCATCGTCTCCCCGAAATCTTCTTAATGGCTTCATTTTGAATTTTTGATAATATTCTAATTCCTGCTGCAGATCGATAACCCGAAGCACTGGTCCTCCAAGCTTTACTTGTGGATTCATCTTAAACCAGGACATAATTTGGAGATATCAATCTTGTTTTGTCTGTAAATCATCATTTTCTGACATATTTCTGGAGAAATATTTAAACTCTTTATAGTCTATCACGCTCTGTTCAGTTAACGAAGTGAAAGTTAATAGTAGACAGAATGTTGAAAATATTTATTGATTGGTTTTCATTTTTGTTGGGAGTTCTAATGTTTGTCTATTAAATTCAATACCAGGAATGTCAGACTAGTTATTGTTCTTGTACTGATAGTTCTTTCTGTTGTGGCCTTTTACACCCTATCAAATAGCCCGATTGTTATTGCAACAGCAAATAACTCGAAGGTATCTCCAGATCAAAAGGATCTTGTCTCTGTAATATATGCTGCCTCCCTTGTTAAGATATTTGAAGAAAGTTTAGGACCAGCATTCCAGACCGATATTGGGTATCCCTATCAAGGAGAAGCTCGTGGATCATTACAAATAGCAAACATGATACTAGATGGTTTAAGAAAACCTGATGTGTTTGTAAGTGCAGGCACCATTCCTATAATGAAGTTAATGAATGCCACTGATCCTCTTGCTGATTGGTTAGTGAAGTTTGGCGCTGCAGAAATGGTAATAGCTTATTCCTCTGATAGTCGTTTCTTCAACGACCTGGAAAAGGCTCGTACAGGAGAAATTCCATGGTATAAAGTTCTGTCTAATCCAGATCTTAAGTTCGGAAGAACAGATCCTGAGCTAGATCCAAAAGGGTATTATATGATCATAACTGCAGAACTTGCCAACAAATATTATAATGATTCGGGAATAAAACAAAGAATACTGGGAGAAGATCGAAACCCAAAACAGATCTTCCCAGAAGAAACGCTCAAAACCATTCTGGAACAAGGTCAATTAGATGCAGTAGCAGCATACAAACATGAGGCAGTCGCCCGAGGACTGCCATACATTACACTTCCTCCCAAGATCAACCTAGCGGATCCTACATTTTCTAATTTCTATAATACATCTTCATACACATTAGAGAATGGCAAGGGTCAAACAGTATTGGGAGAACCGATATATTTTTCATTTACAATACCTGTCACAGTCAAAAATCTGGCTGGAACTACCGCCTTTGCCACATTTATATTATCAGCGAATGGTGAAAATATACTTGAAGAACAAGGATTGAACTTTATCAAACCCATTGTTGAAGGAAATATAGAAGACATTCCCTCAGCTATCAGAAATATACTGGAAAAGAGCCAATTCAACAAAATATAACCACAACACAATAACCAAAAATCCTATTAACTTTTTTAATTTATTGTACTTTTGAAATTGGACCTACTATTGTGATTGCGTCATCAAGCACATTCCTTTTGCTATGTGATTCTAAGATAGTTATCTATATGCTTCTCGTGATTTGGATTCTCACAATCTCCATAACAACCTATTAGTACATTATCTAAGTAATTACGTATTGGTATCATAATTGCTGATAAGTAATTCTTTATGCCCGGTTCTCTTTGAAGAGCTACTGTTAATGGTTCTTAAAGCATTGACCCGATGCGTGTATCTTGAAAAGTCCTTATATAATTCTCTAATAAACGGAGTGTCAGAACTACTTAACAGAACTTTGCATCCTCGATCGGTTAACTTCATGAATATTTGTGATAAATCTCTCTGATCGTTATCTGTAAATCCACATTTGGTATATCCAGTGAATTTAGCTGTTGTACTTACAGGATCATATGGTGGATCTAGGTAGATAAAATCATCCTCCTTGGTTTTATCAACTAGCACCGTTCTATAATCACTTAAATAGAGATGTGTCTTGGAGTTAAGAAGCGCATTATTTATATTTCTTAGATTTTCGCTATCACAAATACCGGGTTTTTTATACCTTCCCATCGGGACATTGAATTCTCCATTTCTATTGACCCTATACAGTCCATTATAACAAGTCTTGTTAAGCGCTATGGTTCGCGCTGCTTTTTCTATACTGGTTGCATTACGATCAAATTTGTCTCTCAAATCATAGTAAGACTTTACCGGTGATTTATTGTACACTTCTTGATATTTAGAAAGGATCACAATAAGTTCTTCGACATTAGATTTTATTATATTATATGTATTAATTAGCTCTTTATTGATGTCAATAAGATGCGCCTCAGATCTCATACTATTATTTGATATCATATAAAAGAATAGTGCTCCTCCACCCAAGAAAGGCTCAAAATATCGAGCATAAGATTGAGGTAGAACCCTACTTATTTTAGGTAATAACTGAGTTTTACCACCTGCCCATTTTAAAAAAGGATAACATTTAGACCGATGCTCACTCAGTATTTTTTCCCGATACCTCATAATTTATCTCCAAAATAACCGAGAATCAGACATGCTGATTTACTTCTAATTTCAATTCTTAGTCATCATTATGGATAGAATTGCATTATTTAATACTTATCTATTTGAGTCTGATCAAATTTAAACTTCAGTTAATTTGCTAATTCTAATCTTGCTCTATTTATTGCCTGTGGAAGCAGTATGATGAAAGGGATTGAAAATAGCACAGAATATTTTCTAGTTTGATCATCGACTCAGGTTTCAACTAGATAGTCAGCTAATATATCCTGTATTAACTGGTTTGCGTAGAACACCTGAGGGTTGTTGATTCTCCAATACTTTCTCCGCAGCCTGTTGTTGGATTGTTTGGATTAGTGCCTCAGTATCTCGTGCTTTCTTTTCAAGGTTATTCATATTCACCGTTAGTTCAAGTATTGAAAGTAGGCTTTCTAGAATAATCTTGGAAGCTTTGGCGTCAACGACATAACCTGATGTTTCTACTAATAAACAAGTACCTTGCAATCCACGAAGTTTTCCAACACCAATAATCAGGCCATTCATTCCTGCAATAGTGCCACTATCCATGGTCAAGATCTTTTTTTCCTTAAATGTACTCACTATATTTGAATCAGTAGCTGTTCCGAAAATCCTAGGCTTATCCACAAATGTTCCAGTAACGTATGCTGCCAAGGTGATGATCTTTTTTGTATTAAACTTTGTAGCGATATCTATGATTTGCTCGGATAAAAAATATGCGGAATTAGGATTCTCTGGTTGCGAGTCTCCGGTCAATAAGAGCATATCATGATTGGAACCAGGGGTAGAAGACGCCTTTGAATAAAAAATTGTGTTTTTCATAAGCTCCGCGATGCCGTCGCCTCTAATCATGATGTGTGGAGGAAATGAACCTGAGTATATATCAGCAAGATGACTTGCATTTAGTTCCTGAATTAAATGGTCAATTGCAATCTTTCCTACATACCCACTTCCAGGGAAACCGCAGATCAAAAATGGCGAGTCCAATTGTGGCATGTTAGTAGAGGAAAACACAACCTCATTTCCTTGTAAAGAAAAAGATGACATCTACTTAATATAATCAATGATTGATTTTAAAGTGTTGCATATACGTCCCCGCGCGTCCATGACGAAACTACACATTCAAGGCAGCATATTAAATAAGACTTAAAAAAAAGAAATAAGTTTCGGATCTCTAATTTATTAGATATCCGAACGATAGTGTGAGTTTGTGTAATTTGCCTTTTTTAGTATGAAACATCTGCTTCAGCATATGGCTAAAGGGTTCGATAATTGATCAGAATGCCAACACCACTGCCACTCCTCCAGAATCGACGACATCAACACAAGATGAAGCATCACAATCGATACGAGGAGCTATGATTGAGACAGAGTAATTTTTGGGCAACATTACTGAACCTTAAACGATGGTAGGTAGGGCCACGAGGGATTTGAAGTTGAAACATTTAATGACCCCTAGTTGTCTAGAACTCTTATTTTCCATGACTTAAACGATATAAATTCTTGTATAAAAGTATATTATCTACTAGTCTAATCACATTCGATAGTCGGTCTTGACTAAACCATACGAATTTGGTTCAATATGATAAGCCAATGCATTAACTATGTTATTACTCTCTCCCCCGGCTCGTCGTATTTCACTAATTATATCTTAAATTGGCTAGTCATTGATTCATGTCCAAACACAAACTCATCGAACTGCAAAAGATTATTGAAGAGAAGATCGGATCGTTGAAAGAAGAGGTAGAAATAGGAACTAATGTGAAACTGAATCCGCTATATGTAGCTGATAGACAAGATGAAATAGAATTTCTCCAATGGACCATACGAATTATCTATTCTATCTTAAACCGAGGCAATGATGAGCGACAACATCTCGGAGTAACCAAAAAACGCTTAGAGATGCTGGAAACAATTGAATTTGAAAACACACTTCAGGAAAGAGTACTAAATTTGAAATTAAAAGAGCCAAATAACCTGAGGGAATCAGATATTTTAATAAATGAGATCGATACACTGGAGAGTATTTTGGGCAGCGTTTCTGATCTGAAATATGGAGATAAAGTATGTGCTATAGAAGTCGCAGAAGCTGACAATAATTACCAGCAAGCAAATCGTTTGCGAAAACAGCTAATCAAAATACAGGACCTAGAAACAGAAATTAGTGCTCAGTGTTCACTGAACTGGCGAAATACAATAGGATCGAAGTGCATCAAAAGAGAAAAATTGTTTATTTGACTGAATCGTTTCTAATCAAAAGAATCCTGTTATAGAATCAATATTACTTCGGACTCCCTTGGGCCCATACCGATATCAGTGCTTAATTAGGGTTCTCACATGTTATAATATAGAGGAGAGGAGAGAACAAAAATAACTGGAATAGCAAATGATGAAAGGATAACTCTTCAAGTAGATCCCTTTCGGTTAGACGTCAGTCCGTATTCTCTATTTGTTGGGTCAATCAGATCACCCGTAACTAAAGAAAAATACCTTCAGAGAATGAGATATTTCTTCGATTATCTAAGTATTCATTATAAGTATGCAGAAGGATGCTTTGAGGCCCTTACTCAAAAGGCTAATGCAGACATAAACTGGCTGGTTAATGCGATTTTCAGGTATATCCAAGTTCACAAAGGTAGAGTTGAACGTAAGGAAGTATCAACTGCCACCCTACGTAATTACATCAAACCAATACGACTCTATTCTGAGCAAATGGATATTCCTATTCCGTGGAAGAAGCTAATGCGGGGTATGCCGAAAGGACGAAGGTATGCAAATGATTGTGCCCCCACTATAGATGAAATTAAACGAGTGCTTGCGTACCCAGATAGGAGGATTAAACCCATTGTTTGTGTCATGTCTTCATCAGGGATTAGACTTAGCGCCTGGGACTACCTTAGATGGAAGCATATCATTCCAATGATAAGAAATGGTCGAGTAGTGGCAGCAAAGATTCTGGTTTACGCTGAAGATGATGATGAATATTTTTCCTTTATCAGTCAAGAAGCTCTTGAGACACTAGAAGAGTGGATGAATTATCGTAAGGCGTGTGGCGAGGTAGTTACTGGTGAAAGCTGGCTCATGAGAAATCTCTGGGATGTGACTACTCCAAAAGGCAAAGGAGTGGTGACTATTCCAAAGAGGCTAAAGGCTACAGGCATAAAGAGGTTGATTGAAAGAGCATTATGGGCTCAGGGAATCAGATCAGAGTTGAAAAAGGACAAAAAGAGGCATGAATTCCAAGCAGACCATGGCTTCAGAAAGTGGTTCAAGACAAGGTGCGAATCAGCAGGTATGAGGTCAATAAATATAGAGACATTGATGGGGCATTCTCTTGGACTAGCTGATTCATACTATAGACCCACCGAAGAAGAGATTCTAAACGACTACCTAAATGCCACCAACGCACTCACTTTAAGTAATTTACATGATGTGCAAGAAAGAATTGAGGAACTGATAGTGAAGACAGAAGATAGCGACAGAAATACCAAAGGACAGCTAGAAGAAAAAAATCAGGCTATTGAGGCATTAGCTGATCAAGTTATGAAACTGTCTAGCGAGATCGATATGCTAAAACAAAAAATTAGGATATGACGTAATTCTTTTATAGACGGTATCAAAGTAATCCTTAAACTTTTTTAGTGTTTCAATAAAAGGCTTGTCGTTCGAAAGAATCTCTCGAATATCATCATCTGTGGTGTCAATTGGGTATTCTGAAATTATTGATAGAATAAATTCTTCAGCCCTTGGACTGCAAAAAGCATCAAAATATGCACTCATATATTCCTCCTGTGTGATTTTAGTCTTATTTAGATAGTCTGTAATCAGGGGTATTGTATGTTTCTCAACCCTCTTGTTTCTAATGTATACATATCCTCTTGCACTTTTCTTATCAAAAATGATTTTCAGATCCCTGCTATTATCTTCATTGTCGAAATATCTAATCCATTCATGATCGTCATCGAAATCTACATCAGTATACTGGAGATCCAGGAAATCCAAGTGGTATTTGTTCCTCAAATAATCTTCCAGTTTTTCATAGTTCCATGAATACCTTTCCCTAACTGACCTCTCTTCTTTCTCAAGCAACTCAAGAGTGTGATCCATTTTTTGAATAATGGATACCAAAAAATTTCCTATGTCTGCTATTAGGTTAAGTTTCATTTTAGGTGAGCATAGCGTCTCTAATTTTATGTAGGGATATAACAAATATCGGAAAATATTTGAGTTGCAATAATTCTTGATGAGTTCTTGTAATAGCATCATGTATGGAAGTTTTGTATTCTTTATTAAATAAAGAATACCTTCATCAGTAAGTGAGTAATTAATTGCTCCATGTTTTTCGTCATTTTCATACCCTCTAGATCCGACAGCCTCGATCAAACCAAGGTTGTGCAGTCTTTCTAAAGTAAGTGTTGCTCGTCTATAATTACTTTCATTACCCTTACGGCCTGGTGCAATATCATAAGCACACTTTTGAGGATGTTCAACGAAGTAAAATAGGTAGTTTACTTGATTCCCTTTAAATGATACCTTCCTAACAAGCCTTAATAGTCGACTAAAATACCCAAAATAAGTCTTCCTGAAGTCCTCAACTCCAGCATAGGGATCATTCATTGGTTCATTTATCCTGTTCTATATTTATACTTTTTATATTATATAATAATTATGGTTAGATCTGAAAGCAAAGATCAAGTTGAATACAGGAAGATCCAGGCTCTTGTAGGTGAGCATTCGCTTTTTTGCGTGTTGCCCCGAGTCTATGCGATCAATCTAGGAATTCAAAAAGGCGATTTTGTAAAAGTATACCAAACTGAGAATCAAATAATCATTGAGAAAGCATAGGAGATTTATAAATATTCTTGACCATCAATCTTATTTACCATATAGCAGTGACATTTGCCCATACGGGGGTCTCCTTCTGTCACTACTGTCACTATAGTCACTACTTCATCATCTGTAATGCAGCTATGACTAGCTATTGCACTATGAGTATTGCGAATAGTACTGAGCAATGTCTATGTAGCTTTCATTGTATAGTACTCAAACCTGTCGAGACTATCAGAATTATTCAAGCTGGAGAAGAATTTTGAATAGAACGAATGAGGCATTACTTAAACGGTTAAAATATATCAATGACACACAGTATAGACCTGCATGCTACAAGGACTTCGAAGAGTTTGAAGTCGATGGAAAGCTGTACAAACTAGAGCGTAGTACATTGCGAAACAAATTCTCTGTACTAAAAAATGGTGGATATATTGAGCGCTATTATAATTCCCGGGCTTCTTTCTTTGTCCTAAAGGGAATAAAATTCGGCAGGCAGCGCACCCAGCATGCTACGACCGAACATAGCATATCTCAGCTTTCAGAGGCAATCCAGGTACTTCCTAAAGAAAGTAAAGGATTGCACGATATCCATACTTCATTTCAGGTGCTAGATATATGGCAAATATTATCAGAAAGTAAAAGATTCAAGGTTAACGAACATAACAAGGGAATATTATTACCTCCTTTCAATATTGACGGACTAAAGATTATTGCCAATATTCACCATACTGATACTGTAACGGTTACGGTTGCTTGTTCAAAGAATCCAATATCTGCTGAAATAGACAATGTTGACGGTGTCATTAGATTAGCAGCTGCCCTTGCTAGAACACAAGAGCGAATCCAACGAATCGTCGATGAATGCGAGAAGTTGCTCCCTGGCGGGTACGAGAGTATCATTATCCCTGACAGTAATACGTGGATGGTTAAGATGTGGCACTTCGGCGTCGATTCCAAAAACTATAAAGAGTTAGAAACTTGCTTGACTTGGAAAGATGCTCATGGGGTACTTTTGAGAAAATACCATAAAAAGAAGGAAGGCAAGCTAAAGAGGGAGCGCCAGGAATATCCTAACTTATCATTTTGTGAAGTACGAAGAATGACTAATGATTCACGATCAGAAACAGAACCAAGAGTAAGATCAGTTGACAGCGATAAAGAAAAGAAAGACATTAGATGCCCTTCATTGGTAGGAGCGCAAAAAACTCTTGGCTGAATTTATAGCTGAAGAAGATGAACAAGAACATCTTGCGATTAAATCGGTACAAAATCACCATGCTGATTTTGGCACCAAAAATAGCTCAAAAAATGGGAGTGTCCCATCCGTTCAACGGAAATCACCTATATGGACTTCAACCAAGCAGTCGATATCTTATCTGACAATCAGTGGGATAGAATCTGAGCTATCACGCCCAGAAATAGAGTGGCCTAAAGAAATCATGATCCAGCTCATAGGCAATGCGTGGGACTCACTTCAGGATAATTATCCAAACGGAACTAAAGAAACAAGGAAAATTGAGGTACGCATTGTGTATGTCACACTTCTTGATGGAGAGGCTAGGAGGGTTGTAATTCGTATAGCCATAAGAAACTCCAATGTAGAGAATGTGCCAGTGTTTGAGAATATAGAGCAGATATTTGATTACACGAAATTCCATAGCACAAAAAGAAATCAGCACAGAATGGTGACCGGCGCATTAGGAGATTTCCTAAAAAGGAGCCTTGGAATGGGATATGCCTCTTGGACTGAAAACTACGATAGAGAACGAGAAGATTCAGCTGTAGCTGCAGATATACAGTGGCCGGAACCGGTCATCATAAGACATAATGGAGAAGAGCAGGTTTACTTGCATGTTGAATGGGACAAACAAGAGTATTGGCCGATTATAAGTCATAGCATCGAATATGGCGCACCAGAGTATACAGAAGTACAAGTTACACTCCCTCTTGATTCGATCCTGAAGAAGTTAGGAGGAGATAGAAACTATGGGATTTCCTACATCCTGAATGACATGAAGAATTATTTCTACAGGAACAAGATTGGGAAAACGAACACAGAATTCACGTTTGAGATTGAAGATAACGGGCAAGGGGAGAGTGAAAGTAACTGACAAAATCATGGAATACCAGCCTATGGGATTTTAAACTGGGTGAATTAAGGCAGCTTATCAATACAATTAGTAACAAGTCACTTCTTGTGTCGGATGCATTTGCTAACTTCAGAGAACTTCCTTGTCTTCCCCGTAAGTTAAAACAGATAACAATACAGGAACTATCTACTAGTCCTGACCTGATCGTGGAGCTATGGAATTCAAGAGAAGGAATGAAACCTGAAGCCACCTTCAAACTAGGATGCAAACCAAAGGTCCGTGAACTACAATTAATCAATAGTTTGGAAGAGATTTACAAGATTGACACAGAAAGAGCTAGAGCCAAAGTGGTACTAGGACAGCATAGCGATTTCCAGCAGACATTTACTTATGCTTTAGAAGTTGCAGCTGCTCCAAGATTAGATCTTGATGCCAGCAAAGCAGGTGAAATAGAGATCATAGACTCCGTCAATGATTTGGTCTCCCCAAGTGGTAGAGGAGCATATTTTGATGGTGGTGATTACCATTGGACTGGAGAGAAAGGAAAGCATAAGGGTACACTGTTATCTGCAACTACTCTCAAAGATATCGCATTCAAATGCGGCTTTAACAACGATCTTCACTTGTCGAAGGTAAAAAAACCTGGTGTACTCTTCATAAATCTGAAGTGTAGAGTGATTGAATTTCGTGGGGCCAAAGGAAAGACTCATATCGAAACAAGACCATTTGCTTCTGACATTGCATCAGCTGTTTCCAACTTACTGTACAAGATGCCATCCTATCATGGCGATGGACTTAGGTGGGCTGATGACTCTTTAGAAGATAATGATGATGATAGTTCTGGCGAGTATGTGGGATATCTAAGAAATTTCCTACTTGAAAGGCGTAAAGCGGTGGAGGCAGATCCCTCTCTAACGGTAAAGGATCGATTGACTCAGTCTGGAGTCTGGTACCGCATACGACCTGAAATGATAAGGGGTGGATTCAGACCTAGAAATAGGTCAACTGACAGCAAAGGCAGGGCAATATATGATTGGGGCTCAACTAGAATTGGTCTCACCAAAAGGATTAGAAAAACCATCGAGGAACTATGGCCTGGGGAAGATGTCACAAGAGAGTACTTGGGCATAGTTGCGAAAGCCAGAGCCATGCTTTATTTTAATGGTCGAGTATTTCCAGTTAGCTTCGATAGTAGAGAAGAACTTGCAAGAACAAAGACTACAGATCTAGTTATTGTTGAAAAAGAAGGCATCACTGATGTATTGCTAGATTCTGCAAAACGATATCGTATAGCCTTAGTCGCTACAGGAGGACGTTTCACGGACTATGTACAGGATTTGATGCGATTGGCAGTAAAGGCTGGACTAAATGTTTGTATTCTGACTGACTATGATATCCACGGCTTAAATATCTGGAGAGATACAAAGATTAGGATTAAGCGGTTAGGCATAGACAGGGATACTATTAGATGGTTCCACAAAAATGGATACGCAGACTTGAGAGAAGAAGATGTCGAAGAAGAATATTCGCCTAATCCCAGTCTATTCAGAGCCGATGATGATCCATATTTAGTAACAAAACGCATCGAACTGGACTCTATTATCGAAAAGGTAGGTGCAAATGCATTCTGGAAATATCTCGCACATCAACTTAACGTAAAATTCTCAGGAAAAAGAGACTATAGGGATATTGTACCCGAACCACAGACTAGAGATTACTATACTAATGAAATAAATGACTTTTTAGGTTACATCGAAGACTACACTGAGAGTGCATATCATGACGAATGGATGAGGATAAAAAATGAGGAACTTGCTAACGTAGATGGATTATTGGATGTTGATGATAAGATGGCAAGCATTGATCATAAGCTGAAGCCTACAGTTCAGAGTGATGAGGGTATGAAAAAATCTCCTCAGCTCTAAAGGAGCTACTTGAATCTAAGAACCTACCTGAGTTTAAATAATAATAACAATAATAACATCGACTTAGCTCGATACAACTAATTTAGCAAGCTAAGAGAAGTAAGTCAGTCTAAAAAAATATCTTTATATGACTAATGGCATTCCTGAGACTAAAAAACAAGAACCAAAGATTTGAATGCCTAAGATGCAGTTTCGATCTGAGTATTTTAAAATCTAATCAAAATCAAACTTCATCTGCCATTAATGCTACCAGTATAATCTCCAGTGATCCTCGCCTCCCTTTCTGAGATTCGCATATTTCCTTGAGCAATTAAAGTAAGAAATTTGCTCCTAGTATTCCCTTCAGTAGGAAATGATGATTTTATACCTTTTTACTGTTGCGAAGTGAAAGTAAGTTAAAAATATTGATATCTGATATTTCACCTTACTCTAAAGGTATAGAGTAATCAACATTATAAATAATGCTTAAATAAAAAATACGGTATACTAGATTGCTTAGCTTATTGAGTAAGTATCGGATATATTACATCACAGACAGCGAACAATCTTGAGTCAGAAGTCAGAAGCTAGACTCAGCGAAAGAGATGATAGTGAGCAATCTACACTAAAAGGTGGCAAGAGCATCAACTTACGAGAATTCTTGTAGTCGACGACAATCCAGATACCGAGAAAGCAATTCGCTAGATCTATTGCGTAATTAGAAGCTTACAGCTATATTGTACTTCGTATAGTGCACTTATTTGAAATATCATTTGATGTCATATCGCAGATTATCTAAAAAGCCCTTGTTATTTAGGTCATTTACCGGATTAACTGTATCTGAATTTGATGACGTCTGTGAAGAAATAGAATCAAAGTATGAGGAATATGAAAGAGCAAGAAGAAGACAATGCCTCTCTGAAGAAGGAAAGAAGAAGAGGAAGATAAGGAAGAGACGTTGGTGCTGGTAGACCGTTTAAACTGAAAGCAAGAGAAAGATTTCTCATGCTCTTGGTCTATTATCGATTGTACATTACATATACATTATCGGGATTTCTATTCGACCTTGACCAGAGCAATGTATGTAGAGATTTATCTATTCTAGAACCATTAGTAATGCAGTGCGTTCCATTGCCAAGGAAATTGTATAAACGTACAAGAATAATAACAAGAAGAAGGTTACGAACCATCAAAGAAGTAAAACAGTACTTTCCAGGTTTGAAAACCTTCATCGACTCTACAGAACAAGAGATTCCAAGACCTAAGAACAAAAGAAGAAGGAAGAGTCATTATTCAGGTAGAACGAAGAAACATACTGTTAAGACACAACTGATGGTTAATACTGAAGGCATGATACTGCATAAGACAGGTCATAAAGGCGGAAGAAAACATGATTATGATGTTTACAAACACGATCATCCTATCTCTCCATCGCAAGTTGAAAATGTAGTTGATCTTGGTTATCTTGGCATTGAAAAGGACTTTCCCACAATAAAGTCTGTACTTCCCATTATCCCTTCATCGACTCTACTAATGTTGCAGTTCTGGCATTAGCAATCTTTGAGTTGGAATGTGATGCTCTGCCGGCTTCGTAAGCCTTAATGAGCCTCATTTTTGCTCCAACAGCCTTCTCGTGCATCTCATGGTTTCCGCTTGCATCTAGAAAGCCTAATTCGTAACAGAGGTTTAAAGCCAAACTCAACAATCTTGTTGGAGGTGCTTCAGAATATCTCAATTTCCTCGGGAAGCCATAAAAATCACCGTTAGCCATCTTACCAATTGTTGAGATTCACCAGGTTAGGTAAAGAGTAAATACCTGTCTTACGCATGATAAAGCAAGATAAGAGCAATTGGCTCGGTTTCTGGATACACATAAAATTGGCTCATTGACTGAAGAGCAACTTAGAAAGCCGCATGAATTAAAACCTGACGAGTTTGGTGTCGTTGTTATAAATGTTTTGTATAATTACGAAGCAGATATCATGTATTGCATTCTTGATGCCCCTAGCGAGGAGGCTGTCCGACTGCATCATATAAAATTGGGATACACTTGTGATTCAATAATTGAAGTTAAAACTACTTCTTGAAATTAATAAGTATAACTAGTCTTCTATTCTACTTCTCTCTTCCAGCCGTGAAATTCTTCGACTCTGTTATCGGCGTCTTTGAAAAACGGGCATAAAAGCAAAGGCAATAGATTCTACCTCCCGGCGTCTATATGATTCTGTCCCATGTTACTGTGGATAGATACATAGATAAACACAAAAATGGTCTATGACAAAAAAAGAGAAAGATAGACTGACTGACCTGCCTTGTCAACCAATCAGCCTGCTGCTGTAGTTGTGGTAGTAGAGGTCATAGTGGCAGCCGAAGTCGCATTGGTCGCTGGGGCAACCTGCAAGGCCATGATATGACCATTATAGAGCATTTCGTAGATCATCCCACCATAGCCTGGTGTCACAAGGATGCCAGGTGACATTGCAGGGAAGAAATCAGATTCTGCAAGTATTTCTCCTGTTGAAGCGTCACGCCATACGATCTGTTCTGTATAGGTGTAATCCGTACCCTGTGCTGCTTGCTCTAGTTGTTGTTGAGTCGCATTGGGATTTATATTTGTGGAAACTAGGACTCGCTGATCGGTTGAACCGATGAGCGTCAAGAAACTTATGGTTCTCTGGTCTACTGGACCCCATGCTACAGACATGTTACCGTCATGAGTAAAATCAACTGCAACTACTTTTCCAGGAAGATAATCCATTGCATAGATTCTGTTGTTTGGCAAGTCCACAGACAACATAGATGGAATAAAGCTCTTCTGTCCAGATTCAAGTGGAATCGGATTAATCCTGGCTATTTTGCTGGGATCAGCCTGTGAGATAGCAACTACACTTAATGATACATTGGTAGGGGCTCCGCCATTGGTTAGCCCTATAACCCAATCACCCATGATGGCAGGAGCAGTGGCAAGAGTCTGGCCCGGTAGCAGATATGGAACAGGTCCCCAATTAGTATCAAGGGTAAGATTCTGACCATTCCACTCATATCTGAAGGCATTAGTTGTACCGAATAGATACAGATAGTCTCTACCCTGGAACTGAGTGATCGTGTTGCGGCCTCCTATCATCTCAGGGAGCTGTTCCCAATCAAGTACTTCAAATGTATTCGGATCGACTGCGGCCACGACTGAAGGGGCAGCCTGACTTTGATTGGCACAGAAAATGAAATTATAACCCTGATTAGTACAACCTGCTACTCGATTCTGCGTCTTTAGTACAAGCGTGCCGTCCGCGAATGCATTCATGCCATCGTAGTTACTGTCCTTTGGTGGGCTTATCCCTGTGGGCAATGATACTACATTTTGGACACCCCCAGTGCTAGCATTTACTTTGTACAAGTACTGACCCTGGGAGACAGCAATAGTGCCGTCAGGTGCTGGAAAGTTCATTGCACCTGAAATAAGCCAATTACCTGAGACATTATTATTTGAGAGAGGTGTGTGCCACTGCTCCCTAAGCGAGCCGGCCTCTAACTTTGAGATGAAGGGTCCTGGTAATGCTAGACTTGCACCACCTCCTGAAGTGAACAGTTCATTTGGTTCCCTTGTAACGATCCAGGATGGAACCCCACCCAGTGAATCTGGAGACATGTAGGCGTACACTTGATTGGGTTCGGTGAACGAACCTCCAAAGTGTGCACATTCAAAGACGGCAGCGCGCTCAGAACCACCATGCTCTGTGCTAGCCATTGTAGGATACCATGGAGCCCAAGTAGTTTGATTCTGTAGTGATTTAATGCACTCTTGCTCACTCTCTATTAGGGAGAGATTGCCAGGCAGGGGTCCACCTGCTGCTAATTGGTTTGGTGAAAGGGTCATTGTAGGGGTGGTGTCGGTATTTTCGGCGCTAGCACCACCAATTCCTGGTACTACACTTGTGACTACCGTCAACAGCATAATTGCAAGGACAGTAAATATGCTTGTTATTTGTTCTATATTCATGTACAAGAACAAACATAGCTCCTAATAATGAGATGTTGCATATAAATATGAGGAATAATTTATAACAATTGTAATAAACTTTTTATTTAAATTAAATGCACGCATATTTCTATGCGTAAGCCCTTTGAAGAAGAAAAGAGGACAGACAGCATTACCCTTAGAGTTGAAAAGAAGGTACTCGATAAATTGCGTGAAGAGGCAAACAGGAAAATGAAGAGCATTAACATATTGGGAAATCAAATACTCAAATTTTATGTAAACTGGCATTCTCCTGCAATAGATGCAGGATTTGTATATATTGACAAAAAGAATCTTAGTCGTATACTCGATAAACTCACTGAGAAAGAGATAGACCAAGTACTAGATGAGTATTTCAAGACTGAATTCATTGGTAGACTTAAAATGATAACAGGTAACACTGAACTGGACCGATTTTTAAGGGCAATGGAGGGTTGGTTGTCAGGATCAGGGCTGCGCTATAGACACATGATAAATCAAGGAGTGCAAACCTATGTGGTTCAGCATGATACGGGAAAAAATGCTGCGTATTATATGAAAGGCTATTACAAGAGAGCGCTTGAATTTATGAAAGTAAAGAACTTGGAAGTCAAAACTACAAATGATACACTATGGATAGAATTTAGTGCTTAAGTCTTAACTAGTACATTAATGACAGAATCTTCATACCATAGTACATTCAGTGTCTATTGCGTCTCGTCCATCTACTTATTGTTCTTACATTTTAGCGCTGAACTGATAATATCTTGTTCTCGATTAATTTCTATGTCTAAATAGATATCTGTTTTGTAATCAGATATCTGAGTGTAAGATGTATTGTCATACTTCTGACATACTGGACTTAAATGCGGAAAGTTAAGAACGTAAAAGAACTGGATTTAGAATAGAAAAAAAGATAGATTGACTGACTGATCTACTTGATCAACCAATTACCCTGCTACCGATGTTGAGTTCTGTCCTGCTGCTGCTGAAGTAGTCGAAGTCGCATTGGTTGCCAACGGCAATACCTTCAGAGCCATGATATGACCATCTTGAAGCACATGATAGTTAAGTCCACCATATCCTGGCACCACCTGAGACCCTGTAGACATAGGGCTGAAGAAGTCAGAGGCTGCAAGTAACTTGCCTGTTTCAGCATCTCGCCACATTACCTGTTCGGTATAAGAGGCGTTTACCGGTCCAGCCTGTATATCTGACTCGTTCTCGAGTTTCATGTTAGTACCCATCAGTACTCTATGATCTTTAGGACCAATGGCAGTAATCCAGCCAAATGTCTTCATTTCCTGAGGTTCCCAGGCTACTGACATATTACCTGTCGCTTGATCAAAGTCAATGCCGACGACCTTTCCAGGTCCCTCGTCCATCCCGTATATACGGTTATTTGGCAGATCCATGACTCCAAAGTTGGGAATGTAACTTTTTTGCCCAGGCTCTAGTGGAATTGGATCAATCCTAGTTATCTTGCTGGAGTTAGCCTGTGATATTGCTACTTCGCTCAGTGGTACGTCTGAAGGTATGCCATTTGTTTGAATAACGACCCAGTTACCCATGACTGCCGCCGCAGTACCTGCGCCTTGACCTGGTTTCAAATATGAAACCGGACCCCAAGTATCGTCGGGAGTGAGTTTTTGGCCATCCCATACATATCGGTATACTTGACTAAAACCAACCAGATAAAGGTAGTACTTGCCATCGTACACTGTAGTGGTAACTCGACCGCCGATAATTTCTGATAGTTGTACTGAGTCTAGAATTGTAAAGTTCTTCGAGTCGACCACAGATACGACCGAAGGACTACCAGGACATTGATTTAATGCAATGAGGGAGTTCAAGGTACATCCGGCTGCTCGAGTTAGATCTTTCATGACGAGGGTGCCGTCCGGCCAGCCATTTAGACCATTGAAGTAGGCATCAGTTGGTAATGTAGCGCCAGTTGGCAAGGATAATACTGCCTTAACTTCACCTGTAGTGCTATTCAACTTGTACAAATACGTGTTTGTAATGACTATTATATCACCAGTATCCCCAACCGTGTACATTCCACCAGCACCAGTGAAGGCCTGCGACATGTTTGTGTTGAGAAGTTCTGTTCGCCATAACTCCTTCAATGAGCCTGGTTGAACCTTTGAGACGTACGACTGAAGGCCTAGCACAGGCGGATTAGCGGCTACTACTCCACCGTATACGTACATCTCGTTGGTTCCTCTGGTAACGATCGTAAATGGAGTAGGATAATAGGTAGGTGACTTGTAGGCGAAAACTTGATTGGGACCGGTGAACGATCCAGAGAACTGTGAGCACGACCAGTAATGGCTTCTATTGGAGTTGTAATTTTCAAAAGCGGTAAGTGTTTGATACCATGGAGCATTAGGATTTGCAGACACACACTCTGACTCTTGTTGAACTGTCGTATAGTTAGGAGGTATTGGCGCACCTGCTGCAATCTGGTTTGGAGAAAGTATTGATGCAGTGGCAGGGCTGCTGCTGATGTTGGTACTAGCATAGCCTGGTAACGTACTCGTACTTAGGAGTAGCAGACTAGAAATGCTTGCCAACAGGAAAGGTAACAGAATCATACTATAGTTTTTTATATGATTTTGTATCATGTAAATGTGCAGTATCGTATTTTCGATATAAATCTTGTCACGCTTTGCAATACATTGCACCCTGATACAAGAGATTTCTATTAAACAAACGACCATGACCTAACGCAAAGAACTTGAGATTTCCATGTTTATTCTTGCTAAAAATCGATTGTTGCCTCTGTAAGCACAGTCAATAATAAATTTATGTTACGACACCTGCTGCAATATGATACTGGTGTTCCATCATCTTCACCGTATAATTTCATTGGAGAGGCAAAGTTCGATGAGAACAATTAGGACATAGAGAGAAGCAAATTAAAAATCTTGGCAATATTACAGAGATATCCAAGTCAATTTGTCAAAAAAATCTATAAGCTTTCCTGATCGTGAAAGCTTTACTATTTTTGCAAAAACAGTAATAATGAAGCCTTTCCTTGGATATATACCTGATTCTAAGAGGGATGAATTTCTTGATGTATTCCTAACTGAGTTCGAACGCTCAGGCCAATCATGGTTGCTAGATTTTGCACGCCTGGCCATCTTTGCTAGAAAATAGCTCAAATACGAACACTGGGGGGCATGTGTATAAGAATTGATTATTTGTGTTCAACCATGCCCCTTTCTTTCATCATCTCAGTTATATATTGGGCAATCTGTTCAGAGTTAAGAGATGGGCTTATTTGAGTCTCTTCTTCCATGGAATCGGGCAGATCCTTGCTCGTCTGATATACTCTCTTAAATATTCTATTCTGAACTTCGGATGTACCTATCTCATCCAATAGGTTTGTTCTCTGTTGTTCTACCGATTTTCTAATTGAACGCCGAAGTCTATCATCTTGTGCTACAGAGATCGCCGAAGAACGAATTCCAAAAAATATTAGGTATGATGATAGTCCAAAATAGCATAGCGTGTATGATCGTCATGGAGATTTGGTTCTAGCTGCAAAGATTTTGATCTAATATTATTTAGGTGCGATATATACGCTAATGTGTCTTTCATTAATCAAGATGTCTTTTTATCCTGCCGGTCAGCAATATACTATGGGTTCAGTTTCACATTAGTTCCTATTTTCACTTCCTCTTTTGTAGTTCAACAGGTTTGTGTATCGTATAGCAATTAGCTAATTTGTGATACAATTAATAGATTACCATACATTCAGGTTCACATAAAAGCAAGTCTTCGATGGATTATGTCGAAGATATAAGGTGGTGTATCCAAGTACATTATTCTTTACTAAACTACTTTGTCCTTCTATGTATATCGCACAAGACTTCGCCAGTTAGTTTCGAACTAACTACAACACCTAGAATGCCCGCTGCCATTGATGAGAAGATCAATAGAGGATACATTTCATCGATCATTTCAAAGTATATCGCAGCAATAACATTTGGCCATACCGGCTGCTGATTAATGGAAACTTCATTATATGTATGAGTAATTAAAGGAAAGTATAGTATAAAGAACGTTAGTCCCAATACAGTCCCTGCTAATATATTGACGATCGTTTTTCGTGTTTGTGAAAGTGATATCGATGTTGACGATGATATTCCCAAATGTGGTAATGAAAGTAACACGTCAATAACTATGATAGGAATTACACTTATCAGGTAAAATGGAATCGTAGGTACTAGGTTTTCATTCGGAAATATTGTCGTAATTAGATTGATAAAAATAAAAATCATTCCAGTAACAGATAGCACACCGAACTTCTTGGTCATTTCCCATGAAGTGAATAATACAAAAGACACAAGAAATGGAAAACATAAAGTTGCAATTAATCCAGCTAAAATTGGATTTGGATTAAATTTGAAGAAATCAGTATCAGAAAATGGAAGAGAAACCATATGAATTATGCCAGAGACCGTAATCCAAATTGCTGTAATCGAGACTATTATGTACAACGAAGATTTTTTGTTACGTGCTGTAGTATTATTAGAACTTGTGTTTTTCAGTTCAACTATAGAATAACTATCTTCATTATCCATTCTCTCTATGTTGGTCTTCATTTTCATTCTTTCATAGTAGTTATTATTTGAAATCAATCCAAGGAAGGCACCAATACTACATAAAACCATTCCCATTGTAAGCACTGCGTGTGGTGGACTCAATAAACCGTCAAGACCGAAAGCTGTATGCCAAGCAAAATCTAATGGACCAGCCGAAATTAACATAACAATTCCTACTAGTACTAATCTTAAGTAAGTCGGAAGAGATTTTCTATTATTATTGTCAAATATTTTGCTACTGTGTCGATGATAGCGATATGCCATCAATGATCCAATTAAGACTAATAATACACCAGAGTATAGCCCGACATGAGGCGGAGAGAAAAATGTTTCAGGTCTATTTAAAAGATGGTTACTAATATCCCAGCTGCCTGAACTTGCAGTCAATAAAATGCCCAAACTCACAATGATAAGAGGAACAGCAGGATCTGTTTCAATGCTATTTTTGAAACGACTTATCGGTAATGATATGAAAGTTTTATTATCTTCCCTGCCAAATAGAGATCTAAACGTGTTAGCCATTGTTAGTCGTTGTACCTAATAATATTCAGGAATTTGGACTACTTATATTCATCTATTTCGAATAATTTGGGTTAGATTCAAGAGCCGTATCATAAATGTCGGATACTCTACGATCCAAGGTATGCGTCAACAGAAATCTACCTGCCATACTTATATTCGTCTATTACAAATATCTAAACTTCGCTTTGCTTATTGCTCAATCATTTGTTGAATGTCCTCTTTAAATCTCTTTATTAACCTAGATAACGATCTTCGAATTTCATTTAGTCTGTATTCGGTAGCTCTTTCTATTATATCAATACTTGTTGCCCGATAAGTATGATATTGCCCGCCACTTCTTAAGTTTCTACTTTCTTTCACGCAAAAACCGATACTAACCAACTTTTGTAATGATCTAAATATCGTTCCTTTGTCCTTTCCTAACTGCTTAGAAATTATTTCCAATGTGAGAGGTTCTTTAGATCTAAGCAATGTAACTAATATATCCAAATCTGAAGGCGATAAATTATAAAGACACTCTAACAAATTCTTACATGTACAATCAGTATCCATAAAGAGATTGATGGACCTCATGTTACAGATTACATCCCATCATTATAATTCATATATTTATTAGTAAAAGTGTAATAAAAGGTTTTGTACATATTTGGCAAAATCGTAATACTTAATAAGTGGATTTGTAATATCTTTCATAGGTGAATATTCAAGTCATGCAATATTATAGTAATAGTATTAGTGACAGAACTAATGGACATGACGAAGAACTAGAAAGGATAATGCAACGAAAAATGAGTGAATTTTCTCTTCGGGCAAAAAGAAATGATCACGTCGATGGTAATCAGTCAGCCACTACTACTCCCATTACTTTAACAGATCAAAATTTCAATGAGATGGTTGGTAAGCATCCATTGCTAATTGTTGACTTCTGGGCCCCATGGTGTGGACCATGCAGAATGGTCTCTCCTGTAATAACGGAACTGTCCCAGGAATTGGCTGGAAAAGCGGTATTTGGCAAACTTAACGTAGACGAGAATCCAATGATAGCAAGTACATTTGGTATACAAAGTATTCCTACTATTGCAATATTTAAAAATGGAAAAGCAGTAGACGGGATTATGGGAGCTGCATCTAAATCACATATTATGTCCAAGCTCTCCACACATATCAATAACAATTCTTCAACTGACATCAATTCTTCCAGTTCCGGAATATATTAGGTGTGTATGTCCCCCAACTTCTTTTCACTTATCTTTAATTTTTTTGCCAAGCATGACATTTAACTATAATACATGACTTGTTCAGGATCTGTGTTTATGCATATGTTCACCTTCATGAATATGAGGATGGGAATGTCTGATAAATTTTTCATGTGTGTGTGTTTGATATAACTTACGACTATATGCATATAGTGAGCTCACACCGAACGCTGCAGTTCCGAATAATACTATTGTAGCACCTGATGCCGAATCAAGGAAATAACTAGAGTACATGCCTAGAAATGCGGTCAAAACCCCAATAATAGTCGAGGCAACAACCATTTTCATAAAGTTATTTGTAAGCATCCTAGCAGAAATGGCAGGAGCAATAATAGCAGCAGCTATCAAAGTTACTCCGACGCTACTCATCGATGCGATTATAACGGCAGCAAGAATTAACGAGAAGATCAGTTCTGCCATGTCTGTTCGTACGCCATATACTTTGGCTGTTTCCTTATCGAATAAAGTAAAAAGTAACCTTTTCTGATAGAAGAATATAAAGAATGCAGTTACACATGTTACCAGCATGATAACTGCTAGGTCCTGATCTGTTATTCCAAGGATATTGCCAAATAAAAGCGCCTCAAAATTCCTAGTATAGCTTCTTGTCATGCTAATCAATAGTACACCAATTGCAAATCCTGCAGTTGTGACTACTCCTATTGCTGCATCTGCCTTTATTTTGTTTCTTCTGGTTATCACATTGATAAGATATGCAGAAACAAAACCCCATATTGCAGCTCCCAGATAAAAATTAAAACCAACAATATAACTAACAACTGCTCCGCCAAATACAGCATGAGACATTCCATGACCTATGTAACTCATTCCTCTTAATATTATGTACACACCCATCAATCCGCAAACTCCTCCTACCAGAATAGATACTAATATTGCATTCGTAAAGAATTCGTAGGTAAACGGCTCAAGAAGCGATTCCAAAAATAGTAATGTTATTGTATGAATTGGCAATATCGACGATAATAATGATGGAATCAAATTATTGAATCTCTCTCTTTTTGACATTTGTTATCCATTTTTTCCTTCTCCTCCACCTATTGATTCAAATTTCATCGTCATCATTTTTTATTTTCAAACGGTCTGAGGGAGGAGGAACGTATTTAGTGGGAATTGTAAAGGAATCATTGTTATTAGTATTATCAGTGTTACCATTAGAAATATTGTCATTAGAAATGATACTATCATTGTAATCAGCTAAACCGTATGTTCTCAATAAATTATCTTTAGTCAATATCTTTAAGGGATCACCTTCTGCAATTACTCTTTTATTCATACATATGACCCAGGGGAGCCGTTTTCCAATCCCGCCAAGATCATGAGTGGTTATTATTATTGTCATATCTAGATCATGATTTAATGAACGCAAAATCTCCATTATCTTTTCCCGAGTATTATAATCGACTCCAGAGACGGGTTCATCTAATACCAGTATGGTAGGTTTACGAATCAATGCTCTTGCAAGAAAAACCCTTTGCTGCTCTCCCCCAGAAAGCTCTCGAATCTGTCTATTTCTGAACTCTGAACTATATATTCCGAGATCGTCTAATATTATTCCCACCATTACATCGACGTCCTTTGAGAACCACGGTGCAACACCTGATTTATTCCAGATTCCCATCCCAATAACTTCTTTCACAGTTACAGGAAAGTTCCAATCAATACTTTCTATTTGTGGTACATAGCCTATACTCTTTGAAGAATATGCATGTGAGTCTGTGATATTATTACCTAAAAATGTTATCGTTCCCTTCCATGGTTTCTGTAGACCAATAATTATTTTCAGAAGGGTGGACTTTCCAGAGCCACTAGGTCCAAGCAGGCCTACGAACCTTCCTTTCGGAATCTTAACACTTACATTTTCCAATATTGGTTTGTGGGGTGAATATCCAAATGTGACGTCATTTACTTCGACTAGATTACCTAGGGCTATGTCGCTACTATCCGTCTTGATCTTGTGGCGCATCTTCATATAATACTAGGTAGTTGAGTAGGTATCGTCAGGGGTGATACTTGATAGTGCACTTACATTACCACCTAATGCCACTAGCATATTCTTCATATTCTCCAACATCATTCCAACATAGGAATTTTGAGGGTCTCCTGGATCGCCTGGCAAGTCATCATCACTAAGTGTACCAACTACCTGTACGTTGGCTTCATTTGCAATTTGATCGACTAGCCTATTTGTAAATACCTCAGAACCAAATATTGCTGGTACATTTTCAGCTTTAATTTGATCAATCAAGTTAGCTACTTCTCTAGGTGTAGGTTGGCCAAAGTCTGAAGGTTGAACTGCCCCTATGACGACCATGCCATATCTAGGTGCAAAGTAAGCCCATGAATCATGGTATGTAAGAAGTTTTCGGTTTTGTTCCGGTACCGACTGTACAGCATGCATTATTCCTTCATCAAGTTGCTTCAACTTTGTAATGTATCGATATGTATTTCCTTTATAGTAATCTGCATTTGTAGGATCCATTTCAACCAGCTTATCTCGAGTAAGATTGGCGAATTTCATGGCGTAGAGTACATTAAGCCACAAGTGGGGATTGGGATCACCTGCTTCCTTGGGAAAGCTAAAATCAAATATGTATTGATCAGAAGTAATAGTGTTGTCTCCTAATTTCAAGATTTGAAGATTTGGTTTTGTCTTGTGAGCTTCGTCAACCACGTCTTCTATATTGGTTTCTAAGTCTAGTCCATCGATAATTACAAGATCTGCATCATTTACTTTAACAACATCTGATGGAACAAGCTCGAATGTATGCGAATTGATAGCTTCTGGAACCAGTCCAATCAATTCTATCTTCTGTCCTCCTACATTTTTCACTATATTGGTTATCGGAGAAACAGAAGTGACGACGTTTAATTTCTTTGTTAAAGTTGTGGCCGTTGCATTTATGTTATTGCCTGCAGCAGCTGCTCCTGCTGCTCCAGACTGGTTTGCGCCGCCTGTGCCGTTCATGGTAGTAGTAGCAATCGCCTTTTGCATACCCAAAGATGTAATAAAGATCGAACCTACAAGCATACTGCTTATAAACAGAAATGGTTTTGCAAATTTAAGATGGATCATTGAAGGAAGGAAATGAGGGCAAGGTATTAAAACTTTGTTCAGATCTCCTAACTTGTCATATAATTTTTTAAATCATTCATATTTATTGTCCATGTCGACTAGATCTGATCTAATTTTGACTGACATGGATAAGTCCAGTGATCAATACAAAAACTAAGGTATTTAGAAATAAGGATGTAAATTATATCAAGTGAGTATTAAAAGTCTTCAACCCAGTCGGAGGGAAATATTACAAGAACAGTAGAAAGTAATACAAAAAATCTTTTCTACAGATTAAGATCTATAGTAACTTAGAACATATCTATATTTTGTTTGATCGTTACTATCATTTCACCATCGATAGTTGCTAGATATTTAACTGTTATTGTAGGATGATGATGACTTCCTAGCAGCAGGAATGGCATTCTATCTCGGCGTCGGTTCTTTCCACCCACCCGAGAGAACTCTTTGATTCTCCCTCCTAATATTATGCTTAATGTTTATTCAATCTAAAGTGTTGAGATGACAAAGGTTTTAAGAAACGCCAGATGCATTCCTGACTATAATTAGTGGGATTTTCCATAAATATTAAAGATAGAAGGTATCGATCAACAGATCAGAGCGCGATGAAAGCATTACCCAAAACTTTCCTATGGGGTGTATCAACTTCTTCCTACCAAGTGGAAGGGGACATCACAAATAACGATTGGGATTTTTTTACTCGATCACAACAAATTAACGAGAGAATCTCTACCATCTCAAGACCAAGTATATTCTACAAAGGTGGTACTACAGTTGAGTTACAGCCAGCAGGTGATGCTGCTAAATTCTGGGATATTAAATATTATGAAAGAGATTTCGATCTTGCAAGAAGTTTAGGGCTAAATGCTTTTAGAATAAGCATAGAGTGGTCTCGTATCGAACCTGAGAAAGATCATTGGGATCAGACAGCTATCGATCATTATAAGGAGATGTTGGTTGCGATGATGGAAAGAAACCTAATCCCTGTGGTTTCACTAAATCATGCAACACTTCCTCTATGGGTTCTGACTCCTCCCCAACAATTTCTAAGACGAATGGGCCAAAATTTGCTGCCACATCCACTAAAAGATCTTCCACTCGGAGATCCCTTGCCGTCCGATCCTTATTGGAAATCTCTTAGAGGTTGGGAAAATGATGAAACTGTTGAAAGGTTCATCAGATACGTTGAAAGAATTGTTTTAGAATTCAGAGAGCTAGTTGATTATTGGATAACAATAGGTGAGCCTGTAGCCACAATAATTGGAGGTGGTTATATATCTGGATTATGGCCACCTGGTTTTTTCCTCGAGGGGAAAAAAGCAAGAGTTGTATTGCACAATCTCATCGAAGCACATGTTCAAGCATATGACAAGATCACTGTACTTGACAATATCGACGCAGATGGAGATGGTTTTACAAATAAAGTTGGTTTTACTCATCTGATGATGGAAGTTATTCCAGCTGTACAAAGTAAGATATACAGTATAAGAATGAAAGATAATATTGAAGCTGCAAAGAATTTTAGTTATTTTGCAAATGATTACTTTATTAACGCTGTCATTAATGGTGAGGAAGATCTAAACTATCTGAACACACTTCAAAGAAGCAATAAGAATAGCGATGAATTTATTGTACACGAGGACTGGAAAAACAAAGCTGACTTCATTGGTCTTGATTACTATCGCAGGGTTTATGTTTATTTTAATCAGATCGTTTCTTTAACCTCTGCAAAGTTCGTAGGAGGAGTTCCCATAAATGATCTAAGTATTGCAGACAAACAACCTCATAACATACTAAATGCTCTCGGGTGGGAAATCTATCCCAAAGGATTGTATAAGGTGATTATGAGAATTGAAAATCAATGGAATGGCATACCGATTTTTATAACTGAGAATGGTATCGCTGATAAACATGATGGGTATCGTGCTCCATTCATTGTGTCTCATCTTCAACAAGTTAGAAGAGCAATAGACGATAGTGCTCATATCATGGGTTATCTACATTGGTCTTTTATGGATAACTATGAATGGCTTGATAATTATAGACCTGAAGGAAAGTTTGGATTGTTTAGCATAGACTTTGAAGAGCAACATCGAGAAGATTCAGACCTTATGAGGCAAAAAACTAAAGGTGCAGAAGCACTTGAGTTGATCATCAAGGAATCAATCTCCCAAAGCAAAGATGGCGTAATATCTGATTCTGCAATAGCTGTAGCTCAGAATAAGTTTGGAACATTTACTGAAGACGGTTCACGTATTATTTATCCTTGGATGACAAGATGGAACAATGGATAAATGGCTGATATGTTGTCCATCAGTCAAAATAGTGAAAAATATGGGGACGCATTGATGCAAATACTGATCTTTATTATTCTAAAGGCGATGGCTTGTGGTCTTGATGCAAATTTGGAATAGGCTGACCCACTCAACAATTCTGAATACAGTCATGAGGGGGATCTTGCATTTAGGAGAATCATTTGTTGTGACTATAACAAGAGCGAATCTAGGAGATACTTCAGACTTTCAAATCATATCAGTGTTATTTCCTAATATTACTAGTGATATTCACAACAACATTGCAAATAGAATTGTAAGCATATTATACGGCGCTAAGCATAAAAAAATAGGTGTTAATTGGTTGAGTTAGTTGCACCAGTCATGTTTCCGTTAGTAGTAGTCTGGTTTGTCGCGCCTGCCATAGTTGCGTTCTCTGCTTCTACTGCTTCTTCCTCGTCTACGAGAACATAAGATGCTAGCGCATTCTCATCAGACGTCGACACCATGAGTGCCACATAGGCTATCCCAGATATCCATAGTATTTTTGAACTAAACTTTAGCGAAGAGAGGATTGTATAACAATTTATGTTTGTCGTTTTGTAAGCACTGCGGGCTATAGTTGGTACGCGTGTAGCGTGCCTGCATATCAACTAGGAATGGGTGCGGGATAACTAGCTATATCCCTGGCACGTGTAACAATTAAGTATTATACTATAGGAATGTCCCATTTACACAAAATCGCTTTTATCTTTTCAACCTTACAAATTCACGCAGGGCACGGGCTTCATCTTTATATGCTCTAATAATATGCTTATTACCATCAGGACAAACAACAGTGACAGTTACAATATTTATCTCTGCGTCAGAAGCTATTGCAGGTGGTTGTACGTTTTCTACTCTGCAACCTGCTGCTAGATATTTTTGTAATTCTGAAATTGCTTTAAAGTCACTATCCATGTTCTTAAGTGAGTTAGATTCCATATAAAACATCAGGTATGCAATGTCGATAGCAAAAACACCCTTTCGTCTTACCATGGACTATTCAGATTCATTTGGACTGCAATATCATGCCCATTGTATTTCATGTCTACTGCATTATGTAGACTTCAAAAATTAAATATTAATTGCTTGAGTTCAGGATACCGCAATTGCAGGAGCATCGGAAGTCCCTGTATTAGTACTCAAATTGCTTGTGGCGCGATCAAGCTGGGATCTAGCTGAAACAGGCAAGTTCCAATATAATGATGCTGTTATGTAGGTTGAAAGAATGAATAGGCAGGAGAAAACTCCTGCCTCACTAACCTAGTCTTTTTTTACTCAACTGTACGTGATGACTAGTAGTCTCTAATCCTGGACTTCCAGATGACAGTGTAAACTCGGATGGTTTTACTCAAAGTCCGGTCTTCATAGCAGTGGGTAATGAAATTGGATCCGAATATACAGGACTAACTAGAACAACAACTGCAAAATATCCTTCTATCGAATTTTACAATAGTCAATGGGCCACCAAGCTGCAGAGGGGGATTTTGTTGTATTTGTCAAAGTTGTAGCATTACCCAATACATCTGATTTATCGCATTATCCTGCTGTAGGAATTCGAGGCCAGCAGCAAGAATTTGTAAATGTATATCGTATAATTGTCGTAAAATCAAATTGAACCAAAATTAGAGATTGGTTGACAATTTATGCAGATGTGTATATCTGTATATCTGAAGGCTTTCTCATCAAACAATTAAATGCTGTTTCTTGGAAGCTATTTGCAATAGCACATGAGGATTCCCAAGCTTCGGGAATCTGATACTCTAACAAATGAGATCGATACGCTTGAAAGCGTCCTAACGATCATAACTCTCATTAGGCCTCTCCAAGTAAGAGATATAACTAAAAAGATTATTCTGATTCACAAAATATATGACTTCATCTTCAAGAAAAGCAAAATTAGAGATCGAAATTGAGATTGATATCCCAATAGACATTATTAATGATAAACAGCGGTTCAGTCTAGTTGAGGAAGGAATTATTAGAAGTATTTCCAAAGGTCTATACGAGCAAGGAGTATCATTTAGAATCCTGAAATCAAATATGAGTTGAATGTTTGAAACACCTGAATCTTTGAGTCTCTTTTCTCAAAGATATAGTACAAGTTCTCAATTAGACATGATTCCCTGATACTGTCCCAATGGACTTATAAGTGCATATTGACAATATTGTCTGCTAATCATTGATAATTTCAATGAGATGTAGGAATAATTTTCTTTCAATCTCCCTTGAAGCTTAGGCATCGCTAGTGATATCATTTCTTTAATTAGTATAAGTAGGTTGAATTGTTAACTAAAATAAGCGTAATCTTGTCCTATTTCTATCCAAACAAGTGACTATAACAAGATTATTCCAGGTTAACTATCTATAATTGTAAAAGGAAAGTTTAATATCGATCAATTTTTTAAAGTATTTGAGCTTGAAACAAGTAGCCAGTGTCGAAAGTATAATTAATGCATTATCCGAACTTGAGGATGATCTCGACAATATTAGCAGCAAAGCGGATGAAATGAAGAGGCGTCTAGTCAACTCGTCTCACGAACAAATTGAACATCTCAAAGAGAATATTATAAACCTGGCAAACGGAGAAGCAAAAAAAATTATCGATATGGCTAGGCAGGAAGCTGAAAAAGAGTCATCAACTATTCTCAAAGATTCGGACAGCGAACTCGCAAATATCAAAAAGAATATTGAATCTTCCTATGATGAGGCAGTTGAAGTGGCCGTAAAAATTATTTTATGGGGAAAAGCTTAATTCGCATCTTCCTTTTATGTAAATTTTGACTTAAATTGTTGTTAATTCCTCATGGTTTGATAATGTGAAGAGTCTTAGTATTTTGTAGAAAATGCAGAAGCAGTTACACCCATAAAGTTTAATAATAAATTTTGTCCAAGGTTCTTCGATGGAACGCCCCTGAACAAGGAGCTGTTACAGCATAAAGTCACCGTTGCTACTGTCTATGGTCGTTCTTACTTTAGAATTATTAATGCGCTAAAGCTTATGGATCTTGCCTTTGAATCGCTTTCGCCTCAAGAAGCGGCAGAATCAAATACAGAGTTAGTTATAACTACAAGAACAGAAGCTAGATTTTTGACTAAGAAGGAAATCCTTTTGGATACAGATCTTCCAGAAAATCCAGTACTGTCTAAAGCAAGAATATTTAGAAGTATTATGAGAGGATATCAAGACGATCATTTGATAATCGGAATTGATCCGGGTAACCGTATTGGAATTTCTATTATATATCTACAAAATGAAATTGAAAGTCTAGTTGTATCATCCCCTGGGTCTGCTATAGATTTAGTTATAGCATTCTTAGAAGGAATTCAATCTAAATACAAGATTGTTAGAATTGGGGATGGTGATATGGGTATGTCGCAATATATTGCTCACGTGATCAAATTGAAATTCAAGAACGCTGTCGGTATAGAAATTGTAGATGAATATGGTACCTCTTTACCGAGGAACACTGGAGCGAATAGACGAGGAATTCGAGATAAGCTTTCTGCTAAGACAATTGCGCTCAGACGTGGAAGACAGTTTTTACATTGACATGTGATAAGAAGCCTTACACGTCTTACTTTTCTGATACTATCTGTCGATCATTTGCCTGCTGCAGTTCGAACAAGTTAATAATCTTTAGAATTTTTTATATCGCAACTACTTCACTATATAATATTTGCATAAATTTAAATACTATGTATTACATTATTGTATTAGGTAGATTTAGGTTTTACTTAGGAAAAGATGAGTTGGAATGACTTGTAAAGGTATATGTGGTAGGCATAAGGCCCAGAAACCAGTCGGATCTGGTCGTTACGCTAGTGGACAGAGACGTTGCCAGATATGTGAGATATTCATCAAGTGGGAAGGATTATGGTGCCCGTGTTGTGGCTATAGGCTAAGAACGAAACCCCGGAACCTGAAATATAAGACAAGATTGAGAGCACGTAAAAAATTGCAAGAGGTTTATCCAGAGAAACCTATTCCAGTTCAAGTCTGACGATCTGTGTAAAAGGACGGTAAGATCCATTAGATGATTGCAGACCAAGGGATGGTCGATAAAACTCTAAAGTCTCAAAGCGGAAGAATTTTCATCATCAAATACGTACCCGTCTCTAACGGATGCATTATTTTGATATCGGAGGATTCTGACCAAATAGGAGCTATCTCAGTTTCCATTTCATCGTCCAATAAAAGTAATACTGCCAAAGTAATTCCAAGCAAATATGACTCAATATTCCTAAATACTATTTCTGAGATGGTATCCAAAATGAAGAATGGAATATGCATAATCTCACTGTACAGCACCAAACAATTAGCATTGGAAGATATGAAAATTATTATGGATCAGATACGAGATCTTATTGGAACATAAGCATGTAAATAATATGTGCTTATATGCGACTGGTACTCTTTAAGTCATAATAAATTTTGCATATGTTTATGAAGATAATCCTTTGTTTGATAGAAAATCGAAAATGCCACTTCAGGTCTAAAACCAACCTGTAAGAAAATTCTGCAAAGGATATCAAAAAGGAATGCTGTAGTTATTGCTGAGTATATCACTTCAATGTAAACAGAGATCAATCCTTCATTAACATTTCTAGGGACTCCGAAAACCTGAGACAGTTGATGAGTACAATGATAGTTTCGTGCTAATTAACTTTGGTCCATCAAGCTGGCGTGCATATTTCATTCCAAAATCAAATGTTCAAGGATATGATGATAAGCTACTACACTTGCCACGAACTCCTAACGAGCTACGGATTATGATCTAGGCAATCACCCATCATGTGAGGACATAGTCTGTTCTTGAGGCAAAGTTGTATTGCGGTTGAACCGCTGCCTACTAAGTTTGCTCTTTTTTCAACATCTGTCAACGACGGTGGCGGCCGTTGTTGGAATACGCTGGCTGCCTATGAATAAGCCGTAAGCATATTAGAATCTAACATAAAGCATTCTAAACCGCATATACCAAGTATTCATAAGCTTAGGCTTTTACAGCCCTGAGATATATCTGTAGATTTTCTTTTGGGTAATCGATTTAGCAGTGGCATAAATTATCATACATACTTAGGCATTGTTCACAATAGTACTTCTCCCGTGAAGTGCGAACAATTTTTATACCCTTGTTCTTGTTTGTTCTCCAGCAGCTATTACACCTTAATACAAAATCATTTGTAGAAGGATCCCATTCCTCCATCTCATGCCACCACTTCACATACGTACATAACGTAATACATACATAGCGCCTCATATTTATTATAACTTCGATCTGAGGTTTCTGAGGATCTAACATTATGCACGATCTTATAATGATGTCAACATCGAATTAGATAAACAAACATTTCTTCTGGAATATACCGTGCTCTTTTCGATACCAGACTGACGCAGAAAATTCCAAGAAATAAATGCCTATTACATATAGTAACACGAGATAGCAAGAGCTAAATCATTGAAGATAAAAATTAGATAGGATCTTAGATAAAAAACAGAAGGAAGCCCTCGTTATAGCAATGCGTGAAAATGGAAAACCCTACCATGATATTGTACAGGAGCTAAAGATATCGCCTAATACTATCAAGCAAAGCTGGTCTTGACGAATCTACTTCAATACACTCGAGCCTTTGAACTTTTTTCAGAAGGGAAGACTCTTACTAAGAGCTGTTACATTAAACCTTAAAGCTGCAGAAGCAATACAATATCATCAGGAGTATTTCATACTTCTGGGATGTACCGAATTTACAAAGGTTTACCTTCAGATCAAGGATCTCCCTAGGTCATATGTAAATCTTGTTAGACTAGTTCAGAATGCTGGAATCGGTGATGATTAGGTCGTGATTAAGGATAAATTGTGCGCAAATACAGGATACACAGAAAAAAAGGTAGATGGAGTATTCTATGATTCTACGACAACTGTGCCTGTTAGATATGGATGAAGTGTGCAGAAGTAGGCGTACTCTCCCGGTTCACTTGGCATGGTTACCGGTTGACTTTGTGACATTGGACCCACCAGTCCTGTGTCAAACAATTCGTCAGGAGTGGTAGTCTGCGGGTCTCCGGAGGTTGCGGTATGAAGAGCATTATCCTGGTTGTCCCACACTATTTCAGCACCTGATGATACAGTTACTGGATCAGGATCGTATCCAATCCCACTATTAGGATCCAATGAACCAGCTGGCATTACTACTGTGGTTTGACCTCCCTGCCCTCCGCCAGCAGCAGTAGTGTTAGTTGTATTTGTGCCTTGTGCTATGGTCTCAGATGGTCCTACGATAACAAACGAGATAGCCAAGATTGTGAAAATAGCTCCGTATCCTATCTTTCTACCCGCCTTCATATCCTGTCTTGTTGATATCATTAACTGATATCTTTCCTATAGACAATATAAAGATTAATGCTCTTCCTGTCCTTAATTTATAGGCCATGATATAGCAAATACGAAGCGTGCAATTTATCCTTTCTTATGACTTATTTCTCTTCTTCTTTAAACAACTTTGACAATTTTATTTGGATGATATAGATGATATGTTCCTCCCTCAAACCAGGTAAAATAGAAATGGCAGATTAATATACTATGAGTATCAAGTTATATTACTAGTAGAGACAATGATATCACGGCTATTTAGATACAAGTAGAAATCAAGTTTTGTGGTAATGGTAAAGGCTAATTTCGATATAGTAAAATCTATTTGTATTTGTGTTTCCCTCAGATGTATCGATGACAATGACAATGATGCTCTTTCCTATTCGTTCTATCCTTTAATTCCTCTTGAAAGTACCAATATTATATAATGTGCTCTACTATAAATGGATGGGTATATTACGTAAATTAAGTAAATAAGGGCTAAGAAGGAAACGGCTAGATTATTATTAGGAATTTGAATGGCTCTTGTGTTCTACGCTGCATTTGATAACAGCATCAACTATGGCGATACCATTGCAATAAGGTGGACCATTATTGGCAGAAGAGTTCAAACTATTAATCCACTGGGAAGCGAGGTAGGAGCAGGAGCGGTGAGTTGGGCATATAGAATGGGAAAGGGCGATAAAAACTACTCCAAAAGATCTGCAGTTATTAAACACGTATAAAAACATGGCGGAGCTGTTCGTTAAATCTCATTAGGCACACAAAAACGTGTGTATCGATAACATGATTATACCAACAGCGTTTCATGCAGTTATGTCACAACCTTTCATATTTGAAACTCTACCGATAAAATCTGAGGTTAAACAGGCAAAAATCAATTGAGGTGGTCTTGTCGCGATTCAAGAACCTCATCCTAGCTACATACTATCTTATCCAAAATCTTATACACTATTGCGAATACGAAATGCATATGGGAAAATGGGATTCGGATTCTAGTGTGAGATTTCCAGGCATTAGAAAAAACTATGTCAAAATTGCTAAATATGCAATAATTACCGGCTTTATAATTGTCGCAGTAGTAGTACTCTCAGTATTTATACCTAGATCAGGTCTAAACATCGAAATCATTGAAAGGGACGAGGTCATGGGTACGATGCAAACGATCAGTGTGAGACTATCAAATAACAATTTTGCCACTTTGAATGAGGTAGAAGTACAATTTGGACAAGATGGTCAGGTACAGCCAATTGGGGATATGGGGCCGTTTTCGTCCGTAATGCTAACGCCTCCTGATCCTAATAGTCTGAACTTCGACACAGTAATTGTTACGGCAAATAATGGCGAAATAAAAGCAACCAAGTCAAGGTAATTGATCTATTTATATCCACATAGAGGTACGCTTCTATCTTCCCTTGCAGCTGTGGATGAGTTTGGTATTCGTTTATCTTTGATGCGATTATGTACTAGATGGTATAGAAGTCAATCAAAGTTCAATAAGATGCTATTTACGGTTCTCCTCCTGTAAGGTTGATATAGCCAAGGTATTTTTTCACTCTATGTGTTTATCTTTTGTATCTTTTCATAAAATAGGTAACCACTGATCGAGAATTTTCTTTATACTCATCTATTAATATCCTTAAAGTTGCAATCATTAACTCTTCTACTTTTGGTTCTTTTAGTATGTTCTCTTGATTGAGTCTTGTTGCAATAGACAAAGCAATATCATATTGTGATTGAGGTAGTTCGATCTTTATCGTCGCCAATTTGTCTAAAGTATTACGAATATACTTGTATATATTTTCTTCAGTTTAAATGATCAAGAGTAGTATTTCGGATAAATTTCCTGACATTCATATCATACTGCTTAATCTACCACAGGCGTAGAACAACTATAGCCAAAAGGTTTAGTTACTGAATTACATACTTCTATAAGTAACTCTGCATATCTTCTTGTATCATAAATTGCTGCTCCTTCTACATTTATAAGTTGAACTGGAATAGATCTTATTTTGGAATATTTTTGATAATAATCTGTGATTATGTATTGTAGTATCTCACCAGCTCTTAGATGTTTACCACATTCAGATATGAGTAGATCAAGAGAATTCTTTTCTATTGTATCTCTATTCTGATATTCATCTGCACTCATTGATATTATTTTGGTAAATATTAAATGTTGAAGCGGTACTTTACCTGCTTTTAGTTGATGAATATAATTATTGAATATGTTACTTATTTCTGGGATAAGAGATTTAACTCCCTTTACTGTATTTCCAGTAGCCATTACCTGTAATATGTGATTCTGGCATTTTTCAAAGAAGATGGGTGTATCATGCCTTCTTAATTCTAACCCTCTTATTTTTAATGAGTCACCTTCAAATGCTCCAAAATATCTGTTTGGAACAGGTAATGTGGTATTTATTTTTGAGGGAACAAACGCTATCCATTTATAAATCCCTTCAAATGATACTTTGAAACCTGTTTGTTTTTCTATATCTTCTTTTAGCGATAGACATAATTCTTTACTATTGTTATTGTTATGATTCTTTTCCTTAAATTGCATCCAAACAGAATCTACTATTCCATGTAATACTCTAAATCCCTGTCTTTCAGCAGTCCTTGTAGCATGAGACAATATCTGCCTATCATAAGCACAAACGGCTATATGCGCATCGATTCTTCCAAATTTCGCGTTATTAAATCCTAGATATCCAAATGATGTTACTAGAATCCATTTTAATGTAGATTGTCTGGAATTATATTTCTCCTTCAGAGTATGGTTTTGAATGGAGTCCTTCAGTTTTTTGTAGAGTAAACGCTTCTCAAGCAATATTCTTAAAGATATAGGAATGATTCCCATTCTCTTCGAACATGTGTAATTATGATCAGCATCATGTATTGTTAAGAGAGCGTCTGTCTTGGATCCAGTAATGCCTACATTATCATTAATATTGCAATTAAAACAAGTTAAATGATGATAATCACGATAGCAACAATTACAATTTACAGTTTCAGCAGAAATATTATACTTTCTCATAATGTTTGGATATAGTGACTCAAAGTCAAATTCAGCTACTTGTTCGTGTACTCCTACCTCTGGTTCATATATTAGACCGCCTCTATCTGCAATCAGTAATGCATTCATTGATTTGAAATGCTCTGCGATTACAGGTTTCCACGGAATTAAAACCCCTTTTCTTGTGGCATTATAAAATTGAAGACTACTAAGACACTTTCCTATAGAAGCTCTAGCTGCTGTATGGAGGGGCATTCTACAAATCCTGGATATCTCATATAATCCACTTAATCCTCCGCCAGTTTCATTTGACAATTCGAATGAATTCGACTGATCAAAATGTATTCTTCCATATAGCCTCGTGGTAGATGGTTTAAAGTAAATTCGACCATATGAAAAATATGAAGTTCCTTCTTTTATTGGACTTTGTAATATCATTGAGTCTCTGCTTAGCGATAATTTTTTATTTCCATTCATTTTGGCTCTATGAATAAGATAAGGGAAAGTAAATGAATCTCCATCTTCAGTAAATATAAAGTCAGGATCTATTCTCGATATTTCAGCTTCTAATCCATCTAGTATTTGCTCTTCAGAGTCAGGATCGATCTCAATATTTCTATTACGAATGTTATCGTTATTGCCCTTATTATTTTCGTCATTACCAATACTTATTGAAATAGATTTTATTGCATCAGAATATTTGATACTTTTATTTTTATTATTGCTATTACTATTACTACGACGACTATTTCTATTATCCTTTGTATTCACCTTTATAAACGCAGTTCTAAATTGAGGAACTGTATAATCTGTACTCCATATGTTATCCCTATTAATTATCTTCTTTAATGTATTGTTTTTATCATAATAGGCATCACAAAGGGCAAGAGGGAATAAATTATGCTCGTATAAATAAGCTTGTGCTGGAGGTAAATCTACATTATATAATCTATATTTTCCAAATATGTTACCAAATTTTTCGATATTCCTCGCTAAAGTTGTCGCTTTTGTAGGATCTGATAGCTCCAGTCTTAAGACTTCCGATTTTTGACTATCCGTAATTCTCTCGTATTTATTTGTAAACTCATAACAGCTAACGAGTCTCATAATCTTGTCATTACTGTGTATATGACAAAGTAGAGAAGTCAAATCTGCTTTATTATCTGAAGCTACATAGATCGAATGGTTCCATTCTTCATCTTTTACTCTTACAATATTGTTGTTATGTTTTTCTTTCATCCATATAATCATTGTATCATTTAAAGGATATAGGTCGAGGATGTTGCCTACCGTTTTTATTGTATTAGCAATAGAAGCTGATAACATATACTAGATCTCGTCTGATCTGTGATCAGAAATAACAGACATCTATATGTGAGTACGGTATTGTACCTAATAACTAAATATGTTAACTTTATTATATTAGATAAATTTTGCTAGGTGAAATTATCAAAAAGACACTATGTCTGCTAGTCAATATGCCGAATACTCTGCCAATAATAACAGTGAGGATGACCGTGACGAAAGGAATCTAAATCTTGTTCCAGATCCTTTGGTTAAAAATGATCAAGCAGTGGTAGTAAATCTCGGAAAAAAAGGAATGATTGCTATGCAGATATCACAATGGATACTGATCTAGGCTAAGACAACAGTTTGGCAGATATCTGATTTATCTAACCATGTCTAACTTTCATAGTAACAAATCCAACAATTAATTGGCGTACCCTGCATCTATACGGGATCGAACTGCAAAACTCCTGCAGTCCAGTTACCAACAAAGTCGCAAGTACTAATTGACCTCGCTATCCGTTCTGGTCTATCTCACCCCCAGAAAATAATATTGTATCCTCTGATACGTTACTCAATCCGGACCCGCCCATTTGTCGAGTCTATGACTAAAATAGACTCCCCAAACTCAGCGGGTAGATCAATAGATGTCGCATTTTCAGCCATAATTGTGTATGTCAAAGTGTTTGCAGCAGTTCCATAGACAGGATTGAATGACTCTATGATAGCAGTTTCCAGTTGACCCGTCTGAGTATTTTCTACAATTAAAGCATCATTTGGTGCATCTGTCGTCAAACTGTTAACACCTGTACTCCAGTTGCCCACGAAATCAGATGTACTGACTGATTCTACAATTCTCTCTGGTCTATCTAAGAACATAATGGTCTTATTCGCTACATCATTTAATTGAAGTGTACAAGCGGTTTCATTGATTAGAGATAGTGAACCGGACTGTGCATTTTGAATGTTCAAGAACTCTACATCAGTCGTATTTCCACTAGTAGTAGTCTGGTTTGTGGCTCCTGCCATAGTTGCATTACCCGCTTCTGCTGCTTCCGCTATATCTACATCTGAGATCCGTGTAGATCCAAGAGTCTGGCCAGCATATGAAGATGCTAAAGCATGTTGAGCTGATGTTCTATAAAGCAGTGTTTGAAGATACTTCGCATGTTCGTACGACTGGATGTTCAAACGAATTTAAAAGATACCACACTGATTCTTTCTGATTTTCATTGCAGAATTTCCCGGTATTATCATAAGATGGATGCCTATCCCAAGGAATAGAATACGCCCAATGCCACCAATTGGTAGTCCAGTCTGAGTATGAGATGTTGAAAGGGTTTGAATCAATATCATAGCCTAAACTTGAAACATTAGATTCTGTGGGGACGGTGGGCTGTGTTATATTTGAATAGTTCTCTGCTGCAGCAGATAATACATTTAGATGTTGTAGACTAACTAAAACAATAAGAAATATCGGATATGATGCCTGTACTACTAGTACAGAAAATATACCTTCGCCTGGAGCAGGGACTTTCAGAATAGATGCAACAATAGATTTTGATCGTCAAGCAATATTGGAAGTAGGTGGAAATAACTTGGGTGATGCATGGTTTACAATTAATGGACAAAGATATGGTGAAGGAACCTATTATGATATGACAGATTGGGTTTACGATGATGATGTTGAGATCCGCGGTATAAACACAAATTCTTTATCTAGAGTTTTAGAGCTACCATATTCTTTGGAACCGGGTCAGGACATCGAAGTATGTCTTAATGATGATAAAGGTTATCATCTTTGTAAAATAGTTATAAACTCTGAGGAGAAGAAGCCAGAGGTAGTAAGCTTCACTTATCCTTAGTTTTGTAAGAATATTTTCTTATCAATATTATTTTCTGAGATCTATGATAAAGAACTATGCCAATGGGTTCTTATTTAACTGACTAACTGAGTAATCCCATCCTTAGTTAGTATGTAAAAGACATCTGCGACTACCTTTTGAAAGTCCTATTCGAATGGGAGTATGTGCAATAACCGCAATAAGTTTGAATGTTACCTTTAGTATTACACATGCATTCGCATTTAGCTCCCATTGAATAAATTTTCCTTCGATTCAATATTTATTATCACCTGCAATCAATTCTAGACTGCCTAACATAATTTGATACAACTGTCTAAGGATATTGGTCAATACAAATTTAGCTTCTGTTATGAATAGACTCTGTATTCGCTTTGATGTCGACTGCAGTTTTGAACAAAG
>Ga0315534_1000080_pt1 | contig 50174 bp, 47 predicted proteins | sample SalMarSW160240MG_FD_203094 | JGI IMG/M metagenome (GOLD analysis project Ga0315534, IMG submission 203094) | Salt marsh sediment microbial communities from the Plum Island Ecosystem LTER, Massachusetts, United States - Salt Marsh Sediment SW1602-40 ... | reverse complement strand
CGCCGTCGGTGCCGCGCGGTTTCTTCGCCAGAAACATCGACAGCCCGCGATAGCCTTTCTCGTTAGGATCGGTCCGCGCCAGCACGGTCATAAGGTCGGCGCGGGCGGCATGCGTGATCCAGGTTTTCTGCCCGGTCAGGCGATAGACGTCGCCGTCACGGACGGCCCGGGTCGAAAGCGAGGCAAGGTCAGAACCGGTATTAGGCTCGGTGAACACGGCTGTCGGCAGGATTTCACCGGAGGCGATCTTCGGCAGCCATTCCTGTTTCTGGGCGTCGGTGCCCGCGTTCATAATCAGCTCTTCGGCAATCTCCGAGCGTGTGCCGAGCGAGCCGACGCCGATATAGCCGCGCGACAGCTCTTCGGAGACGACACACATCGCCTCCTTGCCAAGACCGAGCCCGCCATACTCTTCCGGCAGCGTGAGCGAAAAGACGCCAAGCTCGCTCATCTGGTCGATCAGCTCTAGCGGCACATATTCGTCCTTCAAGTGCCACTCTTGCGCGTGAGGAACCACCTCGGCTTCAGAGAACCGGCGCATCTCGTCGCGGATTGCCTGAAGCGTCTCGTCAAGCCCGGGATCGCCATACGCAGCGGTGCCCTGGCTATCCTTGATGAGTTCGATCGCACGGGCACGGATCTCGGGCGTTGCCCCGGCAATAAGCTCGCGGACTTGAGGCGTGAGGAAGGCGCTCTGGTCCTTGTCGGCAACGCCGAGTTCGGATAGGCGCGCGGTCTCGCCTTGGCTCATCGCCACGCCGCCTGCGAGTTGGGCCAGATATTCGGCGGCGCCGATCTGCGCCAGCAGGCGTTCCATCTCGCCAAAACGGCCCTCGCCGTCCAAGCGCTTCGCATAGTCCGCAAGCTGGTTCAACGCCTCGACATAGGTGGCAATCCAGGCGAGGCCGTGAGCGGCATGCTGCTCGCGTTCGAGCGCCTGAGAATCGATCTTACCGTCCGCGGAGACCTTGGCGGCAACGCCCTCGGTGGCGCGCGCGCGAAGCGCGGTGGCCGCTCCGGCCGCCTCGGCAAGATGGGAAAGGAGTTCAGACGTGCCCTGCGCCGCAGGGCTCGAGACGTTTTCGGCGACGGTCAAAATCAGGCTCCTGGCATGGACTTTCCGCGTTTTGGGGGCACAACGAAGCCCGCTCCGCTTCAGGAGTCAAACGCCAATTGCGGCCCATTTTGGCAGGCGGGAATTTCGCTTTGAAATTGTGTATGAGCAACGCTCATCGGCAGGATGAGAGATCTTCAATTGCCGTTGTTTTGGGACCGGGTCTAACTTGAAAGAAAGCGGGCTGAAGCCGGTGGAACACGGAGGCAAAGGCAGGTGAAAAATCTTTGGATCGTCGCTGTCGTCCTGGTCCCTATCTTGTGGCTATCGACGGCCGCCCGGTCGGCCGAGGAAGCGGAGCCGCCCGCGGACAAGGCTGCGGCAACAAAGTGCCTGAAAGCCGAAGTGAACCCGGTCACTGGACACGCGGTGTGTCTCGATCCCGTCGGGGCTCCAGTCGAACCTGTCCCCCGCTCGTCATTCCAGCGGCCATGCAAGCCGCGTGAGCATGACGACGACCCATGGACCATTTATGAGCATGGATCCAAATGCCAGGATTAGGGACGGCTCGCGTTTAAGATCGAACTCTGCTCTCCACGCCACCTCGCAGACGAAGTTGCGATCGATCTTGATAATCCATTCCACCCTCGGGTTTCAGGGCTGCCGAGAGTTGGAAGGAGTTCGCGATCATGTCGGCGAGATGGGTCGCGGCGGGCGAGATCGTCGGCCGCCGACGAAGCACAAACTCAAAGTCGGGGAGCGCCGGCAACGCCTCGGCGCTGCCGAGCGATTTCAGCGTGTTCGGCAGGCCGTTTTCCGGGAAGATCGTTATCCCGAGCCCGGCGTCGAGGGCTGAGAGGATGCCGGCCGTGCCTGCGCTCTGAAGCACCACTGTCCACGCCCGGCCGGTGCGATCGAGATGGTCGAGAGCAAGCTGCCGCCACCGGCAATGTGGAGGATACAATAGGAGCGGCGCGGGCGTTTCCGGGTCGAGCTCAAGGTTCCGTCCGGCCACCCAGACGCGCTTCTCGCGGCAAAGGGAGATGCCGTCGCCTTCCCCGATTTCATTGGCAACGATCGCGATATCGAGTTCACCATTGTCGAGAAGCGCCGAAATGTCGGGACCTATGCCGAGTTCGATTTGCAGTTGGACTGCGGGGGAGCGGCTGGTGAACTCGCCGAGCAAGGACGAAAGGATGTGGAAATCGAAATAATCGGGCGCGCCGATCCGGATCAGAGTGCCGTCACTGCGGCCCAGGCGATCCTCAGCTTCTTTGTGCAAGGCAAGGATGCGCCTTGCGTAAGATAGAAGCACCTCGCCCGGCTCGGTCAATTCGATGCCGCGCGAATTGCGCACGATCAGCCGCGAGCCGACCTGATCTTCGAGCCGTTTAACGTGAAGACTGACCGCGGATTGGGTGAGATTGACCTCGCGTGCCGCCTTGGTGAAGCTGCCGGAATCGCATACGGCCACGAAGGTGCGTAACAGCGGCGTGTCGTAGAGCATCAGACCATCGTTTCTCCGAGTTCATCGGAAGCGGTCTCAAACCGGCAGACAGTCTAATTCACCGGGCGAAGCGGCGCGACACTTTTGGCCGATTGGAGCCCTAACTAGCCGCCGTGCATTTCGCGGCTCGCCTCGACCACGTCCTCGAAGGTCCTTAGACCCGTGCACGGCGCGCTGACGAGAACGGACATGTTGCCCGGCCGGTGCTCATTCTTCCACATGCGCATATGCGCCTTGGGGATCTGCTCCCAGGGGAAGACCTCGCTCATGCAAGGATCGATGCGCCGCTCCACCACGAGCCGATTGGCTTGGCTCGCTTGGAGGAGATGGGCGAAATGGGAGCCCTGGATACGCTTCTGATGCATCCAGACATAGCGGGCGTCCATGGTCAGATTGTAGCCGGTGGTCCCGGCACAAATGACCACCATGCCGCCGCGCTTCACCACGAAGCAGGAGACCGGGAAGGTCGCTTCCCCCGGATGCTCGAACACGCTGTCGACGTTGACGCCCTTGCCGGTGATTTCCCAGATCGCCTTGCCGAATTTGCGCGTTTCCTTCAGCCAGGTGTCGAACTCGGGCGTGCCGACCTTCGGCAGCTGGCCCCAGCAATTAAAGTCCTTGCGGTTCAACACGCCTTTGGCGCCGAGCGACATCACATATTCGCGTTTATCTTCGTCCGAGACGACGCCGATCGCATTGGCGCCGGCGGTGGCGCAGAGCTGCACGGCCATGGAGCCGAGGCCGCCGGAGGCGCCCCAGACCAAAACGTTGTGGCCCGGTTTCAGCGTATGCGGCCGATGCCCGAACAGCATCCGGTATGACGTTGCGAGGCAGAGCGTGTAGCAGGCCGATTCTTCCCAGGTGAGGTGCTTCGGACGCGGAAGCAGTTGGCGATCCTGCACGCGGGCGAACTGGGCGAAGGAACCGTCAGGCGTCTCGTACCCCCAGATGCGCTGCGAGGGCGAGAACATCGGGTCGCCGCCATTGCATTCCTCGTCGTCGCCGTCGTCCTGATTGCAGTGAATGACGACTTCGTCGCCGACCTTCCAGCGCTTGACCTTGGAACCCACCGCCCAAACGATGCCTGACGCGTCGGAGCCGGCGATGTGATAGGGATTCTTGTGGACGTCGAACATCGACACCGGCGTGCCGAGCGAGGCCCAGACGCCGTTGTAATTGACGCCCGCGGCCATCACCAGAACGAGCACGTCGTGCGAATCGAGTTCCCAGGTCGGAACCACCTCGACCTGCATGGCCGTCTCAGGCGGGCCTTCCCGCTCGCGCCGAATGGTCCACGCGTACATATTTTTCGGCACGTGACCGAGGGGCGGGATCTCGCCGATCTCGTAGAGATCCTTGACCGCGCCCGCTGCCGGCGCTTCGGAAACTGCGGCTAGAGACATCTCATTCATCCGATCGTCCCCCCCAGACGTGGCCTTTCTGCCTAGTTTTTGCACTGCGGCAATTCTCGTCTATTCATCTCGCGTCTGCAACAAATTTACGAAAGCTTCACCAAACACGCAAAAGCGCCGTAAAGGCGCCTTGGATTCCCCCAAAAATCCTCACCTTGCGGCCTTGCCGGCCGTCCCCGGGGGGAGCGTTAGCAAAAACCTACCCGCCTGCCCAGGGTCAAAATGCAAGCCCGCCGGAAGGCCTTTTTGATGGGCGATTCTCCTCCGTCTGCTGACCGTCGGTTCAAAACCGGGTCGCGGTCGCCGGCGCGTAGGCTTAAGAACCCATCCCGTGCCGCTGCGCATGGACGCCCCGGGGCTCTGTTGCCCTTGCCTCGCGGGCGTGCTTCGATGCCGGCAAAACACCCACAGGTCTTTCGATGAGCGAAAATCCATCCAAGACGCGGGACAGGCCCTGGCTGTTCCGCACCTATGCCGGCCATTCGACCGCCAAGGCCTCGAATGAGCTTTACCGGCGGAACCTCGCCAAGGGTCAGACCGGTCTGTCGGTCGCCTTCGATCTCCCGACTCAGACCGGCTACGATTCAGATCATCCGCTTGCGCGCGGCGAGGTCGGCAAGGTCGGCGTGCCAATTTCTCATCTCGGTGATATGCGGAGCTTGTTCGAGGGCATCCCGCTCGCCGAGATGAACACCTCGATGACGATCAACGCCACGGCCGCCTGGCTGCTTGCGCTCTATGCGGCGCTTGCGGAGGAACAGGGCGCGGCCAAGGCCAAGCTCACCGGCACGGTGCAGAACGACATCCTCAAGGAATATCTGTCGCGCGGGACCTACGTCTTTCCGCCGGCGCCGTCGCTCAGGCTGATCAAGGACGTGATCGTCTATACCGCAAGCGAAATGCCGAAATGGAACCCGACCAATGTCTGCTCCTACCATTTGCAGGAAGCGGGAGCGACGCCGGTCCAGGAGCTTGCCTTCGCACTCGCCACTGCCGAGGCGGTGCTCGACGCGGTCAAAGAGTCCGGCGAAATCGCACCGGACAAGTTTCCGCAAGTCGTCGGCCGCATGAGCTTCTTCGTCAACGCCGGCGTGCGGTTCATCACCGAAGTCTCGAAGATGCGTGCTTTCGTCGACCTGTGGGACGAAATCGCCAAGGACCGTTATGGCGTCGAGGACCCTGCGCTTCGCCGGTTCCGCTACGGCGTGCAGGTGAATTCGCTCGGGCTCACCGAGCAGCAGCCCGAGAACAACGTCTACCGCATCTTGTTGTCGATGCTGGCGGTCACGCTATCGAAGAAGGCGCGCGCGCGCGCGGTTCAGCTGCCTGCCTGGAACGAAGCGCTCGGCCTGCCGCGGCCCTGGGACCAGCAATGGTCGCTGCGTCTCCAGCAGATCCTCGCTTACGAGACCGACCTGCTCGAATATGGCGACATTTTCGACGGCTCGGCCGAGATCGACCGCAAGGTCGAGGAGCTCAAAGAGCAGGCCCGCGCCGAGCTTAGAAAAATTCAAGCGATGGGCGGCGCCGTGGCTGCCATCGATTACATGAAAGAGGCGCTGATCGCGTCGAATGCGGCCCGGGTCGAGGCGATCGAAAAGGGCGAGCAGGTGCTGGTCGGGGTCAACGCCTATACCGAGACCGAGCCGTCGCCGCTGGCGGAAACCGGCATCGAAGGCATTCTGACCGTGCCGGAAGCGGTTGAGATCGAGCAGGTCGCGGCCTTGGACGCTTGGCGCAAGCAGCGTGACGATAAGGCGGTGCAGCAAGCGCTGGTCGACCTGAAGTCGGCGGCCGCCGAGGGCCGCAATATCATGCCGCCTTCGATTGCGGCGGCCAAGGCCGGCGTCACCACCGGGGAATGGGGCCAAGTGTTGCGCGAAGTGTTCGGCGAATATCGCGCGCCCACCGGGATTCATGCCGAGCACCCGATCGACCTGGCGCGGCTGGAAGACATCCGTCACAAAGTCGAGGAGGTCTCGGGACGCCTTGGCCGGTCGTTGACCTTCGTAGTCGGCAAGCCAGGGCTCGACGGGCATTCCAACGGCGCCGAGCAGATCGCCGTGCGCGCTTCCGATGTCGGCATGGAAGTCGTCTATGACGGCATCAGGCTCACGCCGGCCGAAATCGTCGAGCAGGCGAAGCAAGCGCATGCCCATGTCGTTGGGCTTTCGATATTGTCGGGCTCGCATGTCGCGCTGGTCCGCGAGGTCGTGCAGCGCTTGCGCGAGGCGGGGCTCGGCAACGTTCCCGTGGTGGTCGGCGGCATCATCCCGGCCGACGACGTGAATGTCCTCAAACAGTGCGGCGCTTCGGCCGTCTATACGCCGAAGGACTTCCAGCTCAACGAGATCATGGCCGGCATCGTTGAGCTGGTCGAAGCCAAGGCGGCCGACCTCGTGCAGCAGGGCGTTCCCGTGCCGTCTGAACGCGCCCGCGAGAAGGTGCCGCTCTCGCAGCAATGATCCATTGGCGCAGAGCTGACGACAAGCGCGCCTCCCGCCGCTAAGAAGGAGGCATGATTGTTTGTTCCTGCACCATGATTACGTCCGAGGACGTTGCCGAAGCGGTTTCGGCACTCCGCACCGAGGACCCCTTCGTGGTGCTGACCCCCGGTCTCATCTATCGCTGGCTCGGCAAAAGGCCCTCCTGCGGGAGCTGCCTGCCGCTCATCGCCAAGCTGATGGTCGCCTATGATGAGGAGGGGCCAAGCACGGCGGTATCTTTCACCCACCACAAACGTGTCGAGGACACCTAGCCTGCGGACCAAGAACAGGCCATGATCCCCTGGAAGGCTTGAGAGGAGACACTAAGAATGAAAGGCAATAAGCGGGTCATCGAATATCTCAACAAGGCGCTGACGCACGAACTCACCGCCGTCAATCAATACTGGCTGCATTACCGGCTGCTCGACGATTGGGGCTACACCAAGCTCGCCAAAAAAGAACGGGAAGAATCGATCGAAGAGATGCAACACGCCGACAAGCTGGTGACCCGCATCGTCTTCCTCGAGGGGTTTCCCAACATGCAGCATATCGACCCCTTGATGATCGGACAGAACGTCAAGGAGATCCTCGAATGCGACCTCAAGGCCGAATACTCGGCCCGCGCGCTTTATATGGAAGCGCGCGCCGCGTGCCGCACGGAAGAAGACTATGTGTCGATGGATTTGTTCGAGGAGCTACTCGCCGACGAAGAAGGCCACATCGATTTCATCGAGACGCAACTGAGCCTGCTCAAAGATATCGGCATCGAGAATTACGGGCAGCTCAACGCCCACTCCGCCGATGATGTCCCCGAACAGGGGGCATAGTTGGCATTGATCGACGGACCGCGTCTTCCGCCGGCGGCGGGGGGCGCGCCGCGGCAGCTCGTCGTATTCCTCCACGGCTATGGCGCCGACGGCAACGACCTGATCGGCTTGGGGCGCGAATGGGCTACGCTCCTGCCCCATGCGGCTTTCGCCTCGCCCCATGCGCCGGAGCCCTGCGGCATGGCGCCCATGGGCCGGCAATGGTTCGATCTCACCTTTCGCGACGCGGGCGAGATGGTCCGCGGTGTGGCGCGCGCCGCGCCGGCGCTCGAAGCCTTCCTCGACGCCGAGCTTAAGCGCCTCAATCTCGGTCCCCACACGCTCGGGCTGGTGGGTTTCAGCCAAGGCACCATGATGGCGCTCGGTGTCGGGCTCAAGCGCACGCCCGCACCTGCGGCGATCGTCGGCTATTCCGGTGCGCTGGCGACGGTCGAGGCCTTGCCGCAAGACCCGGCGTCGGCGCCGGCTGTCCTGCTCGTGCATGGCGATATGGACCAGGTCATTCCCGTCGACGCCATGTTCATAGCCCGCGAGCAGCTTGCAAAAGTCGGGCTCGCCGTGGAGTGGCACTTGGCGCAAGGCGTTGGCCACGGCATCGACCCGGAGGGCTTGCGACTCGGCGGCGCCTTTCTCCGCCAAGCTTTCGCGACGGTTCAAACCATTCAGTAGCGGCACGTCCGAGCCGCCCACATCATCTGGAGGCCTTCACATTCGTGACACGCCCCTATAGTATCCCGCTCGGCAAAGGAGGATGGTCCGAGTGCGACGGGCATAGGTTGAAGGAATTTATCGCCTTGAGCGTCGCCACTGCATCGGCCGCCCCCGGCACATTTCCCGCGCTGGTGCTGAACGCCGACTTCAGACCGCTGTCCTACTATCCGCTCTCACTTTGGGGCTGGCAGGACACGGTGAAGGCTGTGTTTCTCGAGCGCGTGAATATCGTCTCCGAATACGAGCGCCTGGTTCACTCCCCGTCTTTCGAGATGAAGCTTCCAAGCGTCGTGTCGCTCAAGACTTACGTGCGGCCTGCGCTCTATCCTGCCTTCACCCGATTTAATGTGTTCCTGCGCGACAAGTTCACCTGCCAGTATTGCGGCGAAGATCAGGACCTGACCTTCGACCATCTCGTGCCACGCTCGCGCGGCGGCCTGACGCGGTGGGACAATGTGACCACGGCGTGCGCGCCCTGCAATCTCATGAAGGGCGGCAAGCTAACCCACGAAGCGAAAATGCATCCGTCGCAGAAACCCTACCGGCCCACGGTGTTCGAGCTTCACCGTAACGGCCGGCTGTTCCCGCCGAACTATCTGCACGAGAGCTGGCTCGATTATCTCTACTGGGATACCGAACTCGAGCCGTAAGCCTCAATATTGCGTGGTCAGCGTGGTCAGCCAGTCCGGCGAGGCCTCGACCAGATAAGTCTCGAGCCGCTTGTCGAGATTGGTGGCAACGAGCAGCCCAACGGCGATCAGGGCGACCCCGAGCACCGCCTTCCCCGCTTTGCCGGTCTCCATAAGCCGGCTGCGCCAGCGCATCAGCGCCTCGCGCGAGAGGACGCCGAGCACCATCAAGGGGAGCGCGGCACCGATCCCGAACGCGATCATAGTCAGCGCGACCTGGAAAAGATCTTCGCCCTTGGCGGCAAGAACCGAGGCGGCGCCGAGCGTGGGGCCGACGCAAGGGCTCCACACCGCGCCGAGCAGCAGCCCGAGGCCGAATTGGCCGAAAAGGCCCCCAGGCGTGAAATTGTCGGCATAGCCTCCCGCCCAGTTGCTCACCGGTGCGGCGGCGAGCGCAAATTGCTCCTGCAAGCGCGGCACCAGCAGCACAACGCCGACGCCGATCAGGAGAATTGCCGCGACAGTCCGAAACACTCCGGTATCGAGACCGGCGGCAAACCCAATGGTCGCGACAAACAAACCGATCGCGGTGAAAGACACCGCAAGCCCTAAGGCGAGCGCGACGGGGCCGAGCCGATGTTCGTTCGCGGCGGCGCCGAGAACGATCGGGACGAGCGGCAGGACGCACGGCGAGAGAACCGAAAGCACACCGGCAAGAAGCGCAAGCCCGAGTGTGGCGATCGACATCGCTTTTCGTCCTAAAGCGCCTTATCGAGCAATGCGGCGATGGAGTCCTTGTCAGTGTCCCCGACCGAACGCCCGGTTTCGGTCTCGCCTTTGAAGACAATCAGCGTGCTTTGATTTTGCGCATTCAAAGCCCGGACGTCGTCTTTCTGCTTGTCGAAGTCGAGCTTGAACGCGACGAGGTCCTCGTATTTGGGCTCGCGGGTCAGTTGCACCAAAATCGGATTCTGCGCCCGGCAAACGGGACACCACACCGCAAAGATGTCGACCAGGATCGGCTTTCCTTCTTTTTGCGCCTCGGCGAAGGAGGCAGCATCGAACGTCTTCCACTCCGCTGCGGAAGCGGAAAGCGAAGCGAACATCGTCACGCCGGCGACGATCGCGATCATAAGGGCGCGCAAGCGAACCATCGGGCAAATCCTTGACTGCTGTTTGTCGGATAGAGGCGGCTATAGCAGCAGACGGCAAGCCTCTGCCAATCACGCTCGCTTGAAGTGGTGGTGAGCCTAGCGCCGCGCGGCGGCGCCATAGGCAGCGATCCCGGCAAGTATGGCGGAGATCACTGCGTTCCAGCCGGCGAAGGACAGCCAAAGAAAACGCCACTGGGCCTCGTCGCACCGCACAAGCGGCGTGTCGGCGATCCCGCCTTCGCTCCATTTGAGATCGAAGCCGCCGGCGCATTCGCCAGGACCCGCCCACCATTTCCATTCGACGCCGGCGTGATAGATGCCGGCGCCTGCATTGGCGAGGAAAGCGAGCGCAATGAGCATCAGCAGGAGCCGTGCGATGCCGACCGGATACCGGCGCGTCAGCACCAAGGCCAAAGCGCTGGCGGGAATCGCGAAGTAATAGGCGTAGCGCTGCTGAAGACAGAGCGGGCATGGCGCATAGCCGCCGAGATGTTCGAAGGCAAGCGCACCGAGAATCGTTGCCGTGGCGATAACGAAGACAAGCGCACTCGCAATCACTGCTGGGCTTAATGGCTTTGCCGGGCTTGAGCTCATCGAACCGCTCATATTAGAAGGCATACCTGAAAATCAGAAAACCGCCGACAATGGCCGCCAGGAATCCGGTAGTGACGAGCGTCAACCGCTTCTCGATGAACTCGCGGATCGGCTCGCCATAGATGCGCAAGAGCTCGGCCTCGATAAAGAACCGGGCGCCGCGGGTGATGATAGACAACAGCACGAACATGAAGAAGTTGTAGCCGGCAAAACCCGAAGTGATCGTCACGATCTTATAGGGGATCGGGGTCATCCCCTTGATCAAGATGATCCATGAGCCCCATTCGGCATAGGCGGCGCGAAAGGCATCGACACTGTCGCCATGGCCATAGATCGAGATCAGCCATTTACCGAGCGTGTCGTAGAGAAAGGCGCCGATGAAATAGCCGAAGATACCGCCCACGACCGAGGCAATGGTGCAGACCAGCGCGTAGAGCCTCGCCTTGTCAGGCCTGGCCAGCGCCATCGGGACCAGGAGCGCGTCGGGAGGAACCGGGAAAAACGAGCTCTCGGCAAACGAGACCGCGGCGAGAGCGGGCAAAGCCTGGCGACTCTCGGCAAGCGCGATGATCTTATCGTAGAGCTTGCGCAGCATGAAGCTTGCTTAGCCGGGCGGCACCGTCTTGTCCATCGGCTCGCGCGCCCGGGTGCAGGCGCCGGTTGACCGCACCACGCGCTTCCCCCATGTTCCGCCCCCGAAGCCCCAGTGGCGGAATTGGTAGACGCGACAGACTCAAAATCTGTTATCCGCAAGGGTGTGCTGGTTCGAGTCCGGCCTGGGGCACCATTGGACGTACGACATCGCGGCCTAGACCGAATGGTCTAGGCGTGAGCTTTGACTCATCACCCTTTTCTAATTCTACCAACGCGCGTCGAGCGCGTTAGGGCGCCGACTGCGATCATCACATTGTCGTGTGCCGTCGCAATTTTGCTGCGACGACGGGAGACTATGGCGATGCAAACCAACCCTTTCTCAGAAGAGGAGTTCTCTTATGAAGTTATCTTTGCATTCCGGTACCACGATCGCTGCTGCCGCCGCCGTGCTCATCATTTCAGGTGCTTTGGCGCCGGCCGCTCAGGCTGCTGAGGGAGCCAAAGGCCACTGCGTCGGTGCGAATGCATGTAAAGGCAAGAGCGCATGCAAGACAGCCGCTAACGACTGCGCGGGCAAGAACGATTGCAAAGGCAAGGGCTTTCTCGCCATGACCAAAGAGGAATGCGACGCGGTCGAAGGCGCGACGTTCGAGCCTGCAAGCTAGCGGTCTACCTTTCCTGCTAAAGCGATGAACAAGACAAGGGCGCTGGCCGAGGCTGGCGCCCTCCTCTTTTGATTCGATAGCGAGTTATGCAAAAATCCAACGATCGGAGTGCGGCCGTTCGTTTTGGGCGATCGAGACTGGGGAAAAGGCGCCATGAGTGGAAAATTCGTCAAAATTGCTGCGGCAGTCTTGTGTAGCTGGTTGATCGCCGCCGGCGCGGCGTCTGCGCAAGACCGATCATCTCCCAATCAAATAGAAGGCAGCGTCTTAAGCGGTGGCAGCCCGATCACCGGTTCGGCCGTGACGCTGTGGGCCGCAACGCCCGAGGCGCCTGAAAACCTCGCTGAGACCAAGACCGGCGATGACGGCCGGTTCACGATGTCCATTCCCGGCGCGCCGGGTGCCGAACGTTCGCTTTATCTGATTGCTAACGGCGGCCGGGCCGCATCGGACAGCGCTAGCGGCGACAATCCGGCGACCGCCCTGATCAGCGTTATCGGCAACGCGCCTCCGGCCAGCGTCGTCATCAACGAGATGACAACCGTCGCGTCGGTTTGGACCCATGCGCAGTTCATCGACGGCACGGCCATCAAGGGGCACGCGCTGGGCCTCAAGATTGCTGCCGGCAATGTGCCCAATTTTGTCGATCTCGGTTCCGGCGGCTGGGGCGAAGCCATCCAGGGCCCGCTCAATGCCGGCCAGACTCCGACCATGGCGAACTTCGCCACGCTCGCCGACCTGTTTGCTGCTTGCGTCACCCGCGCCACGGACGATGCCTGCACAAAACTGTTTGCCGCCGCGACCGGGCCGGACAACAAAGCGCCCACCGATACGCTGACCGCGGCGCAATCGATTGCGAAGGCGCCCTGGTACAAGCCTGAGAGGCTCTTCGCGCTTATCGACCAGTTCTATCCGGTTCCTGAGGGCAAGAACCTGCGAGCGGTTCCTTACATGCCCTATCTCAACTTCTCGCCCAGCGCCTGGGTGTTGCCGCTCAAGTTTACCGGCGGCGGTTTGCGCGCCGGCGGCAAGGGCATGTTCGACAGCGAGGGCAATCTCTGGTCGGGCAGCAATTTCACGGTCGGATGGCAGGCGCAAGAGTCGCTATGGCAGGGGAACGCCGCAAAGCTGGCGCCGAATGGACGCGCCCTCTCGCCGATCACCACGGGCTTCACCGGCGGCGGCATGGAAGGCGGCACGTTCGGCGTGGCGGTCGACGCGCACGACAATGCCTGGCTGACCAATTATGGCGGTATGTCCATCGCCGTGTTCGACAAAAACGGCAAGCCGTTGTCACCGCCTGACGGCATTACCTTCGACGGCCGGCTGGGCCAGATGCAGGGCATCATTGCGACGCCCAGCGGCGATATCTGGGCGCTCGGCATCTCGGAGAACCAGCTCGTGCATTTCCCCAAAGGGGATTTGAACGCGGGCGAAATCGTGTGCGAAGGCGAAGAGGTGGAACCCTGCAAGTCGTTATTGGGGCCGTTTTTCCTCGGCATCGACCCGCAGGACCGGATCTGGGTGACCAACGGTATCGGCGACCACGTGACACGGTTCCCGGCCAGCGACCCGAGCAAGGCCGAGAGGTTCAAGACCGGTTGGAGCGGCGCCGGGCTCGCCATCGACGGCCAAGGCAATGTCTGGGTGACGAACCGCCTGGGCAATTCAGCCTCTGGCGCAATCACCATGGGAGAAATGGTCGTCGCCTATGAAACCGGACTGAACCCCGAGGCCATCATGGTGCGCAGCATGAGCAAGCACCGCAACGGCAGCATCTCACTGCTCCGTCCCGACGGGACCGCGTTTCCGGGCTCGCCGTTCAGCGGCAAACACTTGCCCGGTCCGTGGGCCGCGGCCGTCGACGGCAACGGCAATGTGTGGATTTCAAACTTCGTCTATCCCACCAGCCCGATCACCCAGCTGTGCGGCGTGCGCACCGAAAACTGCCCGCCCGGCTTCAAGACCGGCGATCCGATTTCGCCGCCCGGCGGCTATGTCGGCGGCGGCATGCAGATGTTGACCGATATCTCGATCAGTCCGGCTGGCGACGTGTGGACCATGAATAACTGGGAGGAGTTCGAGAGCTGCTTTGCAGAAACGCCCGACGAGGCGCTGTCGACCCGTTGCGGCGGTCAGGGTGTGACCATCTTTTTCGGTCTCGCCAAGCCGGTCGCCGCCCCCCAGATTGGGCCTGCGCGCGCGCCGTAACAAAGGGGCTTACAGCGGTCGGAGACGCGCGCCGGTCGGAACGCTCAGGCTTCGTGAAACTCGATCAGGCTTGTGACGGCGCCGCCCGCGCAAAATGCATGGCGAGCCAGACCGTCGGCGGGCGAGCTTCAGTCCAGGTGACCCGGTGGCGGCAATGGGCCGGGAGCAGCAACCAATCGCCGCTTGCAAGCTCCCGTTCCTGCGCTTCACCCTCGATGAGCAGACGTGCGGCGCCGGTCACCACCAGCACAAACTCATCGCCGTCCTGGTCGTACCACTGTCCTTCCGGCGTCGCCTGACCGGTCGAGACGATGCGCTCGATCCTGACGCCGCGGCACTGATAGAGCGTGTCCGTGAGTTCGTCGGCAAGCGCGCGCGCCGGGAGCCCGGTCGTGAGGCTTCCGGATCGCAGCTCCATCGCTTAGGGGGCTCCTGCCCTGAGCGCTGTGACCTGATAGAATTTCTCGGCCCACGCCCCATCGCGCTTGACCCAGACGGCGCTCACGAAAACACGCCGTGGAAGCGGGCGCCCCTTGAAGCTTCCGTTCAGCTCGGCGGAAAAGCTCCGTAACGCGGCATCGGACCCAAGCATCTTAATCGATACATCGCCCAGAACGCTCTGTTCGTATTCAAAATCGGGCAGTGACGCGAGTTGGTCGGCCACCGATTGCGGGCCGTCGTAGTAGGGCGTCACCGCGATATGATCCGGCGTCATCAGTGCCCTGGCGGCGGCATTGTCTTTTTCGAATGCTTGATCGAGCGCCGCGGCGGCCTTGTTGATGGCCTCTATGGCTTCGGCCTCGTCTGCGCGCGCCGCGAAAGCGCCGACAGCGCCGAAATAGAGAGTCAAAAGGATGGCGGCCAATATTCTCGTGCTAGGCATGGATCTCCCTCTCACATGACAGCGCCGGATGGGTCCTCCACCCTGGATGGAGGATCGTGCGCTCAGCATTCTCGCGCCGAATTGGACCACGCTCAACAATCACGAGGCGCGGTCCTGTGCAGCCATCCTTTAAGGAAACCGAGCGGGGCGGTCCGGCTAGTGGCCGGAGGACTTGCGGCGATTGACTTCCGCCTGCGAGACCTCGCCAGCCTCGACGAGCGCGTTGACGCAGGCCTTTGACAGCTTCTGCCCTGCCTTGTCCATGCACAATCTGAGGGCGGAACTCTCGAGCCCATACTCGCCGCAATATTGCTTGTAGTCCTTGGCGCAGGCCTTCTGCAGGGCCTTGCCGTACCGGTCTGCGTTCGCCGTTCCGGCGAAACCAAGTACTAAGGCGCAAGCGGCAAGTGAAAGGGCAAGATTGATCCGCATCGATACCTCCTAATCAGTCCACCTCATGAACGAAGTTTACGCCGAAAAGAGGGCTTCCGTTGCCTTCAGACGAACCTCAGACCAGAAAAACTGTGAGTATGGTCTTTTGGCAACAGCCGCACCCTTCTCCGCGATCCTCGTGGCCGTGCAATTCCCGCATTTCAACACCGGAAGCGGCAGCTTTGGTTCAATCACCGATGAAAAAAATGACGGTATCGCGCCGTGCGTCTCGCGCGCGGGGTGTGCGGGTTAGCGATTGGCCAACCCCTCACCTGCCGGCACGCCTCTGTGCCGGACCCGCGACGCAAGCGTCTTTAGGCGGTGCCGGACTGCGCGGCCTTGTCGAGGAGCGCCTGGGCCTGGCGGATCGAAGCGATATCGATGAGCCGTCCGTCGAGCGAGACGGCGCCCTTGCCTTCGCGCGCAGCCTGCTCCATGGCCTCGACGATGCGCTTGGCCTTGGTGACTTCCGCCTCCGACGGCGTGAACACCTGATTGGCGAGGTCGACCTGGCTCGGATGGATCGCCCATTTGCCCTCGAAGCCGAGCACGGCGGCGCGCTTGGCCGCGGCGAGATAGCCGTCCGGATCTGAGAAATCGCCGAACGGCCCGTCGATCGGACGAAGCCCATAGGCGCGGCAAGCGACCATCATGCGCGACAGCGCGTAATGCCAGGGATCGCCCCAGTAATAAGCGCGATTGCCCGCCTCGTCCTTATCGGTCAACACGCCGTAATCGGGATGAGGACCACCGATACCGATGGTGCGGGCGCGGGTCGAGGCGGCATAGTCGGCAACGCCGAAGCTCATAGCTTCGAGACGCTTCGAGCTTTGGGCAATGTCCTCGACATTGGCCATGCCGAGCGCGGTTTCGATCAACACCTCGAAGCCGATCTGTTTCTCGCGCTTCTTGTATTGCTCGATCTGCGTCACCAGCATGTCGATGGCGTAGACGTCCTGCGGCACGCCGGTCTTGGGGATCAGGATCATGTCGAGGCGCGGGCAATTCTCCACCACATCGACCACGTCACGATAGGCGTAATGCGTGTCGAGCCCGTTGATGCGGATCATCATCGTCTTGTTGCCCCAATCGACTTCATTGAGGCCCTGGATGATGTTCTTGCGGGCCTGCTCCTTGTCGTCGGGAGCGACGGCATCCTCAAGATCGAGGAAGATCACGTCGGCGCCGCCTTTGGCCGCTTTCTCGAACAGCGAGGGATTGGACCCCGGCACGGCAAGTTCTGAACGGTGGAGACGCGGGGTCGCCTGTTGGATCAAGGTAAAGCTCATCGGATACTCCCTCCTGTTTAACCTGTGGCGCCGAGACCGGCGGCAACGGTGTTGATGGAAAGCAACAATGCAGACTTATAGGCTTCGCGTTCGGCGTCGGTGCTCGCGCTCCGAAAGCGGCGTAGCAATTCGACTTGAATGCGGTTGACCTCGTTGACGGCTGACAGCCGATGGCCGAGAGCACGGCGGAATTCGGGAAAGCGCTCGGCGATCTCGCTGCCCCCGGACACCCTTAGCACCATTTCGCGGGTCAGGCGCAATTCCTGCTCGATCATGCTGAAAATCATGTCGCGCACACCTTCGTCCTCGACCAGACTGGCATAGTCGCGGGCAATGTCGAGATCGACGAGAAGGAGTGTCTTTTCCACTTCGTCGATGATGAGACGGAACAGGCGCGAATCCTTGAACAGGCGCGGCAACAGCGCCTCGCCCTGCTGGCCGCGAACCTGAAGCAGGCTCGACAGCGCCGAGCCCACGCCGTACCAGCCGGTGATGATGTGACGGTTCTGGGCCCAGGCGAACACCCACGGAATCGCACGAAGATCGGCGAGCGATTTGGCGCCGAAGCGCCGCGCCGGCCGCGAGCCGATATTCAAGAGCGATATCTCCTCGATCGGGCTTGCCTCCTGGAAATACTGCACAAGCCCTGGATGGGAGACGAGGCTGGAATAAGCGGCGCGTGAGGCGCCGGCGAGCGCCTCCATGATGTCGTCGAACTCGCGCTTGGGCTTCAATGCCTCCTCGCGCTCGGATTTGAGCGCGTGCTCGAATACGCTCGAGGCGAGCAGTTCCATCTGGTAGAGCGACGTCCCCTTATTGGCATATTTGTAAGAGACCACTTCTCCCTGCTCGGTGACACGGAAGCGGTTGCGGATCGAGCCGGCAGGCTGGGCGGCGATGGCGCGTCCGGTCGGCGCGCCCCCGCGCGACACCGATCCGCCACGGCCGTGAAAGAACGCGATCGGCACGCCCGCTTCCGCGCCGACCTTGGTCAGTTGCGACTGGGCTTTGGAGAGTTCCCAGTTGGACGCAACGAAACCGCCATCCTTGTTCGAATCCGAATAGCCGATCATCACTTCCTGTACGCCACCTTGCCAGTGCGTACTGCGGCGGACGATCGGGACAGCCAGCAGCTCGCGCATGATGTCGGGCGCGGCGCGGAGATCGGCGATGGTCTCGAACAGCGGGACGATTGGAAGCGCGCAGATTTCAGTGCCGGCGGCATCGAGGAACGCGCCGCCTTCTTTGGCGAGAAGATAGATGCCAAGGATGTCGTCGACCGACCGGGTCATCGACAGGATGAAGGTTCCGATCGCGTCGCGATCGAGGTCGCGCCGCGCCGTCGCGGCTTGAGCGAACATCTCGATGGTTTCGGCGGCATCGGCCGGGAGATCGGGGATGAGGCGCAAACCCGTGCGAGGCCGGGCCAGCTCGCGGTAGAGCCAGCTCCGCCATTCGCGGCTGCCGAGTTCGGGCGGGGTGTCGTCGCCGCGACCGGCGGTGGCCCACCACAGAGCTTGCAGCGCCTCCGTGGTCTTGGTGGAGTTTTCGCGGAGATCCAGGCGTACGGTGGAGAACCGGAAGATTTCGACTGCGCGCCTCACCGGCTTCACCAGATCGGCGGCAATCGAGGGGCTGTTCGCCTCTTCGAGCGCTTGCTCGACAATACGCAGATCGAGGATCAATTCGTCGGCGGTGGCGTAGGCTGCACCGGGGCCGCCAATGTCCTGCCCTTCGACCTGAGCCAGCCTGGCGTCGAGCTTACGCAGCACGACCGACAGGAACTGACGATAAGGCTCGCCCGGGTTGCGCGTCTTAATCGCCTCGGCCTCGCCGCTCCCTTCGAGTGCGCGATCAAGCTCGGCGCGAAAGCCCGGCGGTACGGGGAGCGCGCGCTCAGTAATGGACAGCGCCCGGGCAAGGTTGACGATCTGCCCGCGATAGTGACGCAGCGCCGCAAGCGCGTTCTGACGCAAAGTCCAGTCGGTCACGTCGGTGCGAACCCAAGGATTGCCGTCGCGGTCGCCGCCGATCCACGACCCAAACTGGAGGACCGGGGGAAGGTCGAAGGTTTGCTCCGGGTAGTATTGCTTAAGCGCGCCGCCGATCAGGTCGAGCATCTCGGGTGCTTTTTCGAACAGGGTCTCGTCGAAGAAGTGAAGCCCGCGGCTCACCTCGTGCTGCACCGTCGGCTTCTCCAGATGAAGCTCTCCCGTCATCCACACGAGCTCGATTTGATCGCGCAAAGTGTCGATCAGCGCTGTCCGTTCGCGCTCGGTCCAGCGCGGCGCCTCGAGTTCGCGAAGCAAGAGATACGTCTTGCGGTACTTTTCGAGTACGGTGACGCGCTTCGACTCGGTCGGATGGGCGGTGATCACCGGCCTGATGCGCAAATTCGAAAGCAATGTCTGGATTTCCTGAGGCGCGATCTCATCGCGCGCGGCCTCGGAGATCACGTGGTCGAACGTGCCGCGCAAGGCATCGCGTCCGCGCGTCCGCTCGATGTGCCGGCGGCGCCGCATGGCCGCGTTCTGCTCGGCAATGGAAAGAAGCTGGAACCAAATACCTTGCGCCTGGAGCGCTCGCGCCATGAGCTCCGGCGTGAAGCTGGCGATATTGGCGCCGCCGACCAGGATCGGCTCGATCTCAGGCTGATGCCGGCGCACGACCTCGATCAGAAGCCGGAACAAGAGATCGGCGGCCCCCTCGACGGAGGTGCCGCTGATCACCGCCTCGGGCAGCTGGGTCTCACGGAGATTTGGTTTCGGCTCCTGATTCATAGCAACGCTAAGCACGTCCACCCGCGATTTTCGGCCGGATAAGGGTTCGCACGGCGCGGAAGCCACCTGGACAGGCACCTGTCCAAGACCTGGAGCCTGGCCGCAGCGCGGCTGTTCGGCCTTGGCCGGACGCACGCGCCATGCGCGGTCCGGAAAGGCATAGCAGGAGGCCGTTCAGTCGCGCCAGAGCGTTCGCTCACACGCGCGCCCGGCGCACTCACCGGGCGGCCATGACCCCCGCGACCGTCGATCCAAACTCGCTCGGATTGGGCGCGACAGTCAATCCGCAGGACCGCATGATCTCGGCCTTCTCCGCGGCACTATCGCCCGCGGCCGAGATGATGGCACCGGCATGGCCCATGCGCCGTCCCTTGGGTGCGGTCAGCCCGGCGACAAATCCAATCACCGGCTTCGACATATTGTCCTTGATCCAGGCCGAAGCTTCCGCCTCCTGCGGGCCGCCGATCTCACCGATCATCAGCACGGCCTCGGTTTCCGGATCCTCCTCGAACAGAGCGAGATGATCGAGGAACGACGAACCGTTGATGGGATCGCCGCCGATACCGACCGAGGTCGTGATGCCGATGCCCTTGGCCTTCATCTGCGAGGCGGCTTCATAGCCGAGCGTGCCCGAACGCGAGATCACGCCCACCTTGCCTTGCAGATAGATGTGACCCGGCATGATGCCGAGCATGGACTTGCCGGGACTGATGATGCCGGCGCAATTCGGCCCGACCATCATCGGCCGGCGGTTTTTCGGATAGCGCATCATGTAGCGCTTCACCCGCATCATGTCCTGAGCCGGAATGCCGTCGGTGATGGAACAGACCAGCCGGATACCGGCATCGGTTGCTTCCATGATGGCATCGGCACAGAAGGCCGGTGCCACGAAGGTAATCGAGGTGGTCGCACCGGTCTCCTTCACCGCCTCCTTCATGGTGTTGAACAGAGGCCGGTCGAGGTGGGTCCCGCCGCCTTTGCCAGGCGTGACGCCGCCGACCACGTTGGTGCCGTAAGCGATCATCTCCTTGGCGTGGAAGGTACCCTTGTCGCCGGTCATGCCTTGCACCAGGACCGGCGTGGTTTCATCGATCAAAATACTCATGGTTCTCTCCCGGTCCTCAAGCCGCAAGCTTGCCTTGGCACGCGGCAACAGCCTTCTCCGCCGCTTCGGCCAAAGTGTCGGCGGTGATCAGTTTGAGCCCGCTGTCAGCGAGGATCTTCCGCCCCTCTTCGACATTCGTGCCGGCCAGCCGCACGACCAGCGGCACTTTCACGTCCACGGTCTCGCAGGCCTGGACGACGCCCTTGGCCACCCAGTCGCAGCGGTTGATGCCGGCGAAGATGTTGACCAGCACGGCCTTCACCTTGGCGTCGGATAGAACCAGCTTGAGCGCGGTGGCGATGCGCTCCGGAGAGGCGCCGCCGCCCACGTCGAGAAAGTTCGCCGGCGTGCCGCCCGCATGCTTGATCATGTCCATGGTCGCCATGGCGAGGCCTGCGCCATTGACGATGCAGCCGATCTCGCCGTCGAGCCCGATGTAATTGAGATTGTGCTCGGCAGCCTGCGCCTCGCGCGGATCCTGCTGCGAGGGATCGTGCATGTCGGCCACGTTGTGGCGGCGGAACAGCGCGTTGTCGTCGAACGACATCTTGGCGTCGAGCGCCAACACGCGGTCGTTCTTGGCGACGACCAGAGGATTGATCTCAAGCATGGTTGCGTCGCAGTCGCGGAACGCGCGGTAGCCGTTCATGATGGTCGACACTGCGCTTTGCGCCTGCTTGATGTTAAGCCCAAGCTGGAAAGCGAGCTCGCGCGCCTGAAACGCCTGCAGGCCCACCGCGGGTTCGACCAGCACTTGAAGGATGGCCTCAGGCTCGGTCCTGGCGATCTCCTCGATCTCCATGCCGCCGCGCTGCGAGGCGATGACGCGAATGCGCTCCGTCTTACGGTCCAGCACAAAGCCGAGATAGAGCTCGCGTTCGAACGGCTCGGCCACCTCGATATAGACTCTCTGCACCGGCTTGCCTTCCGGCCCGGTCTGGATGGTCACCAGGCGCTTGCCGAGCAAGTTGGCGGCGGCGTCCCGCACCTCGTGATAGGTCTTGCACAATTTGATCCCGCCGGCCTTGCCACGGGCGCCGGCATGGATCTGCGCTTTGACCGCCCAGTTCCAGCCGCCGAGTTCGGTCGCGGCATAGACCGCCTGGTCGGGGCTGAAGGCGACCGCACCCTTAGGTACCGGCACGCCGAAGCTCGCCAGCAATTCCTTCGCTTGATACTCGTGAACGTCCACCTCTCTCCTCCTTGTTCGGCGTGGGGCCTCCCCAAACTCAACTCACTTTTTCTTCGACGATCTTGTAAGCCTTTTCGGTTGCGCTCCCAGCTCCGGCGAGGAGCCCGTCGAGCTCCTTGAGTTTAGCCTCGGCGAAGGTCCTGTCCTTTATCATTCTTGCATTGGTGAAAACATTCAAGGCGGCGCTTCGCAGTGCAGCATGAGCGGCGAGAACGCCGACACCGGCGTCGGAAATCACGTTGAGATTACCCTTCTCTGATGCAACCTCTGCGAGATCGATGACTTCGCGCGCCGCATGGCAGCAGCGCAAGGGCACATCCGTCGCCTCTTTGAGCGCCGCCTGAAGAGCCTTGTCGCGGGCCTCCTTTTCGGCATCGGTCTCCTTGGCCATGCCGTAAGCGCCCATCACCGAGTCGAACGCCTTCACGTCGTCCTCGATCATCCCGATCAGTTTCACCCTGAGCGCCTCAGCCTTGAGAAGGACATCCTTCATCTCGTCTTCGACCTGGGCATATTTCTTTTTGCCGATGGTTAGGTTGCAAACCATGCTGACCAGGCTTGCGCCCATGGCGCCGATAATGGCGGCGGCGCTGCCGCCGCCGGGCGTGGCCTCGCGGCTGGCAAGGGCTTCGAGGAACGACTCGACTGCGGTGTCCTTGAACTTGGTCATCAGGCCATCTCTTTGGCTAGCGCGTAAATCTCTTCGGCGTCGAACACGGTCTCGGAGCTTTCGAACAGCTTGCCGATGCAGGCCCGATGCAGCTTCAATTTGAGCCCGCCCATTCCAAGCGCGCCGAACGCCGTCTTGCCGTCACGGTCCTTGCCCTTGTCGGGGGCCTCGACGCCTTCGATCCCGAGCGGCGGCTGGGCGTTGACATCGGCGAGGATGGAGATATTGGGATTGTTCTGCCAGGCATCCGCTTTCAACAGCTCCACACCGATGGCGCCGGCGGCGAACACGATATCGGCATCCTTGACGGCTTCGGCGCGGGCAGCATTGTCCTTCGCCTCGATCCCTTTCACCTTCACGCCGAATCGCTGCTCGACCGACTTGGCGGCGTTGTCGGCGCGGGCTTGCTCGCGTGAGGTGATCGTGACCTCGGCGCCCTCGTGGCCGAAGAACGCCGCAGCGCGCATGCCGACGGGACCGGTACCGGCCAGCACCACCGCCTTCTTGCCTTTGAGCTTGCCGGCCTTGGCGAGCAGCGCCACCCCTGCCGCAGCAGTGGTGTTCGAGCCGTTCGAATCGAGCATGGCGGACACGCGGAATGGACCGAAGAATTTCTTCTTCACCGCTTCGAACAGCGCTTCACCTTTGGTCATGTCGCCGCCGCCAACAAAGATCGCGGTATTTTGCTTGTCCTTGCCGCCGCGGGTGAAGATCGTGCCGTCGACCAAAGGCCCGACATTGTCGGGCGTGACATTGGCATATCCCGCAACCCGGTCGGCGCCGCCGTCATAGGCGACGACGGTATCGAACACGCTCGGGTAGGGATCGGTGTCGAGCAGGAACAGAAGTTTCTTCATGGCCGTCACTCCACCACGTTCTGAGGCTTACCCGCCACGAAGGCTTCGATATTGTCGATGAGCTGATCGGCCAGGATCTGCATCGCCTCCTGGCTCGCCCAGGCCACATGCGGCGTGATGAGCAGGTTGGGCAGTTTGAGATCGAGCAGGGTATTGCCGTCCTTGGGCGGCTCGGTGGTCAGGACGTCGAAGCCCGCACCGGCGATGGTGCCGGCCTGAAGCGCCTCGGCCAACGCCGCCTCGTCCACCAGTCCGCCGCGCGCCGTGTTGATGAGGATCGCGGTCGGCTTCATCATCTTGAGCTCCTTGGCGCCGAACATGTTCTTGGTGTCGGGCGTCAGCGGCATATGCAAGGTGATGACGTCGCTCTCTTTCAACAGCGTTTCAAAATCGACCAGGCCCGGTTGCGGCATGACATCGTAAGGCAGCACGCGCATGCCGAGCGCCTCGGCCCGTCGGCCCACCTCTTTGCCGATCGCGCCATAGCCGACAATGCCGATGGTGGAACCGGCAATGTCGCGGATCGGATGATCGAAGAAGCAGAATTGCTGCGACTTGTTCCATCGTCCCTGGCGCACGTCCTCGACATAGGCGAAGAGGTTCCGCCGCAACGCGAACATCAGCGCGAGCACATGCTCAGGGACGGTGTTGAAGGCGTAGTTGCGGATATTGACGACTGTGATGTCGTTTTCCTTGCAATACGCCTTGTCGACCACGTCAGTGCCAGTGGCGGCGACCGCGATCAGCTTCAGCTTAGGCAATTGCTTCAGCGTCTCGGCGCGCATCGGCACCTTGTTGATGATGGCGATGGTCGCGTCTTTCAAACGTTTCACCACATCCTCGGCCGACCAGGTCGACTGATGCTCATCGTAGCGATGCGGGAAATTCGGTTTGCGGACGTTAGCGTCAACCGACTCTCGATCGAGAAATACGATCGCGTGTTCCACTGAACTCAACTCCCTCGCTCCATTACGCGCGCCTAAGACGCCACGCGACATACCTTCCTCCCCGGGGCGCAATAGACAGGAGAGCGCTCCGGGATCTTGATCAAAATCAAATGAGCAAGGTTGGCGGATTGACCGCCCCCTTGCGTTTCCAGCCCTACTCGGCGGCGATCCTTGGTTCTGTCGCCTTGCCCGCGTCGCGGAACTCGCTTTGCGCCGCCGCCACACCGGATCCGAGCTCAACGTCGATGCCGACATCGCGCATCGCCATTTCCGCGCCGGCGATGGCGCCGAGCAGCATCAATTCGTTCAAATCGCCCAAATGCCCGATACGGAACAGCTTGCCGGCCATCTGCGAAAGACCCGCGCCGAGCGCAAGATTATAACGGCGATAGGCGCGATCGATTACATCGGCGCCATTGAAGCCTTCCGGGACCATGATTGCGGTCACGGTGTCGGACTGCCATTTCGGCTCCTTGGCGCAGAGCTTGAGCCCCCAGGCGTTTACAGCGGCGCGCGCGCCGTCGGCGAGACGGCGGTGACGGGCAAAAACATTGTCGAGGCCTTCCTCGAGAAGCATGGCCAGCGCCTCGCGCAAACCTAAGAGCAGCGGCAAGGCCGGCGTGTAAGGATAATACCCGGTAGCGTTGGCGCGCATCTGATCGGCCAAGTCGAAATAGGCGCGAATGCACTTGGCATCCTTCATGGCGGCAAGCGCCTTTTGGCTCGCGCACACAATGCCGAGTCCGGCCGGAAGCATGAGACCTTTTTGCGAGCCGGTGATGGCGAGATCCACGCCCCACTCGTCCATGCGGAAATCGATGCTCGCGATCGAGCTCACGCCGTCGACATAAAGCAGCGCGGGATGTTTGGCGGCATCGATGGCACGCCGCACGGCGGCAACGTCGCTCGTGACGCCGGTCGCCGTCTCGTTATGAACAACCATCACACCCTTGATCTCGTGCTTCGCATCCTGGCGCAGCGCCTCCTCGATGCGATCGGGATTTGCGCCGGTGCCCCACTCTTCTTCCTGGACGATGACCTCGAGCCCATGACGGCGGGCGAGGTCGATCCAGAGATGGCTGAATTGGCCGAAGCGGGAGGCGAGCAGCTTGTCGCCCGGCGAGCAGGTATTGGTCAGCGCGGACTCCCAGGCGCCGGTTCCACTCGACGGAAAGATGACGGCCTGGCCCTCCTTGGTCTTGAAGATTTTCTTCAAGTCTTCGTAGAGAGGAAGGGTCAGTTGCGGAAAGTCTGACGCGCGATGATCCAGCATCGCGGAATGCATGGCACGCAAGATCCGGTCGGGCACATTGGTCGGGCCCGGCACAAACAGAAAGTTGCGCCCGGACCTTCTTGCTTCAGCCATGGTTGTATTCCTTAGAAAAGCGTACCGATTTGCCGAGTGGCCCCGCCACGCGGAACCAGGGTGTTAGCGTCAGCGGTTTTAGCTGGCAACCCCTTTCGCAGCTAGAACAAACCGGAGATGCGGCCGTCCGCCCCAAGCTCGATATTGTTGGCGGCCGGCACCCTGGGAAGGCCCGGCATGGTCATGATATCCCCGCAGATGACCACCACGAACTCGGCCCCAGCCGACAGCCTGACCTCGCGGACCGGAATGACATGCCCCAGAGGCACACCTTTGGCGTCGGGATTGGTGGTGAAGCTATATTGGGTCTTGGCGACGCAGATCGGGAACTTGCCGAAGCCCTGCTTTTCGAGCTCGGCGAAGCGGTCCTTAACGGCCTTACTGGCGGTGATGTCGTCGGCTCCGTAGATCTCCTGGGCAATGGTCCGGGTCTTGTCCCATAACGACATGTCGTCGGGATAGAGCGGCTGGAAGTCGCTCGGCTTCTCGTCAATGGTGCGAACCACGGTTTCAGCCAGCTCGACGGCGCCCGCACCCCCTTCCGCCCATTGATCGGCAATCACACATTGGGCTCCGATTGTAGAGCAGAGGCGCTTGAGCAAGCCGATCTCGGCCTCGCTGTCGCTGGAGAAACGGTTCACCGCGACCACCACCGGCACCTGATATTTTCGGATGTTCTCGACGTGACGCTCGAGATTGGCGAAGCCCTTCTCCAGCGCCTCAAGGTTCTCTTTCTTGAGATCGTCCTTGGCCACGCCGCCATGCATCTTGAGCGCCCGGATCGTGGCGACGACCACGACGCAGTCAGGCTTGAGGCCCGCTTTTCGGCATTTGATGTCGAAGAATTTCTCGGCGCCGAGATCGGCGCCAAAGCCGGCTTCGGTGACGACGTAATCGGCAAGCTTAAGTGCGGCCTTGGTGGCGATCACCGAGTTGCAGCCATGGGCGATGTTGGCGAACGGGCCGCCATGAATGAACGCCGGATTGTTTTCCAGTGTCTGCACCAAATTCGGGGCGAGCGCGTCCTTGAGCAGAGCCGCCATGGATCCCGCAGCGGAAAGCTCCTTGGCGGTGACGGCTTTCTTGTCACGGGTCTGACCGATCTGAATTTGGCCGAGGCGCCGCTGAAGATCGGCGAGGTCCTTGGCCAGGCAGAAAATCGCCATGACCTCCGAAGCCACCGTGATGTCGAAGCCGGCCTCGCGCGGGAACCCGTTGGCGGCGCCGCCGAGAGAGGTGACGATCGAGCGCAACGCGCGGTCGTTCATGTCGATGCCACGGCGCCACGTCACGCGGCGAACGTCGATATCGAGCTTGTTGCCCCAATAGACATGATTGTCGATCATCGCCGCGAGCAAATTGTTGGCGGCGCCGATGGCATGAAAATCGCCGGTGAAGTGGAGGTTGATGTCTTCCATCGGCACCACTTGCGCATACCCGCCGCCGGCGGCACCCCCTTTCACGCCGAAGCAAGGACCGAGCGAGGGCTCGCGGATGCAAATCACGGCCTTCTTGCCGATTTCGTTCAGCGCGTCTCCGAGGCCCACCGTGGTCGTGGTCTTGCCTTCGCCGGCAGGGGTCGGCGTAATGGCGGTGACGAGGATCAGCTTGCCGTCGGGCCGGTCGGCGAGCGAGGCGATATAGTCGAGCGAGACCTTTGCCTTGTAATGCCCGTAAGGAAGCAGCGACTCGGCCGGAATGCCAAGTTTCTCGTCCGCAACTTCGAGGATTGGCCGCATCGTGGCGGCCTGAGAGATCTCGATGTCCGATTTCGGGTTTCTGTGCTGGTCGTGTGAACGCTTTTTACCATTCTCGCGCGACGAAACTGCCATGATCCTTGGGCCCCCAGGACTTGCGGAACAACTTCAAAGGAAGCGGCAAGTTAATTCATTCGCTTGCCTTCTTGCAATCGTCTGTGCAGGTTCGTCGCCCTGAACCGGAGAAGAGCTTAACCAATGGCACCTAGAGAGCTTCTAAAAGCCATGTTCCAGGCCGCAGTCGATGCTGCGCTGCCCTCGCTCTGCGTACCGGCGCATCTGCCAGCTAAGCCTAAAGGCCGTACCATCGTGATCGGCGCCGGCAAGGCGTCCGGAGCGATGGCAAAGGCGCTCGAGGATGCTTGGGAAGGGCCGATCGAAGGGGTGGTGGTGACGCGCTACGGCTATCGCGTCCCCATGGACCGGCTCGAAGTGGTGGAGGCGGCCCATCCCGTGCCCGATGCCGCCGGCCGCGAGGCCGCGTCCCGCATCTTCAAACTGGTGCAGGGGCTCACCGCTGACGATCTCGTGCTGTGCCTGATTTCCGGCGGCGGTTCGGCCCTGCTTGCGCTCCCGCCGGAAGGACTGACGCTTGAGGACAAGCAGGCGGTCAACAAGGCTCTGCTCAAGAGCGGCGCGACGATCTCCGAGATGAACACGGTGAGAAAGCATCTCTCGGCCATCAAGGGTGGCAGGCTCGCCGCCGCGGCCGCCCCGGCAAAAGTCGTCGCGCTGATGATCTCCGATGTGCCAGGCGACGATCCTTCGATCATTGCCTCAGGCCCGACCGTGGCCGACCCCTCGACCAATGCGGACGCGCTCGCCATTATCGAAAAATACCAAATCGACGTGCCTGCTTCCGTGCGCGAACGGCTCAAGAGTGGCGACGAGACGCCGAAGCCCGGCGACAAACGTCTCGCCGCCATCGAGAACATTATGATTGCGACGCCACAAGCTTCGCTTGAAGCCGCTGCCGCAGTCGCCGAGCGCGCGGGCGTGAAGCCGGTGATCCTCGGCGATTCGATCGAAGGCGAGGCGCGCGACGTGGCGCTCGTTCATGCCGGCATCGCGCGGCAATGCGCGTTGCGCGGTCAGCCGGAGAAGCCGCCTTGCGTACTTATCTCAGGCGGCGAGACGACCATCACGCTCAAAGGAAACGGCAAGGGCGGGCGCAACACTGAATTTTTGCTTGCGTTGGCCATCGCGCTCGACGGCATGAAGAACATCTATGCCATTGCCGGAGACACCGACGGCATCGACGGCTCTGAGGACAATGCCGGCGCGCTGATCGATCCCGAGACGCTTGCCCGCGCCGAAGCCAAGGGCGTGAATGCCAAGGCGATGCTCGCCGACAACGATCCTTGGACCTTTTTCAGCGAGATCGGCGATCTCCTGATGACCGGCCCTACCCTCACCAATGTCAACGATTTCCGCGCGGTTCTCATTGAGAAAAGCTGAAGGCCCGCCGCGCTTGAGCACGGCGGGCTCTCCTGATGCGCAAAGCTAAGGGGGGGCGTGCTTAGCTTGGCAACAGCACCGTGTCGATGACGTGGATGACGCCGTTCGACTGCATCACGTTCTCGATGGTGATCTTGGCCGCGTCGCCTTTAGAGTCCCACACCCAGATCGCGCCGTCCTTGGCCTCGAACGTGAGATCCTCGCCTTCGACGGTTTTGAGCATGGCCTTACCGCCGCCCTTCTTGATCGCCGCCATCAAATCCTTGGCGGTGATGCGTCCGGGAACGACGTGGTAAGTCAGAACCTGAGTCAGCTGACCCTTGTTCTGCGGCTTGAGCAGAGTGTCGACCGTGCCGTCGGGCAGCTTGGCGAAGGCATCGTTGGTCGGCGCGAACACCGTGAACGGGCCTTTGCCTGACAGCGTATCGACCAGGCCGGCGGCCTTCACCGCGGCGACCAGCGTGGTGTGATCCTTCGAGTTGACAGCGTTCTGGACGATGTTCTTCGAGGGAAACATCGGCGCACCACCCACCATCACGGTCGCCTCTTTGGCGAAGGTCGGAGCGGCGGCAAGCGCTGCAAGAACGAGACCGGCGGCGGCGGCACTGGATAAAGCGAATTTGGCGAACTTCATATCATCCTCCTGTATTGCCTGGTGTCCCTGTTGTGGGTACGGCCTGAGTTACGGAGGAGGCAGGTGCGGCGGATGCAGCGCGCGCAATGACGTTTTCGTGAGCGGCGTCGGCGCCTAGAGCCGCGCCAATTTGCCGTTGGCGATCACGGGCCCGGTGGGCTGGCCGGTGGGCGAGCCGCCTTCCGGTTCGAGCGAAACCGCAAGTACGGCCTCGTCATCGACGCGCCTCAGCAAACCCTTCGGCACCTTGACCGTGACGGGCCGGTTCGGATCGATGAGTCCGAGCGAATGCGGCTTGCCGCCGGAGGGGATCAACCAAAGTTCCAAGGATTTTCGCTCGGCGCCGAGGAGTGTCGCCGGGACGATGGTCAGGCTGCCGCCGCCGCTGTTCACAGCGGCAACGAAGCCCGCCTGACCACCCTCGGCGTCGAGTCTGGCGACAAGCGGCGGGCTCGGGGTTTTGATCGCGCCGACATAGATCAAAGTGACGAGACAAGCCGCGGCGAGCGCGCTCGCGCCAAAGGCAAGGGAGCGCCAAAAGCTCAAGCTTTGCCATAGTCCAGCACGCCGCTGATCGGCCCCTCTGGCGCGCCCGAGCCCAGCCTCGATCCGCGACCACAGACCCGGCGTCGGCGCGACCTCGGGAACAGCCGTGGCAAGTCCGCCGAGCCGCTCCTCCCAGAACGCGACTTCGCGGGCGAAGGCGGCATCGCGGCTGATTCTCCGCTCGGCGGCACGCCTCTGCGCAGCATCGAGCACGCCCAGCACATATTCGGCCGCAGTCAGGCTCATACCCTCAAAGTCTCTCTTGCTGGTGTCGCTCATCGCTCGAGACACGCTCTCAATTTGGCAAGTCCGCGCCGGATCCAGCTCTTCATGGTGCCGAGCGGCACGCCCATGCGTTCGGCGAGTTCCTCATAGGTCAGTCCGTCGATGAAGGCCGCACGTATCGCCGTCCCCTGCCGCGACTCCAGCTCCTCAAGACAGGAATAAAGTCGGCGATTTTCTTGAGCGGCTTCGATCGTCTCGGTGGCGAGGGGCGCGGGATCGGCGATCTCGGCGGCGTCTTCGATCGGCGTGCTCAAACGCGCCACTGCCCCAGAGCGCACGCGATCGATGGCACGATTGCGGGCAATGGCGACGAGCCAGGTGATCGGACTCGCGCGGCTCTCATCAAAGCTCACGGCTTTGCGCCATACATTAAGATAAACCTCTTGTAGCACGTCCTCTGCCTCGCTGCGGTCATTCAAGATACGGAGGCAGACACCCAAAAGCTTCGCCGCAGTCTCGTCATAGACAAAGCGCAAGGCGGCGCGATCGCCCCCGGCGACCCTTCGGAGCGCCGCGGCAAGTCTTCTGCGCCTTGACTCTGCATCCATGACGTTGGCCTAAGCCAGTTGGACCGCGCGACCGAATTCCGGCCGCGCAGTAATCCTCTTGCGAGCCGCCCGCTACAATATCGCAAAAAGGGGTGCAAATTTCGCGGTTGCGCCTCGGAGGAGGCGCGCTACTCTCCCCCGCAGATCACCACGCTTTCACGATACGGGACGGAAGGGTGCGGCTGTTTGCACCCTCAGGTGGTGTGCGGAATTCGATTTCTTTCCAGACGCCATGGAACAGTCGAATTTTGACGCACAATAGGGACCGGCCTGATCGCGAGGGCTGGGGAGACCAACGCCCATAACGTGTTTCGTGTTCGGTGGACCGCTAAGGATGCGGTGCCAGGGTGCGAAGCTTAGATGAAGGATTAGGGATGGTGTTGCGGCGCGCCGGATTTGGCATCGTTGTCGGAGCCCTGCTGATGGTTCCGACCGCCGTCTCAGCCGGCCCGACCCTTGTCTTCGAGCCCTATAACGGCACCGTATTCTATGCCGAGGATCCGGACGCCGCCTGGTTTCCCGCCTCGCTTACCAAGCTGATGACGGCCTATGTGGCCTTTCAGGCGCTGAAGGCCGGAAAGATCAAACTCGACGATCAGGTCGTCTGCTCTGAGCACGCGAGGAAGGAGGCGCCGACCAGGCTCGGCCTCCCGGTTGGCGGCTCGATCAGCCTCGACGTCGCGCTCAAGGTGTTGATCGTCAAATCGGCCAACGACGTCGCCATGATGATCGCCGAGGCGGTGGCCGGCAGCGAAGAAGCCTTCGTTGCACGCATGAATGAAGAAGCGCAGCGGCTCAATATGACGCGAACGACATTCGCAAATCCCAACGGTCTGCCGGACGAACGCCAAGTCACCACCGCCCGCGACCTTGCCAAGCTCGCCCGCGCGATCATCATCGAATTTCCCGAGCACGCCGATCTGTTCACCGCCAAAAATGTCCAAGTGGGCAAGAAGAATTTGCGGACGCATAACGGTCTCCTGATCAGATATCCTGGCGCTGACGGTATGAAGACCGGGTTCATTTGCGACTCCGGGTTTAACGTGGTGGCCAGCGCCTCGCGCGAAGGCCGCAGACTCGTCGCCGTCATTCTGGGCGAGCCCTCGGTCGCGTCCCGCAATCAGCGCGCCATCGATCTGCTCGATAACGGCTTCAAGCGTTATTTCTGGAAGTCGCTGTTCGGCACGAGCCTTGACGGTCTTGCCATTCAAACCTCGCTGAACGCGGGTCCTGCTCATCTGCGCGACAGCATCTGCGGCGCGAAGCGCAAGCGCAGGGCGACCCGCAAAAGACGGTCGCGGAGCACGGCGCGCAAGCGTTGACCGCCTCACTCCACCAATTCCGTTTCATCGCCGCGCTTGTGTTTTTGGCGGCCGGTTCAACTTTCGCTTCCGCCAAGGCAGCCGAACCGCCCGAGAACATCGCCGAGGCCGTTTCCGAAGCGGCGCGTGCCTGCAAGCATACCAAGGGCACACCCAACACCGATGCCGTGCTCAGCGCCAAGGATCTGAACGGAAACGGCGGCGAGGATTGGATCGCCGATTTTGGCAAGATGACGTGCGACGGCGGAACCAATCCTTTATGCGGCGACGCCGGCTGCACGATCAGAATCTATTTTTGGGACGGCGATAAGGAATGGGATCTCGTGTTCGAGGATTTCGTGCGCGGCTACACATTCGGCAAAGACGGCGGCAAGCCGATGCTCTACGTGACCACTTCAGGCATCCCTTGCAACAAGCCTGTCACCGAGACTTGCGAATACAATTACCGTCTCGAGAAAGACACGGTCGTTCCTGTGGAGAGCGTTGCGGCGGAATCCAGCGCCGCTAAGAAGAAGAAGTCTGAGCCGTAATCGCCGCCTTGATGACAGCGACGGCTTCCGGCGAGGCCCAATCCGCCGGACCGACCAGGCGGGCGATCTCCTTGCCGTCACGGTCGACGATCAGCGTGGTCGGCATGCCGACGGCCTTTACCGTCGCAAACAGCTTGCCGGTCGGATCGGTGTAAAGGGGAAGTTGCGCGGCCCCGGTCTCCTTCAGAAACTTGGCCGCCTTTTCCGGACCCCCTTTGTCGATGTTCACGGCGACCACGGCGAAGTCCTGGCCTCCAAGCTCGGCTTCGAGCGCATCGAGCGCCGGCATCTCCTCCCGGCAGGGAACGCACCAAGTCGCCCAAAGGTTAAGGAGCACGATCTTGCCGGCGAAGTCCTTGAGCGACCTCTCGGCACCGTCGCCGTCAGCAAAGGTAAACTGAGCCAGATCAAAGGGTTCTGGCCTAATCACGAGCGGCGCCATGGCGCCCTTGTTGAGGCCCTTCAAAGGACTTGAAGCGGCCGCCCCCTCACCGCCTGGACGGTTTTGAGCGACCGGTTCGCCCGAGCGGCCATTGTCAGAAGGGGCCAAACTCACATATACCGTGGCAAACCCGGCGATCGCCGCAAGACCGGCGGCGAGGAGATAGATGGCCGGCGGCGCGGCGCGTTTCTGTCCGTTGCGTTTGCTCAAATCTTTCCGCTCACAACGTCTAGCTCAGGCTCGACAGCGATGACGAACACTATGTGGGGCGGCCGCTTTGCCGCCAGTCCTTCTGAAGTTATGGAGGAGATAAACGCCTCCATCGACTTCGACAAGCGCCTGTGGCGTCACGATATCGCGGCCTCCAAGGCGCATGTCGCCATGCTCGGAGCGACCGGCATTATCCAACCGAAAGAGGCCGATGAGATCCTGGGAGGCCTGGACACGGTCGCCGCCGAGATCGAGTCCGGAACCTTTCCGTTCTCACGCTCGCTTGAGGACATTCATCTGAACATCGAAAACCGGCTGCGGGAGCTGATTGGGCCGGTGGCCGGCAAGCTGCACACGGCGCGGTCGCGCAACGATCAGGTCGCGACCGACTTCAGGCTCTATGTGCGGGACGAGATCGTGACGATCGATGCAGCGCTCTACGCGCTTCAGCTCACGCTTGCCAACAAAGCCCTTGAGCACGCCGGCGCCGTGATGCCGGGCTTTACGCATCTGCAAACAGCACAACCCATCACCTTTGGCCATCACTTGCTTGCTTATGTGGAAATGCTTGCGCGGGACCGGGGCCGTTTCGCCGACGCCGCCAAGCGGCTCGGGGAGTGCCCGTTAGGCGCCGCGGCGCTTGCCGGCACGTCCTTCCCCATCGACAGGAAGGCAACGGCCCAGGCGCTCGGCTTCGCCCGGCCCGCGGCCAATTCGCTCGACGCGGTGTCCGACCGCGACTTCGCGCTCGAGACCCTGGCGGCGGCCGCAATCGCCGTGATGCATTTGTCGCGGCTGGCTGAAGAGATCGTGAACTGGGCGTCGCCGCAATGGGGCTTCGTGCGCCTCACCGACAAATTCACCACCGGCTCATCGATCATGCCGCAAAAGCGCAATCCCGATGCGGCCGAGCTGGTGCGCGCCAAGACCGGACGCATCGCCGGCGCCTTTCAGGCGCTGCTGATGGTCATGAAGGGGCTCCCGTTGGCCTATGCGAAGGATATGCAGGAGGACAAGGAACCGGTGTTCGACGCACTCGATGCGCTGAAAGTCGGGATTGTCGCCATGACCGGTACGATTGAGGACCTTGAGCCGGATCTGAAGGTCATGAGGCGGGCCGCCGCGGCCGGCTACGCGACTGCCACCGACCTTGCAGATTGGCTCGTGCTCAAGCTCGGGCTCCCGTTCAGGGAGGCCCATCACATCGCCGGTAGAATTGTGGCGCTCGCCGAATCGCAGGGCGCGACCCTGGAAAAACTGCCGCTTTCCGACCTAAAATCGGTCGAAGAGCGGATTACCGAGGACGTTTACTCGGCCCTCAACGCCCAAGGCTCGGCCCGGAGCCGCACGAGCTATGGGGGCACCGCCCCTGCTAACGTCAAGCGGGAGGCGAGACGGTGGATAAAGCGTTTGGAGAAGGACGCCGAAACGCGATAAAAGGAGAGATCAAGGGCCGCTGACAAGGCTCAAGCGACAGGGGCACGACCATGGGAAGCGCCTTGCGCGTCCTGTTAACACTTCTGCTGGTGCTGACGATCGGGCTCACGGCCTGCGGTCGACGCGGCTCGTTGGACCGGCCCAAGGCAAACTACCCTGAAACCAAGGCCGACCCGTCCACGAAGATGTCGCAGGTTCCCAAGCGCAGCCTCTGGATCGATCGCCTGCTCCAATAGACGCCCCTCTCTGCAATGCACCATTTCGCCTACCGGCGCGGCGTGTCCCACACAAATGTGCTCCACGCCGAGGAGGTCGATCTTTCCGAACTCGCCCACGCGGTAGGAACGCCCTTCTACTGCTACTCGACCGCGACTCTCGAACGTCACTACCGCGTGTTCGCCGACGCCTTCGCCGGCATGCCCGGCACGCTCGTGTGCTATTCGGTGAAGGCGAATTCGAATCTTGGCGTGTTGGCCACGCTCGCCCGGTCGGGCGCCGGCATGGATGTGGTGTCGGAAGGAGAACTGCGGCGCGCGCTTGCCGTCAACGTTCCGCCCGAGCGGATCGTGTTCTCAGGCGTGGGCAAGACGGAAGCAGAGATGGCGTTCGCGCTCGATGCGGGAATTCTCGCGTTCAACGTCGAGTCGGAGCCCGAGTTGCGCGCGCTGAGCGCGATTGCCGAAGCGCGGGGACTGACCGCTGAGATCGCCTTCCGGGTCAATCCCGACGTCGACGCCAAGACCCACCACAAGATCGCGACCGGACGAGCCGAGAACAAGTTCGGCGTGCCTTTCGCCGAGGCTCCGTCACTCTACGCGCTCGCCAGCACGCTTCCCGGAATCTCACCCACCGGCGTGCATATGCATATCGGCAGTCAGATTACCGATCTTGCTCCGTTCAGGAATGCCTTCGCGCTCCTGAAGGAACTGGTCATTACTTTGCGCGACACGGGCTTCACCATCGACTTCGTCAATCTCGGCGGCGGACTTGGTATCCCTTATCGCGGCGATGAGCCGGCGCCGCCTCTTCCTAATGATTACGCCAAGCTCGTCAAAGACGTGGTGGGCGGACTTGGGGTGCGGCTCCTGTTCGAACCGGGCCGCATGATCGCGGGCAATGCCGGCATCCTCGTTGCCCGCGTGCTTTATGTGAAGCGCGGCGCGTCGAAGGTCTTCACCATCATCGACGCGGCAATGAACGATCTGTTGCGGCCGACGCTCTACGACGCCCATCACGAGATCTTGCCGGTGATTGAGCCGGAACCCGGGACTCCGGTCATCGTCTCCGATATTGCCGGGCCGGTTTGCGAGACCGGCGATTATCTGGCCTTGGCCAGGCCGCTGCCGGAGCTTCGGGCCGGCGATCTCATTTCCGTGATGACGGCCGGCGCCTATGGCGCCGTGCTCGCGTCTGAGTATAACAGTAGGCTTCTGGTCCCCGAGGTGCTGGTGGCCGGAAACCGCTATTGCGTGACGCGGCCCAGGCCGGGCTACGACGATATGCTGGACAAGGAGCGTCTGCCCGATTGGCTGTAGCTTTACGGGCCTCGCTTTCGCCCGCTTCGCACCCCAAATTACAGTGACGATGACACGCTCCGCCTCTCGACCCGAGACATCCTCACCCCAAGCGGTGGACACTCTTGCCCAGCGCTTCGACAAGCGCGTGCGGCTGAGCTGGCTTGCGATTCTCGGCGAGCGGGTGTGGGAGGCGTTGCTGTGGCCTTTCCTGGTCGTCTCGGCCTTTTTGGTCATGTCGCTGTTGGAGCTGTGGAGCTTGCTCCCGCCGCTCGCCCATCGCCTTTTGCTCGGCGGTTTCGGGCTTGCGCTGATCGTCTCTTTCCTGCCGCTGTTGAGACTGTCGCTGCCGACGCGCCAAGACGCGCTGCGGCGTCTTGAGCGCCATGCCGGCATCAAGCACCGGCCCGCCTCTTCTTATGAGGATCGCCTCGGCACCACGCCGCCGAAAGAGACGGCGGCGCTTTGGGCCGCCCATCGAAACCGTCTGGCGGGTCTCATCGCCAAGCTTAGGCCGTCCTGGCCGGCGCCCCGCACCGACCGCAAGGACCCGTATGCGATCCGGGCCGCGCTCCTGCTTGGCGTGGTCGCCGCAGCGCTTGCGGCAGGCGGCAATATCTCCGACCGCTTGCGCGCCGCTTTCACGCCGGCCGCCTCGGGCGCGCCCGCACTGTTCCGGCTGGACGCCTGGATCACCCCTCCCGTCTATACCGGCATTGCGCCGATTGTGCTGGCCGACGGCAGCGAGAAAGTGGGAACGGGCGCCGAGTCTTTCCGTGCTTTGTCCGTGCCTGAGCGCAGCGAATTGATCGTTCGGACTCACGCGCCACAAGGCGAGACCGTCAGCCTGATCACCACAAGTGACGGCACGGCGGACGCCACCAAGATCGCGCCGAAGGCCGAAGGCGCCGACGGTCTGGTCGAATTCGCGGTTACGCTGAAAGAACCTCTCAGTGCCGCGATCGAAATCGACGGCCATACGGTTTCCAAATGGCAATTTGCTCTGATCGAGGATGCGCCTCCAACCATCGATCTCACGGGAACGCCGACAACCACGCCGCGCGGCGCCCTGCGCTTGGAATACCGCGCCGGCGACGACAACGGTGTTGAAAGTGCTGAGGCCCGCTTCGCCCTGGTCGAAGGCGAGGAGCGCAACTTCGCGCCGCTCGCCGCCGAAGCCTCCGCCAAGGTTGAGGCCGATCCCTTGCTCGAACCGCCGGTCATGCCGTTGCAATTGCCGCGCGCCAACGCCAAGCAAGTCGAAGGCCGCGCCACACAGGATCTCAGCGGTCATCCTTGGGCGGGATTGAAGGTGCGCATGACGCTCATCGCCCGCGACCAAGCCGGACAATTGGGCGAGAGCCAGCCTTATGAGTTGGTTCTTCCCGAGCGGACCTTCACCAAGCCTTTGGCCCGCGCCGTGGTCGAGCAACGCAAGAAGCTCGTGCGCGATCCGAGCGCCCCTGAAGACGTGGTCAGCGCGCTCGACGCGCTTACCCTGGGCGGCGAGAAAGTCATCGACGACAGTGTCGTCTATCTCTCTTTGCGTAACAGTTACTGGCGCCTGCGCACCGACGACTCCCGTGAAAGCGTCGCCAGCGTGGTCGATCAGCTTTGGTCCACGGCGCTGCGCATCGAGGAGGGAGATTTGCCTGAGGCTGAGCGTGCCTTAAGTGCCGCCCAAGCCGCGCTCATGGAGGCTTTGAAGGGGGATGCGCCGGCCGAGGAGATCGCCAAGCGCATGGATGAACTGCGCGCGGCGCTGTCGCGCTATCTTCAGGCGCTGGCTTCCCAACAGAATCAGCAAAACGAACAGTTGCTCCCCCAGCAAGAGGGCGATCAGCTCGTGTCGCCGCAGGATCTGGACAAGATCCTCAGCAACATCGAGCAGCTTGCCCAATCGGGATCGAAAGATTTGGCCGAGCGCATGCTGTCGGAGCTCAATGACCTGCTCCAGCGGCTGGAGAACGGCAGCGTCGCCGAAAGTGAAGAGCAGCAGCGCGCCAGACAAATGATGAAGGATCTGAGCGATCTGGTGAACAACCAGCAGAAGCTGCTGGACGACACGTTTGCCGCCAAGCGCGAGCAAGCCGCCACCAGCGGCCGCGACAGTCAGCAGCAGTTTCAAGTGAGCCCTCCCGGCCAGCCGATGGAGTTCGCTCCCGGCATGTCGCCATTGTTCGAACAGCTGCCGGGCCAAGCCCAACAGGGGCCTCTCAAGGGACAAGGCGAATCGGGCGGTCAGGGCAAACCTGGCCAGCGCGGTCAGCTTGAGATCGGCCCGCAGCCGCAAGACCATTCAGGGCTCGCCGAGCGGCAGCAGCAATTGCGCGACCGCTTGCAGGCGATGATCGACCGCCTCCGCGCCGAGGGAAGCGAGGCGCCGGACGAGCTTGAGGGCGCTGAAGAGGCCATGGCCGGCGCCAAGGAGGCGATCGGGGAAAGCGATCTCGAGCGCGCCACGCAGCAGCAAAGTCTCGCTCTGGAGCGCCTCCGCAACGGTGCGCAGTCGATGGCCGAGCAAGTGATGTCAGGAGCCGAATCGCAGGCGGGGCAAGGTCCCGGCAATAATGGCCGCGATCCGCTCGGGCGCCCCGACCGCTCGAATCGGCCCGATCTCGGTCTGTCGGTGCAGGTCCCCGACAAGATCGACATTCAGCGCGCGCGAGAGGTGCTCGACGAGCTTCGCCACCGGCTCAGCGATCCCTCGCGCTCCGTGCTTGAGCTCGATTACCTGGAACGTCTGATCACGCCATTTTAGTTTCCGCCCGCGCCCGTTATCGCTCTACCACTTCGCCGATGAAGGGAAGCTCACGGTAGCGGTGGGCGAGATCCATGCCGTAGCCGACCACGAAGACCGGCGGACAGCGAAATCCTAGAAAGTCTGGCTCGATCGGTGCGGCGCGCGGAATCTGCTTGTCGAGAAGGACGCAAGTCGTGACGCGGGTAGCGCCGCGGCCTTCAACGAGCGCCTTGGCGAAGTGAAGCGTTCGTCCTGAATCTAGAATGTCGTCGACGATCACGACGTCGCGTCCGGCAAGATTGGTCTCGATATCGCGCAAGATGCCGACCTCTCCGCCCGAGACCGTGCCTTCGCCGTAACTCGCGAGGAACACAAAATCGATCTCCGGCTCCAGGCCCTGGCGGTACAACGCCCTGATGAGATCCGCGGCGAAGATGAAACTGCCCTTGAGAATAGCGACAACGACCAGATTGCGCGGCGCCGAGGCCGCGATCTCGCCGGCCAGGGCCTCCACCCTCTCGGCAATTTGCCCGGCGCTGAACAGCGGCTTGATCGTGTCAGCCGCATCTTGCCCAGCCATTCTTATTCGGCCTTGGCGAAATGCACCTTGACGCTGCTGACATTGCTCGGCGGCGATGAGATCTGCCTTAAGAACGGGGCGCGCTCGCCGGCTCCGAGCTGCTCCGCACCAATCTCCGTGGTCCACGCGGAGATTTCCTCGTCGTTCGCATCGTGAAGCGCGATCGTAAGCGTCGGCACCGTGCGCGCGCTCGAGGTGAGGTTCACGACGTTGCCCTCAACTTGGAGCACGGTCTGACCGCCATTGTTGGTCCAGGTGTAGCGCACGTCTTCAAAGTCGAGGCCCTGCGCGCCGACCGAAACGCCGAACAGCGCGTACAGGCGGGACGCCCCAGGCAGCATCGAAGTCACCATCGAGGGTGCAAACGCGAGCGTCCCGATCACGCCTGCCACGACAAGCCCAAGGACCAGCCAGCCGATGGTCACGATCGAAGGCTTCTGGCGTGGCGGCTTCTCGCCGGGGAGCGCCTGGTCGGCAAGGCCGGCGTCGAGGCCCATGCCCGTTTCGCCCATCGAGGCCTCGGCCCCCTCGCCCATGCCGGCGTCAGCCATTAGCTCTTCTTCACTCATGCTGGCGTCGCCCAGACTGGCATCGCCAAAGGCGGCATCGCTGATGCTTGAGGGCTGCTCCTGCGGCGGCTCCGGTGCTTTCTCGCGCCCGCGGATGAACCGCGCGAAGAACCCGCCCGGCTTGGCCGGAGCCTCGGCAGGCTCATCCATGGCTTCGGCATTGATCCGGGCCACTTGAGCGGCGAGGTCCTGCTCGGACGGCTCTGGCGGAGAAGGAGGGGGAGCAGGAGGCATAGGCGCAATGCCTGCAAATCCGCCCATCCCGGTACCTACGTTCGAGGGCGCCGGCGGTTGAGGACCGGCCGAAGGCTGAGGCGGTGGGGGCGCCGCTGAAGGTTGCGGCGGAGGGGGTTGAGGAGCCGCGAAAGGCGGCGGCGAAGGCGGTTGAGGCGGCGCCGAAGGCCCTGGCATCGGTTGTTGGGCCGGTGCCACAGACGGCGCGGGTGGAGCCGGCCTCACGGCGGGCCTCGCGGGGGCCGCAGCCGGAGCAGGCGTGACCGGGGTCGCCTGCCAAACATGGGCGCATTTCGAGCAGCGGACCTTACGACCCTCAGGCGGGAAGACCGCCTTGGTCTCGTAACGCGTTTCACATGCTGGACAGATAATGACTGTTGCCATCGGAAAAGCCTAAATGGCCGTTTATCGTGTATTTGCCTAGGGCCCCAAAACGCCGCCCAAATCCATTGATACCGAACCCGGAGTTCAGCATAAAGTACCAGTCTTCCGCAATCTTAAGAGCCCCACGGAGCACGGGTGATCCGCTTTGACAATGTCGGTCTGCGCTACGGCTCAGGCCCTGAAATCTTGCGCGATGTCACCTTCCACGTGCTCCCCGGGTCTTTTCACTTTCTGACGGGACCTTCGGGGGCGGGGAAGACCACGCTTTTGCGGCTCCTGTTCATGTCGCTCAAGCCGTCGCGGGGCCTGATTTTTGTGTTCGGAGAGAATGTCGGCAAGCTCTCGACCGCCTCCCGCTCGTCGTTGCGCCGGCGCATCGGCATCGTGTTCCAGGACTTCCGGCTGCTGGACCATCTCACCACCTGGGAGAACGTGGCGCTTCCTTTGCGCGTCACCGGCAAACGGGAAGCGGACTACCGCGAGGACGTGACCGATCTGTTGCGCTGGGTCGGACTGGGCGACCGCATGAATGCCTATCCCGAAATCCTGTCGGGCGGCGAGAAGCAGCGAGCGGCAATCGCGCGCGCCGTGATCGGGCGCCCCGAACTCCTTCTTGCCGATGAGCCAACAGGCAATGTCGATCCCGCAATCGGTAATCGCCTTTTGCGCCTCTTCGTCGAGCTCAACCGGCTCGGCACCTCGGTGATCATTGCCACGCACGACTACGCGTTGATGGAGCAACTCGACGCCCCGCGGCTCGTGCTTTATGACGGCCATCTGCAAATAAGCCGAGCCCCGTGACCCTGCTGTCCGACATTAAGGACTATCCTTGGAAGAGCTTGCTCATCGGGCTGTTGCCGGTGCGGCTCGCCGCACTGTTGCCCGCGCGGTTTCAGACCAAGGCCGCTCAGATCGTGCCGTCGGCTTCGATCGCCGGCAATGCGCTTACCGTGGTGATCGCCATCATGTCCTTCCTCGCCTGCCTGACCTTGGGCGCGGTGTACATGATCAATCAATCGGCCAATGCCTGGGTCAACGACATCGCAAGCGAGATCACCGTCGAGCTCAGTCCGGTAAATATCCCCGACATCGATAAGAAGATGACGCTGGTCGCCCTGTTTCTCGCCAAGCAGAAGGGCATCACCGAGGTCAAGCCGCTGACCGCCGAGGACAGCGCCAGCTTGCTCGAACCTTGGCTCGGGCAAACGGCCGCGCTGGAAGCGCTCCCTATTCCACGCCTCATCGCGGTCGAGATTGACCGCTCCGATCCCCCCGACATCCAGTCGATCAAGACAGCGTTGTCGGAGAATTTCGAGGGCGTGACTCTCGACGACCACCGCCGCTGGCAGGCCGAGATCCGGACGCTCACGCGTTCGGCCGCGCTTGGCGGCCTTGCCGTGCTTGGCCTGGTCGCCGCCGCGACCATCGCCGTCATCGTGTCGGCGACGCGAAGCGCGATGGCCTCCAACCGCGAAATCATCGAGGTTCTGCACTTTGTCGGTGCGAATGAACGCTTCATTAGCCGCGAGTTCGAACGCCATTTTCTCGGGCTTGGCGTCCGCGCCGGCTTGATGGGCGCCCTCGCTGCCGCCCTCGCTTTCTTGTTGCTGCCCATCATGATGGACATGCTTGGGGGCGGAATCGTCACTGCCGCAGAAGCGCAGCGCCTGGTCGGCTCGGGCGAACTCGACCTCAAGGGCTATCTGCTGTGCGTGCTGGTGGTGATCGTGGTGGCCTCGCTCTGCATGGTGACCTCACGACTCGGCGTCATCCGCGTACTCAAGAATTACGCTTGAAGTGCGGAGACTAGGACCGTGCTGTTCGATCACGCTCGGGTTTCATGTGTACGCGAATTGTGACTATTCTTGCGCCGATTTGGCAGGGCCTGGAGTAAGCGGTGAGTGAGCAACGACAAGAAAGACGCGGCCGGTTTAGCGGCTTCTTGGGCGGCGTGCGGCTCATCTTCGATGGCATGCTTTTCCTCTTGGTGCTGCTGTTCATCGGATTCATCGTGTTCGCGAACAGCATCGACCGGGAAGCGCAAGTGCCGCAACAAACCGCCGACGGCATCGTCGTGCTGACCGGCGGCACCTCCCGAATCGACCGGGCCATGAAGTTGCTCGCCGCAGGCAAGGCCCAACGCGTCTTCATAACCGGCGTGTATCGCAGCACGACTGTCGAGGAATTGAAGCAGCTCGCCAGCCAAGGCGATCAATATTTCAACTGCTGCGTCGATATCGACAAGGAGGCGCGCAACACCATCGACAACGCCACCAAGACCGCCGAATGGGTGGCGCTCCACGGTTATCACTCGATCATCGTGGTGACGTCGAACTATCACATGCCGCGCGCGCTGGCCGAGCTCGCCCGCGTGATGCCCGGCGTCACTTTCATTCCCTATCCCGTGGTCGACAATAACGTGCACGTCCACCGCTGGTGGACCTATCCCGGCACGACCAACCTGCTTCTCTCCGAATATCTGAAATATCTGCCGGCGCTTGGGCGACTGGGCGCGACCAACCTCGTGCGCAATTTTCTAGGCGGCGATTCCAGCACCGCCGAAGTCCCCGAGCCATAGCGGTGTCAGGCGTGATGGTGCGCTCGCTTCTGTTCAACGTGTTGTTCTACGTGACAACCGCGCTATTCCTCCTGCTCGGCAGTCCGCTTCTGTTCGGCCCAAGACGCTGGGCCATGGCTGCGCTTGCCATCCATGGGCGCTTCGAACTTTGGCTGCTCGAGACGATCGTCGGCACCAAGCTCGAGGTCCGGGGGCTTGAGAAACTTCCCCCCGGCGCCTGTCTCGTTGCCGCCAAGCATCAATCGGCGTGGGAGACCTTCGGCCTGATCCCGCTGTTTCGCGACCCTGCACTCTTGATGAAGCGAGAACTGTTTTGGATCCCCTTCCACGGCTGGTTCTCGCGCAAATTCGAGATGATCCCGGTGGACCGCGACCGGGGCCCGTCGGCGCTTAGGCGCATGGTGCGGGAGGCCAAAAAACGGGCCGCCCAGGGGCGCGAGATCATCATTTTCCCGGAAGGGACGCGAAGGGCGCCCGGCGCGCCGCCCGACTACAAGACCGGCGTGGTCCTGCTTTATGAGACGCTTCGCATTCCTTGCGTGCCGCTTGCGCTCAATTCCGGCGCGTTTTGGCCGCGCCGCAGCCTGACGCGGAAGCCCGGGACCATCGTCGTGGAGTTTCTCGACCCGATTCCCCCGGGATTGCCCAAGGCGGAGTTCCTGGAGCGGCTGATCGGCGCCATTGAACCGGCCTCGGCGCGGCTTTTGGCCGAAGCAGGCGGTAAATGACGCCGTATTGGGCAGCCCGTTAACCTTTGAATGGTTGACTAGAGCGGATCGATGTTCTATATTTGTTCTAGGCAGTGAAAAGACCGTCTTGAATTCGTCATCACGGAACCCATTTCACAAAGCTCTGTATTGGTTAACGGGCCGGGATCGTAGGTCGATGCGTAAAGTCGAAGTTGAGACGCCGCAATTGGGGCCGGCCGATGAGCCCGCTCTGGTCTGCTCCGAGGCTGCTTTCGCCCAGGCCTTTCACTATTGGCGCGGAGCCTCAGGCCGGCGTTATCTGCACAGTGTCTACACCTTGGTCGGCTGCCCCGCTCTGCCCGGGGCGAACTATATCCTCGTCCGGCGCGGCGAGGATGGGACCCGGTCGGCGCTTGCCTTCGGCCAGACCCGGGATATCACGGCCACGCTCAATCTCGCCCATCTGCGCCACCAGGGCGCCAAATGCGGGGCGAACGAAGTGCATATTCATCTTCTCGCCGAGGGGACCGAGGCGCGCGCCTCGGTAGAAGCCGACCTCATCGCCGCCCTTTCGCAAAAGCCCGCCGCAGCCAACGCGGCATAATCCGCAACGCTCAATTTTGCCGCAGGGTTCAGCCGCAAGCCGCGGTTTCAAGCCGCGCCGCCAGCATGATATGGAGGCGCCGGCGAGCGTCGAGAAATAATTTGCAACGGGGCCGGTTCGTTTGGCGGGGCTTTGGAAAATTCCATGGATGCGGCGTCAAAGGGCACGTTTGCGGCGTCCTTTGCAGATTCTCGCAGCCCCCGTGCTTGCCAATTACATCAAGCTCGTCCTTAACACCTCGACGCAAGTCGCCGATCCGCCCGATTTCATTGCGCGCGCCAAAGCGCGCCATCCCGTGATCATCGCGGTCTGGCATGGGCAGTTTCTGCTTCTTCCCGGCATCTATCCGCGAGAAGTCCCCGGCCGCGCCATGATCGCGCGGCACGACGACGCCGAAGGGCTGGCGCGCGTGTTGCGCAACTTCCATCTCGGTCTGATCCGGGGCGCGGGCGCTGGCGAGCGAAAGCGCGACCGTGGCGGTGCGGAGGCGGCCCACGGTGCCGTCGCCTCGCTGCGTGAAGGCTTCAGCATCGCCATGACGGCGGATGTGCCGCCGGGTCCGGCGCGGCGATGCGGTCGCGGCGTGGTTACCATCGCCAGTCTGTCAGGCTGTCCGATCCTTCCCCTCGCGGTCGCTTCCTCGCGCTATTTCGCGGTGAACTCCTGGGACCGCATGACCTTCAATCTTCCCTTCTCCACGGTCGGCATCATTTTGGGCGATCCGATCTCAGTGCCTGCAAACGCCTCGCGCGAGCAGCTGGAGGAGAGCCGGCTGGAGGTGGAGGCGGCGCTGAACGCGGCGACCGCCAAAGCCTATGCGCTGGCCGGTGCCGACCCGACGCGGGCCACACCCGTGCCGAAGAAGAAGACCTGACCGTCTCCAACTAGCGCATTCGGCAGGGTTCGAGGCTTGGTGAAAGCGCGCGTTCGTGGCACCAAACGCGCGCATGGCTAGCCATACCGACCCGCCCGCGCGCCCGCAGACACTTGAGCTGACGCCCCGCGCGCTCGCCACCGGCATGATCCTCGGCGCGCTGCTCGCGCCCTGCAACGTCTATTCGGGGCTCAAGATCGGCTGGTCGTTCAACATGTCGATCACGGCGCTTCTGCTCGCGTTCGCGTTCTGGGTGCCGGTCACGCGAGTCTTCGGGCTCGCTCCCTGGGGGATGCTGGAAAGCAATATCAACCAGACGGCGGCCTCGTCGGCGGCATCCATCATTTCGGGCGGCCTGGTTGCGCCGATCCCGGCGCTGGCGATGATGACCGGCAGCAATCTTCCCTGGCCGACGCTCGCGGCTTGGGTGTTCGCGGTCAGCTTCCTCGGCATCTGGGTCGGCTGGTACTTGCGGCCGCGGCTCATCGTGCAGTCGAACCTCGTGTTCCCCGCCGGCGTGGCGACGGCGGAAACCATGCGCGACATGTTCAGCCACGGGCGCGAGGCGATGAAGCGCGTCGCTGTGCTGATGTCTTCGCTCGGCGGTACAATTGCTTTCAACGTCATCGACAAGTTCCTTTGGCAGATTCCGCGCCTTGCGCCATCGCTCACGGCGAAAAAGCTGACGCTCGCGTTCGACCCGTCGCTACTCTTGCTCGGGTTCGGCAGCATCATCGGCTTACGCGCAGGGCTTGGGCTTCTCGCCGGCGCGCTGACCGCCTGGGGCGTGATCGCGCCCGAGCTCATTGTGCGCGGCATTGTCGAAATCTCCGGCACGACAGACGAGACCTGGTTCCAGCCGCTGGTCGGCTGGCTGCTTTGGCCCGGCGTCACCATGATGGTCACGGCGAGCCTCACCAGCTTTGCCGCCGCGTTGCTCGACACGCGTAAGACGCAGCAAGAGACGGAGGCGCGCAGGCCTGACGCAGGCAGTTACACGCGGCTTGGCGGGTTCCTCGCCGCCGCCGCGTTGACCGTGGTGCTGCAAATCGCACTGTTCGACATCCACTGGACCATGGCCATCATCGCCATACCCCTCGCCTTTGTTCTGGCCATGGTGGCGGCGCGTGTGGTCGGCGAGACCTCCGTCGCGCCGATCGGCGCCATCGGCAAGGTGTCGCAGCTCTCGTTCGGGGCCATGGCACCGGGCCAACCGATCACCAATCTGATGACCGCCAATGTGGCGGGCGGTGCGGCGGGTCAGAGCGCCGATCTGCTCAACGATTTCCGCGCCGGGTTCGAGGTGGGCGCGTCCCCGGCGCGCCAAGTGGTGGCGCAATGCGGCGGTGTCGTCATCGGCAGCCTCGCCGGCAGCCTGGTCTATCTTGCGCTCATCACCGATCCGGCGAGCCAGCTCATCACCACGGAATGGCCGGCGCCGGCCGTGGCCACGTGGAAGGCTGTCGCGGAAACCTTGAGCGTGGGGCTATCGGGCATTCCGCACTCCGCGCGCGTGGCGATGGGCATCGCCGGCGTTCTCGGCATCGCGCTCGCGCTGATCGAGCGGCGCGTGACGGGAAGTCGCTTATTGTTTGTGCCGAGCGGGGCGGCGCTCGGCCTCGCCTTCGTGATCCCGGCCGGGACGTCGATCACGCTGTTCCTCGGCGCGGCCTTGGGAAGCGTGTTGCACTGGCTGGTGCCGAACTGGTCGGCCCGGTTTCTGTTGAGTGCGGCCGCCGGTCTCGTGGCCGGAGAGAGTCTTTACGGGGTTATCGCCGTCTTGCTCTGACGACACCGGCACGGGGACGGGCTGGAAGCAGCTATCATTCAAGGACTGTCACGCGTCCGGTGCTGACATCGTGCATGGCCGCGACAATTCCCAAATAGCCCTCCTTCACCAAATCGCTCAGGATAGCGCTCCGCTCCTTCAGAAGCTTGGCAGTAAGCCTTGCGTTGTTTTCAGCGACGGCCTGGACAAGAGCAGCATTCTCTGAGTTGGGTTCGCCGGGGACACCCTTGGTCTCCTCCACAGCTGGCAGAATGTTGCTAAGCGTGGCAGTGAGGTTCCCGAGCTGAACGTTGTCAATCGCGCCCCTGATCGCCCCGCACCCGGAGTGGCCAAGAACCACGATCAACCTTGAGCCCGCCACCTTTGCCGCAAACTCCATGCTCCCGATGATGTCTGTGTTCGCGAAGTTACCGGCGATTCGGACCGCGAAGATGTCCCCAATCCGCTGATCGAAAACAAGCTCCGGCGGCACGCGCGAATCCATGCAGGACAACACTGCGGCGAAGGGGGCCTGCCCGCTTGCCGTGTCCTTCACCTGATGCATCAGGTCACACTCCACCAGATCGCCCGCCCGGAAACGTTCGTTGCCTTCGAGCAACCGAGCGAGGGCTTGATCAGGGGTCTTTGCCTCCTGACGGATGTAATCGAAGACCGAGCATTCATCCGCCGTTGCCTTAGCGGCCAAACCTACGAGTGGCAGTGCCGTGGCGGCACCCAGAAACGATCGACGATTAAATTTGTGCATGACGGGCTGGCTCCCTGCTTTGGTCCGGCGCGCGCAGTGGCCGAATCCCCCGCGCCTCTCGAACGCGGCGGCTTTGGGCGTGGCGGAGAATTGGAAGAGTGAAAATTGGTAAGGGTCTCTTGCGCGAGACTGTCATAGCCCTGACCCCCCCAAAGGTCAGACCACTGAGGGAAAATACTGCCGAACTCATGGTCTAACAATCGGAATCTCAACCACGCGCCAAGCCGGGCTGACGTCCGCTTTGAGTCATTAGCGGACATTAGAGCCTACGCGCTGATCGCATGGGGCATTGCAAGCGGCATTGTCGACGTCACAGCGACGGACGACGAGACCTGGTTCCAGCCGCTGGTCGCGACCATTCAGAGCGGGACCAAGTGTAGCACTTAATCAGAAGCCCGCTGACGGCCGTTAGCCTTCCTGGGTATCCCCCCGGGCCATTCGCCAATCCTGGCCGCGCCGTGTGGCCCAGCGCGTCGCTTGTTGCCCCAGATGTTGCCCCGGGTAGCGCCGCCTGTTGCCTCTTCTGCTAAGGCTTTGAAGTTAGTGGCGCGCCCGAAGAGATTCGAACTCCTGACCCCCAGATTCGTAGTCTGGTGCTCTATCCAGCTGAGCTACGGGCGCGTCTGGCCTTCTAAAAGGCGAACTTTTCTCGCCAAGGCAAGCCTGAACCCACGCGCAAAAAAAGCGAGGCGAGCTCGCTAGGGTCAAGCAAACCCTACCTAATCCGTCGCTAACGCAAAGGCAAGGCTAGGCGGTTTCAGGCAAACCGTTCCTCGAGGACGCTGTAGAGCCAGCCTAGGCCCGCGCCGAAACCCGCCAGAATCAACAACACGGAAAGAAGCATCTTGGGGTCGAAATCGAAGAACGGCGGAAACCGTCCGGTGATCAGCGGCACGAGGATAAAGACGCCCAAGATGGCCGGACCAACGATGCCGAAGATCAGGCCTTTGACCGTCAGGTTGCCGCCGGGGATCTTGTCGCTGAGGAGCACGAAGAGAATGCCCCATAGGCCTCCCCAAAATGCGTCGCTGACAAATTGTGGCACGCCCGTCACCGCAGCCGGTGCCGATGACCAGGGCACGCGCGGAAAGATCCCCGCAGCGTAAAGGACATAATCGATAATTTCGTGAACGGTGACGACTGCGATGGCGCCTGCGATAAATCCGAAGGCGAGTTTCTTAAGATCCATGACCCCCTCCCATTCCGATCTTTCCTCAAACTGTCCCTTTCCGGACGCTCAGGCGCTGAGCCGCCGCGCCCGCTTCAACTGCACCACGACATCCGGGATCATAATCCGGAAGGTCGCGCCGTGGTCATTGTCGACCAGCGCGATCTGGCCGCCATGCGCCTGGACGAGCTCGTGCGCGATGGCGAGCCCGAGCCCTGTTCCCCCTTTGCGGGCGCTTCCCTGGAATGCTTTGAACAGATGAGCGCGGGCTTTCTCAGGCACCCCAGGTCCGGTGTCGGCGACCTCGATCACCGTGACGGTGCCCTCGCGGCGGCCTTCGACCACGATCTCGCCGTCCACTTCGCCCTCGCTCTCCAGTGCCTGCGCGGCATTGCGGCAAAGATTGCTCAGAACGCGGTAAAGCTGGTCGCGGTCGGCATCGACCTCCAGCATCTCGTCGATCTTGACGGTCCAGCCGACGTGCTGGCGGGGGAGTCCAAGACTGTCGCCGACCTCGCCAACCAGGGGCGCAAGCCGAAACCGTTTTCGCCGCGGCGGCGTCTCCTGGACCCGGCCGTAATTCAACGTCTCCGCACATAAGCGGATGGCGCGGTCGAGCGAGGCGATGAGTTTCGGCACGAGGCGCTGCACCGTCGGATCCTTGATCGTGATCAGGCGGTCGGACAGAAGCTGCGCGCTCGACAGCATGTTGCGGAGATCGTGACTGATCTTGCTGACCGCGAGCCCGAGCGCGGCAAGCCTCGACCGCTGGGACAGGGTCTCGGCAAGCTCCTTTTGCATCGAGGAGAGCTCGCGCTCGGCCGCGCCGATTTCGTCGCGCCGGCTCGATGGTTCAATGATCCTGGTCGGATCCTCGGGACGCTCGGAGAAGCTCACGATGTTCGAGGTGAGTTTGGTCATGGGTTTGACCAACAGCCAATCGAGCGTGAGATAGACCAGCGCGGCCGTGATGATTGAGATCAGAATGGACAGGCCGAGAATGCTGAGGCCATAGCGGATCATGGCGGCTTTGAGCGGCGCTTCGCCCATCACCACCTCGATCATTTCGCCTTTGTGGAAGCCGGGGTCGCCGGCCACCCGGATCACCCGGTCCTCGGGGTTGATATAAACCATGAGCGCATCGGCGATCAGCGTGGCCCATGACGCAT
>Ga0315534_1000079_pt1 | contig 50257 bp, 48 predicted proteins | sample SalMarSW160240MG_FD_203094 | JGI IMG/M metagenome (GOLD analysis project Ga0315534, IMG submission 203094) | Salt marsh sediment microbial communities from the Plum Island Ecosystem LTER, Massachusetts, United States - Salt Marsh Sediment SW1602-40 ... | reverse complement strand
GGCCGGCAGGCCGAGATCGACCGCCATCTTGGACTGCAAGCGGTGCGCATCCCGGGTGGCGGTGAGGCCGAAGCCAAGGCAACTTACGTGAACGAGCTCGGCGCCGAGACGGTTGTGGCCATCGGGCAGGGGGCGAACGATGCCGCTATGCTCGAGGCGGCCGTGATCGGAATCGCCGTACTTTCGGGTGAAGGCCTGGCTGTCGAAGCTCTGACCCGGGCTGATGTTTTTGCAACAGATATCCTTGCCGGGCTCGAACTGCTCGAGCACCCGCTGCGATTGGTGGCTACTTTACGTCGATGAGTACACAGGCTAGCGAACCCTTCGATCCGCTCGATCGCCATACCGCTGCCCGCCGCCGGCGCGCCCGGCGCATGCTCACCCAGCTGCGGGCTGACGAACGTGAAGCCTACCTCGAGGGTCTGGCGCAGCTTGTCACACCTGACGTCTCGTTCTTCCTGCGGGCGCTGGCATCTGGCCTGCTGATCGGATTCGGCTTCCGCTTCGATCAGCGCGCATTGCTCGTGGCCGGAGCACTGGTCGCACCGACGATGGGACCGCTGATGGGGTTGGCCCTGGGTGCCGTATCGGGCGCTGTGCGCTTCTTCCTACGCATGCTGGCCGCAGTCCTGATCGCGCTGGCTCTGCTCGGCATCCTGGCTGGCGCCAGCGGATCCCTGGCAGCACCTGCCAGCACTTCCTATCTGCTTGCGCTCGGCCACACAGGGTTGAACCTGGTCGACTTCGGGCTGATCATGATCGCCGCCGGGTACATGGGAGCGGTCATGGCGCGAGAAGAGCGGCTGAGCAGCCTGGCAAGCGCTGCCATCACGTACGAGATTGCCCTTCCGCTAGGCGCCGCCGCAGTTGGCCTGATGCGCCTCGATCCTGAAATCTGGCGGGGCGCTTTGCTCACCTTCGGCCTGCATCTGGCCTGGGCACTGGTCGTGGCGGTCGCCGTGCTCGCAGCCCATGGATTCCGCCCATTGACCGGTTCGAGCGGCTCGCTAGCGGCGGCGGTAGCATTGATGGGGCTGGTGGCGATCGTCAGCGCGGCCGGCCTGGGCGCCTCAGTTCTGGCCGCACTTCCCACCCCGACACCCACGCCGACCGCAACGCCTACCGCCACCGCCACACCCACGGTCACCCCTACGCCAACGGCGACCGGTACGCCCACGCGCACCCCTACCCCAACCGTCACACCCACCCCAACCGAGACCTCCACACCGACCCCGATGCCGGCTGTTGTCGCCCGCACCGGCGGTACCGGCGCCGTGGTGCGCGTCACCCCCGATCCGCTCGCGGCGCACGTCGGTTTCGTCGCCGATGGGGCCGAGATGCTTGTGCTTGAAGGGCCGGTCACAATCGGCGAGGCCGAATGGTGGCACGTGCGCTACACAACCATTTTGGGCGAGACGCTTGAGGGTTGGCTGCAGGGCGATTACCTCGCCACGGCAACCCCCGTCCCCTGAAAACCTGAATAAAGACCGCACTGCGTCCGGCTCATGTTGAATCGGTGCGTATTCGCAGGCCTAATCGCGGGGTAGAATTCATCAGCCATGAATGAGCCAGGCGAACTGACCAGTTCCGCGGTGCAGGATTTCCGCACCGCTCGCCGCAAGGCAACCTTCGAACGCATCTTCTCCCGTCTGAGCGGCCGCTCACCGGATCTGCTCTCCTACGAGCAGGTACGCCAGCAGCTCCACGCGGTTGAGACCCCGCGCCAGGAGCTGCGCGAGATTCCTCTGGATTCGATCGTGGGCAGCCTGGGCCGCTACAACGATTTCACCCGCAGCTTTCTACCAATATCCGAAAGCTCGCGCGAGCGCTGGGCGCGGGTGAAGGGCGTCAGCGAGAGCGCAACCGGTTTTCCCCCGATCGAGGTTTACCAGATCGGGGAGGCTTACTTCGTTAAGGATGGCAACCACCGCGTTTCTGTGGCTCGCGAATCGGGCTCGCATTCCATTCAAGCCTACGTGACGCGGGTGCAGAGTGATGTGCCGCTGACGCCCGATGTCCAGCCAGATGATCTAATCCTGAAGGCCGAGTACGCCGACTTCCTCAGTCAAACACACCTGAACGAACTGCGGCCTGGCGCTGATCTAGCCGTGACTGTGCCAGGCGAATATACACGGCTCGAGGAGCACATACGCGTGCACCGCTATTTCATGGGGCTCGAGCAGCGGCGCGAAATAAGCATGGCAGAAGCTGTCGCGCACTGGTACGACCGTGTCTACCTACCGGTGGTGGAGGTTATTCGCGAACGCGGCGTACTGCGCGATTTCTCACAACGCACCGAAACGGACCTTTACCTCTGGATTTCAGAACACCGGGCAGCGCTGGAAAGCGAATTCGGATTGCGGGTTGAAACGCATGAAGCAGCCCGAGATCTGGCACAGCGCTTCAGTCCACGCGCCGCCCGCTTCGCTGTTCGCCTGCGTGAGCGCCTGGCTGATATTCTTACTCCGGACGAACTGACGAGCGGGCCGGATCCCGGTCATTGGCGTCTTGAACGAGTCGAGCCGCGTCCGGCTGATAAGCTCTTTCCCGAGATCACGGTGGCAATGAGCGGCAGCGAGTCAAGCTGGCTTGCGTTGGAACAGGCACTGATCGTCGCCCGCTACGAGGGTTCGGCAGTCCATGGGCTGCGGGTGATTTCGCGTGCTGGTGAAGCGCAGGGGGAACGTACCCGTCGGCTGCGCCAGCGCTTCGAGACCCGGCTTCAGACGGAAGGGGTACACGGTGAGCTTCGCCTCTCCACCGGGCGCATCTCCCGCCGACTATGTGAATACTCCCGCTGGACAGATCTGGTCACGCTCAAGCTCGATCACCCGCCGGCACCTGGGCCCCTGCGCCGGTTGAGTTCAGGCTTCCGCACACTGCTCCGCAACTGCTCGCGGCCTGCGCTGGTCGTTCCCGATCAACCCAGCCCAATGCGGCGTGGACTGCTGGCTTTTGATGGAAGTGAGCGAGCCTGGGAGGCGCTCTATATCGCTGCCTACCTGGCTGGGCGATGGGGCATGGCTCTGGAAATCGTAACCGTGCACGAGGAGGGTGTGTCACCGGACGAGGTTCTGGGTTTGGCTGGTGAATATCTTGCGAAACACGGCCTGGCCGTGACAACTACCGAGCTTCACGGCCCGGTCGTCCGCGCCATTCTCGGATATGCCAGGGAAAGCAGCGCGGACTTGATCCTGCTCGGTGGATTTAGTAGCAGCCCGGTGCTGGAGGTCGTCGTTGGCAGCACGGTCGAAGGGCTGCTGCGCGAGAGCCGCATCCCATTGCTTATCTGCCGCTGATTTCTTCTTCTTTTCCGGCAGCGCCATCGGCCAGTACCAATGCGCCCATAAGTCCGGATTTTCCACCCAAATCAGGTGCAACGATGAATTCATCCATCCCGTCGAGAATGTGCGGAGAATGGATATAGCCGTTGAGCGCCGTCAGTGTTTTTCTTCGAATGCGGGGAAAGAGATGGTTCTGCTGCATGACCCCTCCGCCCAGGATGATGCGCTCTGGAGACAGCATGCAGATATAGGTTCGCAACGCCAATGCGATGTACTGTGCCTCAAGATCCCAGGCAGGGTGGCCGGGATCCAGGTTTTGGGCTTGTGTTCCCCAACGTTTTTCAATCGCCGGCCCGGAGGCCAGCCCTTCGAAACAGTCCTTGTGAAAGGGGCAGACCCCTTCGAATGGATCCCTTTCCTTGTCTTGCGGAATTGCGATGTGGCCCATTTCAGGGTGCTGCAGGCCGTGCAAGAGTTTTCCATCCACAAGCCCGCCTCCCCCTATGCCGGTCCCTATCGTCAGGTAGATAAAAGTCTCCAACCCAACGGCCGCCCCCCAGCGCCACTCGCCCAGTGCCGAACCATTAACATCCGTATCAAAGCCAATCGGTACATCGAACGCAGACCGGAACGGTCCGACGATGTCCGTAAAAGCCCAGCCAGATTTAGGCGTGGCCAAGATCTGGCCATAGGTCGTGGACTCACGGTGGGGATCTAAGGGGCCGAAGGAAGCGATCCCAATCGATGTGAGCGGGCCAAGGGATTGGATTTGTTGACGAAAATAGGTCAACGCGTGCCCGAGTGTCTCGTCCGGGGAAGTGGTGAGGATACGGGTTTCGCTGAGAATCCGCCCATCCCGAGTACCGACAGCACAGATGAACTTCGTACCGCCGGCTTCCACGGCGCCCAACAAGGGTTTCACGGATTTTCTTTTCACGGGTGTATCCCCGCATTCATTCCTGATGCCCCGCATCTGCTTGTCGACATCATCCATTTCTCCCGTTCGCTGGCCGGAACTTGCTCTTCCAGCTCAGGCACCTTACCTGCGAACAGATTATCGACCCTAGAGATTCTGATGATCTGCCCACCGGGCGAACTACTTGCGAGCAGGCCGTGCTTGATCTGCAGCCAGTCGATGAATGCCAGAAACTTATCCTCGGTTTGCCCCAGCATGCCTTAGCTGCTGCAGGCAGAGGTCGATGAACAGCGCTGCCGACCAGGAGAAGACCGGGGCGGCGCGCTCCGGCGGCATGCCGTCCTCCGGATTGTAGAACTCGTAAATACCGTGTGTCCCGGCCACCAGGTCGATCGTGCACTGTCGCAGCTTGCTCGCCAAATCGCTCCGGCCGACCCGTTCCAGCGCCTCGATGAAGATGTAATTGATATTGATCCAAACTGGACCCCGCCACATGGTCGCTGGCGCGTAATTTGCCGCATTCCGGGCAACTGTGCTGAGCGGATGATGCCCCCAGAAGAGCTCGGGGTCGGTCAGGTTCCCGACCAGCTGCGCCTCGATCCCGGCTGGCATGCGCCCGGTCCAGAGTGGGTACAAATTAAAGGGCGTCCGTTCCATGATTGGTTCGCCCGCGTACCGGGGCCAGAAAAAGCCCTGCGCCTGGTTATATAGCTCCGCAAGCATCCGCTGCGTCAGCTGGTCAGCGTTCCCGCGCCACGCGTGGGCCTCATCACTCAGGTCAAGCTGCTCAGCGATCACCGCCAGCGAATCCATCTGGATCACCAGGTAGGTGTTCAGGTCGACCGCCACGACTGGAAAGCCATGATCCCACATCGGGTTATCGTCCAGGCCGGAGGAGTAGGGGTGGCAATAATGCGCCAGGCCCTCGGCCTCACCTGTTCGCTGCTCGAACCACCAGCGGTTCCAGCGTTTCAGCGCCGGGTAGATCTCACGCAGGAACTCCAGGTCATGATCGACTTCGTGAATCTTGAGCGCGGCCCAGGCCATCACAGGCGGTTTCGTGACTCTAGCCGGAAGCGGGTGATCGATCTGATCGACGATGCCTTCGTCGTGAACTACATCCGGCAGCATCCCGTCCTCGCATTGGGCAGCAAGCAGCGTACGCAGTTGACCGCGCGCCAGGTCCGGATCAACGTGACGCAGCGCGATGGCATGGAAGCAGGCATCCCAGTTCCAGATGCCCAGGTACTGCGCTTTGCTGGGCATCAGCGCTTCGTACTGCACCTTCCCCAGTGGCGCAACCAGGTTGTTCGCCAGCGTCCACCAGGCATAGGCATATGCACTTGCTAGCTTGCTTTCAACAGGCGGGACACGGGCGAACCACGCGCTCCAACGTTCTCGCGCGGCAGTGAGCGTCTCGGTGAACGGGAAGACGGCCTTTGGCGCACGCTGCCCACGCAGCAGCGAGATTCGGATCACCGGGTCATCCCCGGGCTGCACAATGAACATCCTGCGCTCGCCGGTCCCAGCCGGCTCGCTCTGATCAAGCACGATCTCACAGTTCGAATCCAGCACTGCCCGCCGGTGGTTGATCAAGTCGCCCTGTGGCGCCTGGCTGGACCGAAAGAGATCGCTTACCGTCAGCGCAATGCCGCCCGCCCTCCCCTGGGGAAGACCGACCGCCAGCGTGTCGTGATCCTGGTAGGCAAGACTGAAGCGGCCGATACGGGTTGAGCAGTGAAGCACCTGAGGGAAGGTCTCGAGTTCGAACTCCAACGACTTCCCTTCGCCATCCAGCAGAACGAAGTCGCTCAAGAATGGTGGGCGGCTGCGGTGGGTTTCAAGCCCCGGCTGCAGCGCCTCCAGCCGTTCAGCCAGCTTCAAGTTGAAAGCAGGGCGTCCGGCGTAGCGGTAGAGCAACAGGCGCGAACCGCGATCGCTGAAGGGCACTTCAACAGGGTCAATCTGGTTTCGCATCAATTCAAGATAGCTTGCTGATGGATGATCTGACACCGGGTTCTACTCTCTCGCGCTGACACCCCTGGTGCTGATGATATCAGCAGATAACGTTTAAAATTAAACCAGACCGCCAGACTCCAGGTTGATAAGGTCGGAGTCTGGCGGATGGTTTCAAACCGACGATGATAGGCTGCTCAGCCCTTGACCGAACCAGCCAGCAGGCCGCGCACAAAGTAGCGCTGGAAGGTGAAGAAGACGACCACCGGCAGCGCCATCGAGATGAAGGCTGCCGCGGTCAGCAGCTGCCAGCCCGAGCCGAGCGACGTAACCATGTTGCTGATCTGGTAGGTCAGCACCGGGTTGCTGCCGCCCAGGAAGACCAGCGCCACCAGCAGGTCATTCCAGACCCACAGAAACTGGAAAATGGCCAACGCGGCGATGGCCGGCATGGCCAGTGGTAGCACCAGGCGCCGGAACGCAGTCCAGTGGTTCGCGCCATCCAGGTAGGCTGCTTCGAACAGCTCACGCGGCAGCGACCCGAGAAAGTTGCGCATCAGGTAAATCGCATACGGCAGTCCAAAGCCGGTGTGGAACAGCCACACCCCCAGGAACTGCCCATTCAGGCCCAGTTGGGCATAGATGCGCGAGATCGGGATCAAGGTCATCTGCAGCGGTACGACCTGCAGGCCAACCAGCACCGCGAACAGCACCTGCCGGCCCTTGAAATCGAGCCAAGAAAAGGCATACCCGGCGAAGGCTGCGATCAGGATCGGCAGGATCGTAGCCGGAATCGTCACAATCAAGCTGTTGATGAACGCCCGGCCCATGCCGCGCGGGTTGAGCAGGTCCCTCAGGTTGCAGTTCAAATCAAGTGACTGCTGCCCAGTAGCGCAGGCCTCACGATAGGTCCCGGTGGCGCGGTAGCCGACAAAGGCGTCGATGTAGTTGTCGATCGTGAAGCGCGGCGGTGCTTCGATACCGGAGATGCGTTTCAAGTAGACGGCAATATCCGCCGCGGCCTGTGCTTCGGGCACGGGCGTGTCGCCCATGTGCGGTTGGCCGTTGATCTCCTTACGCAGCATCGCCAGGAGCTGCAGCGAGCGGGGATACTTGTTGACGACATTCGGATCGGTCAGATCGGCATTGGTCAGTAGCGCCCCGTCGGGACCATGGCAGGCGGCACAGTACTGCTCATATTCGGCAGCGCCAGTTGGCTTGGAAAGCACTGTCCACCAGCCGCTGCTATTGACAGCCTGGAAAGGCCGCAGGGATGTCACCAGCAGGCCCATGGTCGGCACAAGCCAGATCACACACATGCCAATGACGACAACATGGATCGGGATGCGGCCGAGGATTCTTCGAATGCGATCCTTGTTCATCGCATCGCCTCCTGTTCGAGGAAGCGTTTTATGTTGGCGTAGATGAAGGGAATAATCAATACGATCAGGACTACGGCTATCGCCGTGCCGCGTCCCTGATTAAAGTTTGCGTACATTTCGGTATACATGCGGTTGGCAATAACATCCGTGCCGTAGTTGCCACCCGTCATGACGTAAACCAGGTCGAACAGCTTCAGCACGTTGATCACCATCGTCGTCATCACAACGATGATCGTCGGCATGATGAGCGGAATGGTTATCTGGCGGAAGACACGCCACTCACTGGCGCCATCGATGCGGGCCGCTTCCAACAGTTCATCCGGTACATTGCGCAACGCAGCAGCCAGGATCGTCATGCTAAAACCGGTCCAGATCCAGATCCCGACCACGATCAGGGCGATCGTATTGATCGGTATCGTCTGCAGCCAGCCGACAGGCTCGCCGCCCAGCTTGGTGATGATCGCGTTCAGCAAGCCAACCTGAACCTGTGTCGTACCGTAGGCATAGACGAATTTCCAAATTACGCCGGCGCCGACAAACGAAATCGCCATCGGCATGAAGATCACCGCTTTGGCCAGCGATTGATATTTCAGACGGTCGGCCAGTACGGCCATCAGCATGCCAAACACCAGGGTGCCGGAAACCATCAGCACAACCCACTTGATATTGTTGCCGTAAGAAGAGGTCCAGAACGAATCCCAGGTCGTCTTGGCTGAGGTCGTGTCCAATTCAGCGGTCAAGGCGTAGTGGTAGTTCTCGAAAACACCCCAGCACGACTGACCTTCCTTACAGGTCGTCGCGGCGGAGGCCGTCCCGTCCTTGTTCTTCAAGCTCAGGCCGATCGTATTTATCATCGGGTAGACGATAAAAAAAGACATCAGCAGGATCGCCGGGGCGAGATAGAACCAGGGCACAACTCGGCCCTGCTTCATGATCTGCGGAACTCGCTGAGCCATACTCACCCTCCTTCTGAACAGCAAACGATAAAGGCCGTTTAGCTTTGCTTGGGTGCCGGTCGTTCAAAGCGACATAAAACTAGGATCGCGCAAAAGTCCGGGTTGTTCAAATTAAAAAAAGGTCTCGACTGTGAATGAGGTGCACTTTGAAAGATTGGAGGGCGCCCTCCCGGGCGCCCTCCAATGGACGAACAGTCTTACTTCAACGCGTCCGCCTGAACTCCGGCAATTGTTGCCAGGACGGTATCGAGGTCGGCCCCGTTGACGTAATCGGTGATGCCTGTGAACTCGGCGCTGCCAAAGCCGCCGGGGATCGAGTCACCGATGTCGGGGGTGAATCCGGTGGCGTTGGCCAGAATTGCACCCTTCTTCAGCAGCGCAGGATCGGTGTAGGAATTCGCACCGGCCAGATTCGGCGTGAGGTCAAAGCCGACCTCGGCCCACTTCTGGCCACCCATGTCGCTGCTCAGGTAAGTCACCAGTGCCTGAACGGCCGGTGAGTCATTGAAAGCCATCATCCAGTCTGAGCCACCCTGCAATCCCTGGGCACCCGGGACACCAAAGAAATCGTAATCGGTGCCATAAGCCAGGTCGGGGTACTGCTCGGCAACTGCGCCGCCAGCAAATCCGGACTGCTTCACCATCATCGCCTCCGGCGGATCGGAGAAGACTTTGTAGATGGCATCCAGGAAGCCGGTTGAGAGCGTGCCTTGCGCGCCGCCGACGGTGTAGGTCGGATCCTTGGCCCATGCCCCGTAGATTTCATAAGCCTGTTTCACGCCTGGGTCGTTGTAGGGGATGGAGCCGTCGATGATGCCCATCACGTAGTCCGGGCCCTGCGTCACGAGCAGGATGTCCTGGATGAAGTCCGTGCCGGTCCAGCCGGTGGCATCACCGGACTCAAAGCCCATCGACCACGGCACGTTGCCGTCACTGACCATCTGATCCACGAGCGCCGTCAGTTCATCCCACGTGGTCGGAACTGTGTAGCCCAAAGCATCGAAGTTGACCGGGCTGTACCAGATCAGCGTTTTCGGGTCAGCTTTCACCGGCAGGCCAAGCCACTTGCCATTGACCGTGCCGATATCACGCCAGTAGCTGGCGTAGTTATCAGCCTTCGCGCCGAGCTGGTCCATCGGGAACAGGATGTCCTGGTATTGCTCGAGCGTCGTTACGTTAAAGAACGCGATATCGTAAGGCGTGCCGGCCTGCACACGGGTATCGAGCAGGGCCTGGTCACGGGTCGCTTCGGGTTGAAGCACGATGCCGCAAGCGTCAATCAACGGGGCGAGAATCTTGTTCAGGTTCTCTTCCTCGGTCCCTGACCACTGGTAAAACATCGTGATCACATCACCGGGGGCAGCACCCTTGCAGTCGATCTCGCTGGTCACTGGCATGGCTTCTGTTGGGGCTGCCATGGCTTCGGTCGCTGTCGGCTCCGCCATAGGTGGTTCGGTTGGTGCTGCGGGCGCCTGTGTTGGTGTCGCTGTTCCGCACGCTCCGAGGACCAGGGCCAGGGTCAGAAGCAAGCCCAATAAACCGTAAGACTTTCTCATCTCTTCTTTCTCCTTACTCAACATGAAATTTGCGATGGGTTGATATTTTTAATTGTATCTCTCACTCGAGAGCACTCCCTCCTCTCTTTCCGATCAGATTTCCGGACCGCTGGCTGGCCAGCTTCGTGTCCGGTTGCGGATAAGATGTCAACTTGACCAGGTTGTCCTGATGACCGCTCAGATTCAAGCTGCCGGATGCGGTTCCACTGTGCTGCCGCGCACGATCAACTCGGGTTCGAGCGTTTCATAAACAGGATCCCGGTCCCGGTCTGCCAGGCGGTGGAGCAGAATCTCAACCCCGCGCTGGCCTGATTCGAAATACTTGGGGCGTACCGTCGTGAGATCGAGGTATTCAGCGTACTCCTCGTCGTTGTAACCCACGACAGAAAGGTCGTACGGGACGCTCATCTTGGCCTCACGGGCCGCTTCGAGCACTCCGATTGCATGCGTGTCATTCGAGGCAAAAATTGCCGTTGGGGGGTTGGGACTTTCGAGCAGCTTTGTAGTTTCGTGACGCGCTTCCTGTTTCCCCGGTTCGATCTCGCCATATAAGTCCGGGTCGAATTCGATTCCGGCCTGCTCGAGCGCCTGGCGGTAGCCCGTAAAACGAAGATTTCCAGCCATCGATTGGAAGTGGGCTTTGGATCCGGCCCCAATGTAACCGATTCGCTTGTGGCCGAACTGCAGCAGGTGTTCGACGGCCTTACAGCCGCCGCGAACGTCGTCCGTATCGATGCACGAGACGCCATCGATGCTGGTGTAATGAGCATCGATCATGACCAGAGGTGTTCCGGACTCATGAAAACGCTGCAAGTCCTGCTCGGTTGGATCGAGCGAGAGTACCAGTAATCCGTCGACACGCATACGCTGGGCCAGCTCGCGAAATGCGGCTTCTTTACGTTCCGGCGTCTCGATGTTGTAGATGATCATGTCGTATTCGGAACCCGAAAGGGTGGCTTCGACCCCGCGCATGCGTTCAGTGATCGATGGGCGGGTGAAGAACGGAGCGACGACAGCAATGGTAAGCGTCTTGCCGAGCGAGAGTCGTCGTGCGATGCGGCTGGGTTGGAAATCAAGCTCTTCGATCGCGTTCAGCACACGGCCGCGCGTCTTCTCGCTGACCTGCGGGCTGCCGTTTATTACGCGCGAGACTGTACCCAATCCAACGCCAGCCTTTCTGGCCACATCGCGAATTGTCGCGGGCATAAACAATTACACCACCCTTTTTGGAACCGGTTCCATTCTTCTCTTATACCACGCACGGGGAGGTTGTCAAGAGATCGCAACGCCATAGGTGCTGTGCGTGGAGCCGTGGCTCCGGAAATTTTTCCTGGCTTTTCCGTACGATGTTCGAGTACCTGAGGCTTCTCGTCCGCGGCCGGGCATGTCACAAGCGTAATCTTCACCGGATGTAGGGACCTTAAATGGTCCTTGTAGGCACATTAAGGATAGATTCAGCAGGGTTGGCGTCTGGATGCGGACTGGCACCTGAGTCAGCTTCTACCGAACGCAAACGATCATTCGAGCTTATATACGGGATCAAGTCAGGAGGTTGAAAAAACGCAGGGACGCACCGCGGTGCGTCCCTGTCGTGCTGAATTTAGGATTAGTACAACCGTATCGAACCCACTCGAACCGATCAACCCAGTTCGATGCGCCCGCTATCCTCTCCCCGCAGCAGCGTCACCATCAGCGATAGGTAGTCACGCAGATGGCGTGTGATGAGGAAGTTCTCGCGCACGAACTCGCGCCCCTTGGAACCCATGCTCTCGAGCAGAACGCGATTGTTGAGCAAATAGCGGATCCACAGCGCAGCGCCTTCCGGCGTGTCGACCAGGTAGCCGGTGTGGTGATCAATGACCTGCATGCGAATCCCGCCGGTGTTCCCGCCGATGACCGGCTTGCCCTTCCACAACCCTTCGGTAACAGTCAGCCCGAAGCCCTCTTTCAGCGATTTCTGCAGGATGATGTCGGCCGCTCGCTGCAGTGCGTTGATCGTGTGATGGGCATCTGCCGGCAGGAGCAGGATGTGGATGTCCGGATCGTCGCCCGATGCCATCTGCACCTCGCTCAACACGGCCTCGCCCTCCGGATCATCGCTCGCCCCACCACCGGCGAGCACGAGCTGCAGGCGAGGGACGAACTCGCGCGCCAGACGGTACGCCTGGATCACCCCCAGCGGGTCCTTGAAACGGTCGAATCGTGAGACCTGCAGGATGAGTGGACGCTCGGGGTCGAGTCCGAATTCATCCCGCACAGCCTGCACCTCCCCCGGATCCAGTTCGCGGTTCTTTTCGCTCAGTGGGTCGATACTGGGTGGAATCAGGTATTGGGTGTGGGGCAACGAGCGCGCGAATGCCGCCAAGGAGAAGATGCTCGCATCATAGTCACGCACCAGGCTTTGGATATACTTCCAAACCCGGCGGTAGGGTCGGCTGAGATCGATATGGCAGCGCCAGACCCATTTGCCCTTTCGATTCGGGCAGAGTTCGAGCAGCCGTGCGGGCTGCGGGTCATGAATGAAAACGAAATCCGCCGCTTCCAGCTGATCGCGCAGCCGCTTGGCGTTTTCGGCGTTGGTCGCTTCGTAAGCCCTGATCAGATTGTCGGGGATGTCAATCGGTGTCCCCTGCAGCGCATTATGAAAACCCTTAGTGCATTCATAGAAAGCCGCATCACCCGTGATGACCTCCCAGCTGACGTTCAGCCCAAGTTCCTGCTGGAGCGGGATCATCTTATCCAGGATTTCGGCCACGCCGCCGCCGACGCGTGTCGAGTTGACGTGGACGACCGTCTTCCCCTCCAGATCCTTTGACAGCTGTCGGAGGTGGTCGATGGTCGCCTTCCCGGTGATATCCATATAGGAGTCGAGCAGCCCGTTCATGCTTCACCCCCCACGCCAGCAAACTCGAAGCAACCGATCAAGAGCTGCCCAAGGCTGCTCAAACTGGAGAAGTAGGGGTCGATGTTGGCAATCTCGGCCCGCAGCCCATCGTACCGTTCGCCGAAACCGGCCAACCAGGCTCGAAAATCATCTTCGCCCTCCGGGTGGCGCCGGCGGGCGTCGATGAAATGATAATAGAGGCTGCTACGCGAGAGCTTGGGGAGTAAGTCGCACAGATCTTCTGGGGATTTAATTCGCAAGCCGGTGTCGAAAACGACCAGGATCGAGCGAATGAAACGAAATCCCTCGTCTGGTTTAGCCCACGGAACATACTCCGATTCCTCTAACCGCTCCTCGATGACATCGATCAGCTCCGCCCGCAGCTCGCTCATATCGTTAAAAGAGGGCGGATCGATCACGCCCAGCCGCTCCGCCAATCTGCGGTCGTGCAAACTCTCCTGCGCCCAATGGGCGAAGTCGTTGTTGTAGACCGGCTCTTCAAAACGCGGCCGCAAGCGCATGCCCCAGAAATGATAGTAGATGCTGCTCTCAGCTACCTCCCCCAACCGGTCACTCAGCTCGCGTAGGTTCTGAGCACTTACTCCAGTGGCAATGGAGAGCATGGCGCAATCGGTAACCGCGAACGGTTTGACTTCCGTTTTTATCTTCGACATTCGAAACCTCTCACTCGTGCTCGATATCTACTCCGGCCATCATCATACACCGCATTGCCCCTCCAGTCAGCGTTCACGACTGGCCTGTCGCTCCCTGGCAGCCAGCATTGATCTTGACGCTATGGCCCGGGAGTTGATAAGATCGTTGTTGAAAAAGTATTTCAATAAGAAGGCGGAGATCGAGATGGAAGACCTGCTCAGCGAGATGAGAGATCATGGCTACCGCATCACGCAAGCCCGGCGAGCCGTGGTTCAAACGCTGGACGCGGCCGATGCCTGGCTCAGTCCAGAGCTGATTCAATGTCGGGCGCAGGATAGCTGTCCTGGCCTGGGCCTGGTGACGGTTTACCGCACCCTGTCCCTGCTCTCAAGCCTGGGCTATGTACGCCGCATCCATCTCGAGGGCGGCTGCAATGGCTATGCACGTGCGGGGCTGCAGCACAGCCATCACCTCGTCTGCCGCAGCTGCCAGCAGGTGGTTGAATTCCTGGGCTCGGAAGATCTTACCCCTCTCGTTGAGCGGATCGAAGGCCAAACCGGCTTCCGGATTGAGGATCACATGCTTGAGCTGCTCGGCCTCTGTCCGGATTGCCAGACGCGGGAGGCGGCGTGAGGATCGCCCGAGGAAATCCGCCAGCCTCTACCCGTTCAAAGCGTAGGCTCCTGCTGCTGGTTGCGCTTCTTGCAGGCTGCGCCTCACCCGGCGCCGGACCGACTCCCACACCGATTGAATCACTCCAGGCTGTTCAGTTGCCGCCTGATGGCCAGTTAAGCGTAGTGGCCACAACAACACTCGTTGGTGATCTGCTGCGCCAGGTTGGCGGCGAGTCAATCAACCTGCATGTGATGCTTACGCCCGGTCGCGATCCGCACAGCTACCAAACCACCCCGGGCGACATGCGTGCTGCCAGCGGCGCAGCGGTTATCTTTGTCAGCGGTTTTGGCCTGGAAGGGAACATGCTTGTCAGCCTGGCCGATTCGCTCCCGACTGTTCCGATGGTCGACCTTTCACAAGGTCTGCACCCGATTAACGCCGGCGGGACAAGCGTCCCGCCCGGGATCGATCCACACGTCTGGCTCGATCCGAAGAATGTGATTCGGTGGGCTGAAAACGGCGCGGACGCGCTGAGCCGCCTCGACCCCGGGAATGAAACCCGTTACTTTCAAAACGCGAGTTTATACACTACCCGCTTGCAGGCGCTGGACGACTGGATTCAGGACGAAATCGAGTCAATCCCTGCCGAGCGCCGGCTGCTGGTTACCGATCACCACATGCTTGATACCTTCGCCCGCCGCTACAATTTCGACATCGTCGGCACGATCGTCCCTGGGTACAGCAGTGAGGCCGAGCCGTCGTCCCGGGAATTAGCACGACTCGAGGATACGGTTCGGCAGGCTGGGGCAAGGGCGATCTTCGTTGAAGACTCGATTAACCCGCAGCTGGCGCGAATCGTCGCAAGCGATACGGGGCTGGAGCTTGTCATGCTCTACATCGGCTCGCTGAGCGGACCGCAGGGGCCAGCCTCGAATTACATCGAGCTGATGCGCTACAACGTTCAAGCCATCGTGCAGGCGCTGCAGCAGCCCGAATAGAGGAGAACTTCGACCCATGGCAAAACGGATCTCTCGTTTCGGACCGCATGTGAGCGGCGCGCCACCGATCGTCATCGAGGCCCTCAGCGTACGCTACAACGGTACGCTTGCGCTCGACGACCTGCAATTGGAAATACCCTCCGGTGCCCGTGTGGCTATCGTCGGACCTAACGGTGCTGGCAAGACTACCCTCTTGAAGGTCATCGCTGGCACGCTTACTCCCACAACGGGCCAGGTCTCGATCTTCGGGCGGGGACCACACGGTCACGTGTGCATCGCCTACGTTCCCCAGCGCAGCCAGGTCGACTGGTCCTTCCCGGTGACGGTGCAGGATGTAGTCATGATGGGACGCATCCGTAAACTGGGCTTGTTTCGATGGCCGCGCCGCTCCGACTGGGCGCTCGTCTCCCGGTCCCTGGAACAGGTTGGAATGCTGCGGTATCGGGATCATCCGATCGCTGAGCTTTCCGGCGGCCAGCAGCAGCGCGTCTTTTTAGCGCAGGCTATGGCTCAGGAGGCGGAAATCGTGCTGCTCGACGAGCCGCTGACCGGCCTCGATCTTCCAAGCCAGGAGGCGATCTTAAACCTGCTCGACGGATTGCGGGAGATGGGGATCACGGTCTTGATCGCAACCCACGATCTCAACCTGGCGGGGGAACGATTCGACCTGGTGCTGCTCCTAAACCGGGGGTTGATCTCCTTCGGTCCTCCCGCGGCTGCGCTCTCCCAAAAGGCGCTACTCGAAGCCTATGGTGGGCATCTGCACGTCGTTCCCGACGCAAACGGCTCGATCCTGCTCACCGACACCTGCTGCGATGGCGAGGAAGTGGCAACGCATGGATAACTTGCTTGGACTGCTGCTGAACCCGTTCAGCCACGCCTTCATGCTGCGCGGGCTATGGGCAGCACTGCTGGTGGGATTCGTCTGCCCGATCCTTGGCACCTATGTCGTGCTGCGCGGGATGTCCTTTTTCGGCGACGCGCTGGCGCACATCATCCTGCCGGGTGTCGTAATTTCGTTTTTGCTTGGTTGGCCGATTGCAATCGGGGCGCTGCTGGTTGGCACCCTGGCCGCGCTTGGCATCGGCGCCATCAGCCAGCGCACCGAGATTCGCGAGGATGCCGCCATCGGCGTTGTATTCGCCGGCGCGTTCGCACTTGGTGTGGCACTGCTTTCTGCACAGCACAGCTACGCTGTCGATTTGACTCACATTCTCTTTGGCGATTTGCTCGGCGTTTCAGGCTCGGACCTGATCCTGCTCACTGCACTCGGGTTGGGGGTGCTGCTGACGATCTTCGCTCTGTACAAGGAATTCCTCGTCCTCTCCTTTGATCCCGTGCTGGCGACGACACTGCGCCTGCCGGTCCGCTTTCTCAGCAACCTGCTGCTCGTCCTGCTGGCAGTGGTGATTGTGATTTCCTTGCAGGCCGTCGGTGTGGCGCTCGTACTGGCGATGCTTGTCACACCGGCCTCGACCGCACGACTGCTCACCCGGCGCCTGCCGTACATGATGGCCGGCGGGGCAGCGATCGGAATGCTTTCCTCTCTGCTTGGCCTGTACCTCTCCTACTATGGAGATATCGCCTCCGGACCGGCGATCGTGCTGGTTGAAACGCTGATCTTCACCCTTGTGCTCGCGGTCGTTTCCCGTCGCAAGCTGCGGTGGTTGAAAGCTCGGCCTGTGAGGGAGGGGAACTGACCCAGCTTACGGGGTACAGGATAGCCATCTGTTTGCGGTCCGGCACTGACGCGCTATCATTGCGGTGATGAACATCGCCACTCAAACCCTCGAGGAAAATCGACTTCGAACGGCATGGGTCCTGCGCGCCATGGCGCTCGCCAGCCTGCTGCTCTTCTCCTCCATCGGTGAAACGCTCACATCGCCCTTGTTTATCGCCCTTGCTGCCTGGTTAGTCATGGGCACAGTGAGTTCACGGTTGCTGCGCACGAAGAATGGGCTGCGACTGGCGGCCTTGTTCGTAGTCTGCCTCGACAGCGCCTTCGGGCTGATCGCTGTCGGCCTCACGGGTTGGCTGTCGGGGTCACTCTGGTGGGCGTTGCTGGTCGGACCGATTGTTGGCGGGCTGCTTCTGCCCTGGAGCTGGACGCTTACCATATCAGCCGGCGCACTTTGCGTAGCGATCGCTGGCCCGATTCTTCAAAACGGCCTGGCGAATACCGCGCTGGTGCCACTCGGCGGGCGCGCGCTTGGCATCCTGAGCGCCGCCGGAGCACTGAGCGGCATCCTGCAGGGGATCTACCCGGAATTCGAGCGGCTGGGGCGAAACGGATCGGGCACGCTGGAAGCGGTACGCGCTCAGGAACGGGCGCGTACGAACTGGCTTTTTCGCGCCGGGGCGGACATTAATGCCACGCTCAATGTCGACGAAGTTATCGAGCAATCGCTCGAACTGTGCGAGCAAGCACTTGCCAGCGAAGACCGGCGAGAGACACGCCTGTGCAGTGCGCTCGTACTTCTGACCGAGCAAGGATTCAACACCATGGCTGTGCGTGGACTCGATCTGCTGGAGACGCGCTTGGGCTTTTCCGCTGAAAACGGCGCACTCAGCCGGGCGCTGGTGCGGGGCGAGGCCCAGATGATCTACAACCCGGATCTCGATCCGGACCTGGCCCAGATCCCTGGCCTAAATGACTGCCAGGAAGTGCTCATTGCACCACTCGCGTATGGGCTCGAAACCTATGGCTCGCTTCTCTTCGGGCATCCTGAGAGCAGCTTCTTCTCCCGGGATAAACGTGACCTGCTGGTCTCGATCGCCAAGCAAATCACAATCGCGCTGCAGAATGCCCGGCTGTATCAAAACCTGGAAGTCGAGAAGGAACGCATAACCGAACTGCAGGAGGAAGCGCGCAAGAAGCTGGCGCGTGACCTGCATGATGGCCCGACACAGACAATGGCCGCGATCACAATGCGTATTAATTTCGCCCGGCGACTGATGGAGCGCGATCCACAAGAGGCAGAAGAAGAACTGACGCGAGTGGAGGGTATGGCCCGCAGCACGACCCGCGAGATCCGCCATATGCTCTTCACGCTGCGCCCCTTGATCCTCGAAACCCAAGGGTTGGTGATTGCACTGTACCAGTTAGCGGAGAAAGTGCGCGAGACTCACAGCCAGAAGGTCACGATCGACGCCGATCCAGAACTGGTCCAGGGTATGGATCTCGGACGACAGGGTGTGCTCTTTTACATCGCCGAAGAGGCCATCAACAACGCCCGGAAACATGCGATGGCCGAGAACATCTGGGTTCGACTGCGGCGAGACCGGGACAACGTCTCGCTTGAGGTTGAGGACGACGGTGTTGGTTTCAACCTGGGCGCGGTCGACTCGAACTACGAACAGCGCGGTAGCCTGGGGATCGTCAGCATGCGCGAGCGTGCCGAGTTAGTAGCGGGGACGCTGCATATCGAATCGGCCGAGGGCCGTGGGACGCGCGTCGCCCTTTACGTTCCTTTCGGCCCGCAGAACGCAAACGATATGATCGAGGCCACCGTCGGACGTGAGTTAGACGACTGATTCATCGCCCGGACATACACCTGCGGGATGTTGATACATGCGCTTTGAAGCCCTGGCCTGGACACTGCTCGAGGTCCTCGCCCCGACGCTGGCCCGTGAAGTCCAAGACCGCCTGGGTTCGATCGCTCCGGAGCTGATCGAACTCGCGGGTTGGACTCATGACCTGCTCATCCCCTATCTGGCGCTCATTCTCGGGTCGGTTTCCGCTCGCGACGCCGGCCTAGCGAACTTCGAGCCGTTCGCACGCTGGCCTGCTGCACTTGCATGTCTGCTCGGATTCGCTGCCGCTTACCTCATCCGCCGGAAGTTCGTGACCAATGCGCGGCCGCATACCACTCCGCTTGAGGCTCTGCGCCTCGAGCCACGTCTGGCCCTGTATCGGGCGGCATCGGCTCTCTGGCTGCCAGGAATGACCTTCACGGTCGCGGTCGGGGGCTTGCTGGCTTTGGTCGAATGGGGATTGTCAAACCAAATCTGGCGGCGCGAAACACACACAGATCGAATCTGGTCCCGGTTCCTGCGCATCGTCTTCTCCAGCCTCATCTTCTGGGCCACTCATAACTTCTGGCTCACCGCTTTGACACAGACGGCCATCGTAACGCTTCTGGAAAACGCAAGCACGGCGGATAGGTCGTTGAAAACGGAGGACTCGGCGGGAAGGGGTAAGGAATCCGACTCCCCGGCGCGTCCAAACAATAATGAAGAGATCGGTTAGCAGTACATTGCGGCTGCTCTCGCGTGGGGCCTGGCTTACGACCGGCGTGGTCTTATTCTTCTGGTTCGGATATGAGGATCGCGGGTTGGCAAGCGTAGTAGCCTGCGCCGTGCTGCTTTGTCTTGCTCTCGGCCTTACGTATATCTCCCGCTTTTCAGGAGAACAGGCTCGATTTCCCGGGGCTTCATGGACACGGAGCATGTTGTTTGGCGTGCTCGTCGGGGCGGGAGTCGGGCCTGTATCCGCCTTGCTGATCATCATAAAGATCGGCTTGCATGCCCACCCGGTGCTGGATTTCGACCCACAAGATTTAGCCCGGGTGCTGAAGCTCTCGCCCGTCTGGGGACTCTCGGGCGGACTGCTCGGCCTGGCCCTCGGGCTTGGATTGCGGCAGATGGGGGATGGCTCCGGTCGTTGATTCCACCGAATGCGTCGCTTACAATGAACCTGAAGCCCAGAGGTGCATTGGAATGGGAATAGACTTCACACATGAAATTTACCTGTGCCCGAACTGCTTTTTCTCGAGCGGCGAGCCGGGGGACTGCCCGCAGTGCGGGCATACACGGGTATGCTGCCGACCAGGTGATCCTGATGATCCCTGCCGGCGGCCGTTGATTGACCCGCGCGGGCGAGTGCTCTCCCGGGCTCCGCTCTGGTGGTTACGTTATACCGTCGGCGAATTGACCCAGCATCTCGGACTGAAGTGATCCGCCAGAAATTCGAAGGATAAGGGACATCCATGCAAAAGGAAAACATCGTTATCATAGGCTCAGGCCCGGCCGGACTGACGGCCGCACTTTACACCGCTCGCGCTAATTTGAACCCACTGGTGATCTCCGGCAACCAGCTGGGGGGACAGATTTCGATTACGAGCGAGGTCGAGAATTACCCGGGCTTTCCGGAGGGGACAACCGGACCGGAACTGGTCGAGCTGATGCAGAAGCAAGCCGAACACTTCGGAACCCGGATTCAGATTGACGAGGTGACAGAGGTCGATTTCACCAAGGGTTCGCCCTTCAGGATCAAGACCTATGGCGAGGAATATGAGGCGAAGGCCATCGTCATTGCCGTCGGCGCCTCCCCCAAACGGCTCGAGATTCCAGGCGAAGAGGAGTTCATCGGCCGCGGGGTTTCGTTCTGCGCTACCTGCGACGGTTTCTTTTTCCGCGACAAGGATGTGCTCGTCGTGGGCGGTGGAGACAGCGCACTGGAAGAAGGCATCTTCCTGACCCGCTTCGCTAACCGTGTCCGCATCGTCCATCGCCGGGGTGAACTGCGCGCCGGCGAAACGTTGAAGACTCGGGCAATGAAGAACGAGAAAATCGAGTTCATTTGGAACACCGTGCTGGATGAAATTAAAGGAAACGGCAAGGTTGAGGCGGTGCGTGCGCGAAATGTGGCTACCGATGAAGAAGTCAACATCGATACGGATGGGGTCTTCATCTTCATAGGGCATTATCCCAACTCGTCGCTCTTTAAGGGGCAGTTGAAGATGGATGACCATGAGTACCTGCTGACCGACGATCATATGATGACCAGCGTTCCGGGCGTCTTTGCGGCCGGCGAGATTCAGGATCCGATCTACCGCCAGATCACGACCTCCGTCGGCCAGGGGGCAGCAGCCGGTATGATGTCCGAACGCTGGCTGGAGGAACAGGAGTAGCTCACAGGAATGTGCCCCATGTATATTGAAATTCACGGCGGAGAATCGGGTCCGGATTCTCCGCCGCTGCTGTTAATCCACGGCGCCGGTGGTAACCGGTTGCACTGGCCTCCTGGCCTGCGCCGACTGCCGGGGAGGCGTGTTCTGGCACTCGACTTGCCCGGGCACGGGGAGTCGCACGGGCCAGGTGCGAACAGCATTGAAGCCTATGCCGAAATCGTGCTCAAGTGGTTGGAGGAGAACGGGGTTGAACATGCGATCCCGGTTGGACATTCGATGGGAGGGGCAATCGCCCTCCTGTTGGCGCTTGAGGCACCAGAGGAATTCGCGGGACTGGTGCTGATAGGCAGCGGGGCCCGCTTGCGGGTTGCCCCGGCAGTTCTTACGGCCAGTGCGCAGCCTGGTACCTTTCCACAGGCGGTCGATGCGGTCATGCACTGGGCCTTCAGCGAGTCGGCTCCGGCCCGGATGGTAGAACTCGCACGGCAGCGCATGCTGGAAGTCAACCCGGATGTACTGCATGATGATTTCGCGGCCTGCAACGACTTCGACGTCATGCCCAGGCTGGCGGAAATACGGCTGCCAACTCTCGTGCTGTGCGGGACAGAGGATCAGCTAACACCGCTCAAGTACAGCGAGTTCCTGGCCGCAAATATCCCTGGCGCGACGCTGGTCCGCATCGCTGACGCCGGACACATGGTGATGCTCGAGCAACCGCAGGCTGTGGCTTCGGCGTTGAATGAATTCCTTCTTGGGATTGCCCCACAAGCCTAAATTTCAAGCCTCATCCGCTCAACGAGCACAGGCCATAGCATCTCGATCGCACGCGCGCGGTGACTGAGCGTATTCTTCTGTTCCATAGAAAGCTCGGCCATCGTCTGTTTCATCCCCCGCACGAGGAAGATCGGATCGTATCCAAAACCCCCGGCACCGCGTTCCACGTTCACGATCTCGCCCGGGCACTCACCCCACGCTTCATCAATCTCACCGTCGGGGTTGCTCAAGGCAACGGCGCAGCAGAAACGTGCTCTCCATGGCCTGGGCTTTCCGTCCAATTTCTCGAGCAGCCGCGCCCGCCGGTCGGCGTCGTTCGCACCTGCGCCACCGAAGCGTGCCGAATGCAGGCCAGGTGCGCCTTCAAGCGCCTCAACCTCCAGCCCGGTGTCATCTGCCAGTGTCCACTCGCCAATCTGCAGCGCCAGCGTGCGGGCTTTCAAGCGCGCATTCTCGGCATAATCTCGACCGGTTTCCTCGACTTGCGGCCCGAGCTTTAACCTGTCCGGCGTGAGCAGCTCCAGGGGAAGCGGGCCAAGTAGAGCGTGCAACTCGCTCAATTTTCCCGGATTCCGGCTTGCCAGCATCAGACGCGGCATAAATCTCCCTTTATGGCTATTCGCACAGTACCCGACCACCACTCATGGGTATTGTACGCCGTTTGCCGCCAAGATGTTGGGTTGTATGCGTATAGTCGATGGGTTTATGTCAAGTACAAGCGCCGCTGCTTGATTTCGCCTATTTCCTATGCTATAATGCGGTCGCTTTTAAGGAAACTTGCGGCCAGGCGGTGCGAACCTGAATCATCGTCACCCGTTGCGGCTAAACGTGGGGTTCTTGCTCAACAAGAACGTCGGGTACAGCCGCAACTTTGACTTTGAAGAGGCCTCCCTTTCCCTCGGCGAGGACCTTTATCTGTTTGACTTTCACGGCGCGCTTCGCCTCACGCGCACCGGGCAAGGCGTCTACGCCCAGGGCAGGCTGCATGGCTCGTTCGAACAGGAATGCGTCCGCTGCCTGACCACTTTTCCCCAGGAACTGGATGCGAAGCTGGACGAGCTGTTTATCTACCCCCCGGACAAAGCTTCCGATCCACAACTGGCCATCTCTGAAACTGCAATTCTTGATCTGACTCCACTCTTGCGCGAGATCTTCCTGCTCGACATCCCGCTGCAGCCTATCTGCCGGGAAAACTGTCTCGGGCTTTGTCCCGAGTGCGGTGAAAACCTGAACGAGAACTACCACCGCCACGAGGAGCTGGACATTGACCCTCGGCTGGCGGTATTGAAAAACTTGTTATCGAAATCGTGAACCCGGTTGAACGCTTCCGGATCAACGCGATGAACTCAAGCCCACAACGCCTGTGGTGAACTCAGGAGAGTGTGAATGAGCATCTCGAAGGATCGCTGGGAGAAGCGCGAGGCCTTTGCTGCCTTGATGGAGAAAGGGGACTTCCAGGGCTACATCACCACCGACGATATCGTGACGGTCTTCCCTGAAGCCGAGGATTCTGACGACCGTCTCGAGCGGCTGCAGGCCTTCTTCCGAACAGCCGGGATCGAGGTCTACGAAGATCATTCACAAGTTCCACAGCATCTGCTCGAGGAGGCCGAGCCGGAGGAGATGAACTCCTTTGACTTGAGCGCCATCTCGAGCGACGACACGGTAGGCCTGTATCTGAAAGAAATGGCGCGCGTACCGCTGCTCACAACCGAGCAGGAGGTCGACCTGGCAACTCGCATCGAGCGCGGCAAGCAGGCGGAAGATGACCTGGCGCGCGCCAACGGCAGGCTGACCGCCAGGCAGCGAACCGAGTTTAACGGCTATATCCAGGATGCTCGCGCGGCTCGCGATCACCTGATCAAGGCTAATACCCGCCTGGTCGTGAGCATCGCCAAGAAGTACATGGGGCGCGGCGTGCCCTTCCTCGATCTGATCCAGGAGGGCAACCTGGGCCTGATGAAGGCGGTTGAAAAATTCGACTACCATCGTGGTTTTCGCTTCAGCACCTACGCCACCTGGTGGATCCGGCAGACGATCACGCGCGCCATCGCCGACCAGGGTCGTACGATTCGTGTCCCGGTCCACATGTCGGACCGCATCCGGCGCTTATATAAAATCGCGCGCGAACTCGAACAGGACATCGGCCGCAAACCCTCGCCGGAAGAAATCGCTGAGATGATGGGCGTCGATGCACGCAAGGTGCAGTGGATGATGAGGGTCTCCTGGCGTCCGCTCTCGCTCGAAACGCCGGTCGGCGAGGATGAGGACACCGAACTGGGCTCGTTCGTCGAGGATGACACCACGCCCACTCCGACCCAGACTGCGTACCAGAACCTGCTGCGGGACAAGATCGAAGAGGTTCTGGCCACGCTCAGCCCGCGCGAGGCGCGCATCCTACGTCTGCGCTTCGGCCTGCACAACGGCCGGCCCTACACGCTGGAAGAGGTCGGGCAGAAGTTCGGCCTGACGCGCGAGCGTATCCGCCAGATCGAGGGCAAGGCGCTGCGCCGCCTGCGGCACCCGCGCCGCGCCCGCCAGCTGCGGGACTACCTCAGTTGACTTGCAGGTAATTACAAACAACGAGCGGCCAAAGAGCCGCTCGTTTTCTTTTTTCCATCTGGAGAGTTGTGTCGCTTATCCCTATAACCCGTGCTCGAGCGTGTCGCGCAACAGCTCAAGAGCCGCCCGGGCTGAATCATCCTTGTTCTGCTCTCTGTCCCCCTCCCAGATATGCTCCTCGGCCCGGTCGCCCTCGCGCATGCTGACGGCGATCCACGTCAGCCCGACCGGTTTTCCGGGCATTCCGCCTCCGGGGCCGGCGATTCCCGTCACCGCAAGGCCGATGTCCGCCCGCAGCGCCCGGCGCGCGCCGCGCGCCATCTCAACCGCCGTTCGTTCGGAAACCGCGCCGTACTCATAGAGCGTTGAATGCCGCACTTCCAGCAAGCGCTCCTTGGCCTCGTAGGCATAGGCGATCACCCCGCCCAGAAAATAGGCCGATGAACCGCTGACGTTGGTTATGCGGTGACTGATCAACCCTCCGGTGCATGATTCGGCTACCGCCAGGGTCAGCCCCTGTTTTTCGAGCAGTTCGCCGACGACGCTCTCGATCGATTTCGCCATACCGCAGGCCTCCTCCGGCTCTGAGCGCTGCACGAATTGTCGTTTCAGCGACCTGATTATACCTTCCGGTTGACAGCCACTGGTGCGTGTCGTATGCTTCGCGACATGGAATCCGCCTGGACACCCTTCGAAACCACGACCTGGTCGGTCTATGACCTGACGCGCTATGTGCGTCAACTTCTCGAGAGTGACTTCCGCCTGCAGGAATTATGGGTCGTAGGGGAGGTTTCGAATGTGTCGCGCCCATCTTCTGGGCACCTTTATTTCACGCTCAAGGATGAGCAAGCCTCGCTGCGCTGCGTGATGTGGCGCCCGCAGGTACTTACCCAAGCGCACCTTCCGCAGGATGGGGAGCGGCTGGAGGTCTTCGGCCGTATCGGGGTCTATGAAGCCGGCGGGCAGTACCAGCTCTATGCTGAACGACTCCGGCCGGCCGGGTCCGGCGAACTCTTCCAGGCGTTCCTGCGCCTGAAAGCAAAGCTCGAAGAGGAAGGCCTTTTCGATCCTGTCCGCAAACGCGAGCTTCCAGACTGGCCAGCTGTAATTGGCGTGGTGACCTCCCCAACCGGAGCCGCACTGCGGGACGTGGTACACGTCCTGCGCCGGCGCTTCCCACTGGCGCAAATCCTGCTGGCGCCGACCCAGGTGCAGGGCGATGCGGCACCGGCCGGGATCGTTGCTGCGCTCGAACTGCTGAACCGGGATTCTCGTCCAGGGGTCATTCTGCTCGTGCGCGGGGGTGGATCGGTCGAGGATTTGTGGTCTTTCAATGAAGAAGCTGTCGTTCGAGCGGTTGCCGCTTCGAGCATCCCGGTCGTCAGTGGTGTCGGTCACGAGACCGACCTGGTGCTGACCGACCTGGCCGCCGACGTGCGCGCGGCCACGCCTTCCGCCGCAGCCGAAGTCGCGACTCCCGACCAGGCGAACCTGCGAGAATCGCTGCTGCAAATCACCGCTGACCTGCAGTTCGAATTTGGCTCTCAGCTGGGGGAAAGAAAATCCAGCTGGAGCCAGCTGTACACCCGCCTGCTGCGTGCCTCTCCGCTGGCCAGCATCACCAACGCCCGCCAGCGGGTCGATGAACTCTCGCTGCGCGGCGCGGCTGCCATCCGCCACCAGCTTGCGCTGGCCGGCTCGATGATCAGCGGACTTGCACAAACGCTGCGCGCGGTCAGCCCGCAGTCCATTCTTGAGCGCGGCTATGCTATCGCGATTCGCCCTGGTGATGGGGCGATCGTAAGCTCCACCCGTCAAGTACGGGTTGGCGATGCCCTCGAAGTGCGGGTCAGGGATGGCTCGATCGGCACGCAAGTGACGGATCGCTGAGCAACCCGGAGGATCGATGGCGAAGAACAAGTCGCTGGACAAACTGACGTACGAGGAGGCTTTCCAAGAACTGCAGGCTGTCGTCGAGCAGCTCGAGGCAGGCGAACTGCCGTTGCAGGAGTCACTGGCGCTCTTCGAGCGCGGGCAGGCTTTGAGCGCCCGCTGCAGCAATTTGCTCGAAAAGGCGCAGCTGCGACTGACCGAACTGACCTCGGGCGAAGATGGCGTAATTACAGAACGCGAGCTTGAGGTCGGTGAGTGACAGCATGGATATCCTGGGCGTCTTCCACAATCCAGTGCTGATCTCAGCGCTTGCCGCCTGGGCACTGGCGCAGATTCTGAAACTACCCATTGAATATTTCCGCTCGAGAACGTGGAACTGGGCATTGCTGCTGCACGCCGGCGGCATGCCTTCGTCCCACTCGGCACTCGTCACCGCCACTGCCCATGCCATTGGACTCTTCGAGGGTTTTGACTCGCCTGCCTTCGCACTTGCGGTCACGCTGGCGATGATCGTGATTTACGACGCTACTGGAATACGTCGCCAGGCCGGCAAGCATGCCAAGATCATCAACGCCATGGTGAAAGACATCCTCGAGGGTCACGCATTGCGCAGCCAGGAACATCTGCGGGAGGTGCTTGGACATTCGCCTCTTGAAGCCCTGGTTGGATTTTTACTTGGCCTGGGTATCGCCCAGTTAACCTACGCTCTCTGGCCGTGAACCTCGCCCCCGGTTGAGCAGCATCCCCGGCAGCCGGCGCGCTTCCGGCGCTCCCATCACCCACGTCAAGCCCCAGTAGACCGCCAGCCCAAGGATCACGCCTATCCCGCCCTGCCCCCAGGCAGGGGCACCAACGCTTAGTTTCAGCCAGACCCATAATACCAGTGTCATCGTGATCGATCCTCCGGCTGTCGCAAGCAAACCCCTGCGCAAGCGGGGAAAATCGAGTCCGTCCATGCGGCGTGCAAGCAGGATCAGCAGGGCAGTCGTCTCAAGGGCGGTCGCTGTGCTGTTCGCCAGCGCCAGGCCACCGTGGGGCGGAAGCCCGGCCTCGGCGAAAAGTTTCGACAGCAGCAGGCTGAGGGCGATGTTCAGGCTCATCGCTATAGTGGTGACGATGACCGGCGTGCGGGTGTCGTACTGTGCAAAGAACGCGCGGACAACGACCTCCAGCAGCGAATGAAAGATCAACCCGGCGGCATACCACAACAGCGCCCAGGCGACGAGCTCGGTCGAGCGCGCATCGAACAACCCGCGCTCGAGCAGCAGCGTCACGAGCGGGCGGCGCAGCAGGACAAGGCCGATGCTGGCTGGGAGTGCCAGGTAGAGCACGCCCCGCAGCGCGCTGCTAACTGAATTGCGCAGCGCATCCCACTCGCCGCGCGCCACCTGCGCTGAGAAGGTCGGCAGCGAGGCCACCCCGACCGCCTGGGCTATGACGGCCTGGGGCATGATCATCAGCGCGAAAGCGAACGTCAGCGCTGCCAGGCTGCCCTCCGGCTGGCCGGAAGCGATGATTGTATTGACAACAAAGTTGAGCTGGACGACGGCTACGCTTAGCAGGCGCGGGGCGAGCAGCCGCCCGACCTCGTGAACTGCGGGCAGCCGCAGCCCGAGGCTGGTGCCCAGTTTCGGTTTGAGCCGCAGAAAGGCCGGCAGCTGAACCAGTAAATGCAGCATCGCACCGATCACTGTCCCCCAGGCCAGTCCGAAGATGCCCATTCGACGGACCAGCAGCAGCACACCCAGGATCTGACCCAGCCGGTAGGAGGCCGGCGCCAGGGCCGGGAAAACGAAGTGCTGGTGAGCGTTGAGCGTGGCCATCAGCAGCCCACTGACACCGAAGACCAGCGGCGAGAGCAGCATCACCCGCAGCAAAGCCGTTGTGAGTTCGACTTGCTCTACATTTGAGAATCCGGGGGCGAGCAGGTGCACGATCCCCGGCGCAAAAAGCGCAGCCAAGCCACTCAGCAACCCCAGCACAATCGTCACCAGGTTGATGATCGAGGAGGCTAACGACCAGGCGCCGTCCCGGTCACCGTGCGTCAGGAAGCGCGCGAAGGTCGGCAGGAAGGCTGAGGCCAGCGCACCACCGCTGATGATGGTGAAGAGGAACTCCGGCACCCGGTTCGCGGCGAAGTACGAATCGAGCTCGCTGCTCGTCCCGAAGGCGCGCGAGATGAGCATCTGCGCCGCCAGCCCGGCGACGGTCGACAGGACGTAGCCGAGCATGACGATGCCGCTGGCGCGGGCGATCTGCCGGTTAGCAGAGAACTGCGTTTCCGCCATGGTCAGCGATTATACCGGGGCCTGCCGTAGGTGCTCCATCAAGCCCACGCCCGCCGACGCATCCAGATGTACATCGCAGCCGGGACAAGCACCATGGCGGCGAGGAAACCATAGAATACCGCCTTTCCGGTCCAGACCGGGAGCGGGATGGCGGGCTGGAAGAAATTCGTGCCGAAGAAACCGGTCAGGAACGCTAGCGGCATGAAAAGCGTGGTGATGACGGTCAGCGTCTTCATCACCTCGTTCATCTTGTTGCTTACAACCGAGAGGTAGGTGTCGAGCGCACCGGTCACCAGGTCCCGCAGGCCTTCGGTGATATCGTGCAGGCGGACGAGATGATCGTAGACATCCCGGAAAAACATCCGACTCTCGGGTTTAATTAGCGCAAAATCACCACGCGCCAGCTTGTTGAAAACCTCACGTTGAGGCATCAGGATTCGCCTCAGCGCGAGCAGGGCACGTTTGTAGGTAAAGATGCGCTCGAGCAAACTCGAATCGGGGTTGTCAAAAATGCTGTCTTCGAGGTGATCGATTGCCTCGTCAATCGCCTCAACGACTGGCATCGTGTTGGTGGCCATCTCGTCGGTAATACTGTATAGCAGGCGTTGTACCCCCCGGCGGAGAATTCGCTCGTCACGCTGGCACTGCTCCCATACCTGTTCGATCGACGGAATCGGCTGCAGGGTATGGGTTACGAGATAATTAGGACCAAGGAAGATGTCGAGTTCCATCGTGGATAGGGGATCATCCTCGCCCTCGATGAAATGTAGCGCGTGTACGACAAGATACAGGTATCCGCCCCAATCATCAATTTTCGGGACGTGCTTCTCCTCGAGGGCATCATCAATTGCGAGGGGATGGAAGTTGAAAACCTGCTCCAATAGCGGCCGGCTTGCTGTCGTGGGTTCATCACATAGATCGACCCAAAGTAAGCCTTCCCCGGAATTCAGCACAGCGCGAATTGCGTCCGAATCAAGGTTCAGCGACAGTTCTCCACCGGCAGTCATGTACAAGCTTCGCCGCATTGTCGCCTCCTTACGGCTCGAGTCTGTCATGAATCAGGCTCTGAGGATACACTAAGCCGTGCGCCTTTGCATGCAGCAGGCTGGTCAAGTATGCTGGTTCAACCTACACTAGGCTGTAGCTGAAAGACGTGCTCTCGAAGAAACGGATCATCCAACGACTTATGATGGAAAATGACCGAAACCCCTGAAGACTTCCTGGGCGAACTGCGCCTGAGCCGCCAGCTGCGGACGACCTGGCAGGTGGCCGTGGTGGGCCTCGCGATCGCACTCGGCATTACTTTGATCGTCCCGGCGCGCATCGTCAACCTAAGCGGCTGGCTGAGCACGACGCCGGCCCTGCTTGCGGTCCTGATTATGGGGCTGACCCTGCTCAACATCCTCGAGCTGCTTGGCGGCAGCAACGAGCGCGGCGGGACTTCCACCCTGGTGCACGAAGCTCTGGGTGGCAGTGCAGGCTTTCTCAGTGGATGGACGCTCGTGGGCGGACTGGTTGCATTAACAGCAGCCATGCTCACCTCGCTGGGAGAAAGCCTGACAGCACTCAATCCAGCCCTGAGAACATGGCCAGCCTGGTTCGCCGCCGGCAGTTACCTGCTGCTGGTGTTGATCAACATCTTCCACCTCCTGCCGGGCCGCGAAAGCCTGACGCCATTTGTCACACTGCTCCTTTTCATCTTGATCGTGCTCGTCTTGAGCACGATCCCTGGCCTTACCGCTCCCCCGCCGTCTGTCCCCCCCTCCAAGCATCTGCTGCGGGCCGTCGCATGGTCCTTCACGCTCTTCGCCGGGGTAGAGGCGGTGCTTTCCTCGCGTCGCCGTATTATGCATGCTTCCTCCAGGCTGCCGCGCGGTTTGCTGGTGCTGCTACTGCTCAGCGGGCTGCTCGTTGGATTGCTCACAAGCCTGTCAACCAGGCTTCCGGCCTACGATACATCCCGCGGTCCGCTTGGAATTCTGCAGGCGCTGTCGGAAAGCACGATTGTCCCTCCCTGGTCAGTACACGTCCTGGAAGGGCTGCTGCTGCTGGTCGCTGCCAGCGCCAGTTTGATGGCCGCCGCGCGCCAGCTCTACACACTCAGCCGTGATGGCGCGCTGCCCCATGCGCTGACGATTGTGCGCCGGCCCTTCCGGCTTCCGCCCTGGATTTTTGTCAGCCTGTCGTTGATTCTTTTCCCGCTCTTGGTCTGGATGCCGGTTGGCTGGATGTTGGATATTGCCGCCGGGCTCTTCGCCCTTCAGGCGGTATGGATCAACCTGGCCGCCATTCGCAGCCGCCGGGCTGAACCAGATCGCAGGCGGACCTTCGTTGTCCCCTTCTACCCGCTCGTCCCTCTGCTTGCTCTCGTGCTCAGCCTGGGATTGATCATCGCGCTTCCCTTAAGCGGACAGATCCCATCCCTCGTCTGGCTTGCAGCGGGAGTCCTTCTGCTGGTTAGCTATGCGCGCACACGCCTGCTCGAAGCTCAGCATGGCGTGCTCGTCTTCGGCCGCGAACCGGAAGCCGAGAAACATCCGGGCACCTACCGCATCCTGGTCCCGCTCAGCACCGGTGTTGAACGCCAGTACGTGCTGCGCCTGGCGACCGCACTGGCTCACCAGACCGGGGGCGAGTTGATCCCGCTGCAGGTAGTCCCGATTGCCGACCCGCTCGCCATTCAAGAGGGGCGCCGCCTGGCAGAAGAGCGCAACACGCTCTTCCAGTGGTCCACCCGTGAGGCCGAGCGGAGCGGTGTCCCGACCTTCCCAATTACCAGGCTCGCCAGCAGCGTTGCAAAGGGGATCCAGGATACAGCGGTCGAAGAGGAATGTGACCTGATCCTGCTTTCGTGGCCGGTTAAAACGACGCGCGACACTGCGCGTATGGGCCGCGTGCTCGATCCGGTTGTGCGGGCAGCACCCTGTGACGTGGCCGTGGTCGCAATCCACACCGATCGGCTGGCGGAACAGATGAAGGAGGAGACCGAAGCTGAAGGGTCGACTCTCGACATCGAACGGGTAGTTGTGACAACCTCCGGCGGCCCTCACGCGCCGCTCGCCGCCCGCCTGGCGCTGCTGCTGGCGCGCGAATTCGAAGCCACCACCCGTACAGTGTATGTGACATTACCCGATGCCAGTCAGGAGGACCGGGCGATCGGGCAGAAGCGCATTCAAAACACGCTCGATCGCCTGCGTGAACTGATTGCCTCGCTTCCATCAATCGCCGGTAAACCATTGAACGGTGACGAGATACCCATCGAGAGTCAGATCGTTTCGGCACCGAGCATTGTGGAGGGGATTGTCTCCGCCGGGGCCGACAGCGATCTGGTTTTCATCGGCGCCTCGGAGGAAAGCCTGATCGACCAGGTGCTGTTTGGCACGCTACCGGAGCAGGTCGCGATCGACTGCCCCACGCCGGTCGTGATGGTGAAGAGCTACCGCGGCCTGCCCCGCTTCTGGCTCCAGCGCTTGTGGGACAGCCTCTTCAGCGCGCTCCCCAAGCTCGTGCCGGAGGAGCAGCTGGAAGTCTATAAACGAGTCCGGCGCGATGCCCGTCCCGATACGGACTTCTTCGTCATGATGGGCCTGGCGGCGATCATCGCCACCTACGGATTGCTGCAGGGCAGCACGGCCGTGATCATCGGAGCCATGCTGGTCGCGCCGCTCTTCACGCCGATTCTGGCGAACAGCCTGGCGATCGTCCAGGGCGATATCCGGCTGCTGCGCCTGGCGGTCGAGGCGGCCTTGAAGGGAATTGTGCTCGCCATTGGCCTGGCGGTAATTCTAACGGTGCTCACACCGCTGCGCACCGTGACCGTGGAGATATCCAGTCGCACCAGCCCGAATTTGTTCGACCTGGCCGTGGCGCTCGCCTCCGGAGCGGCTGGCGCCTATGCGGTCGCGCGCAAGGACGTTGCCACCGCACTTCCAGGTGTAGCGATCGCCGCCGCACTAGTCCCTCCCCTGTGTGTGATTGGAATCGGCATCGCGTTGACCGACCCAAATGTAACCTGGGGCGGGACGCTGCTCTTCACGACAAACTTGATCGCGATCACGCTCGCCGCTTCGGTTACGCTGCTGCTGCTCGGTTTCCGCCCATCCGCAAATCCCGAACGAACCGCCCGCCTGCGGCTCGGGCTGGTGGCCTCGCTCTTGCTGCTGACCGCGATCAGCATCCCACTCGCACTGGTATTCGTAGATAGTGTGCGCAGCTCAACCACCAGCCGGTCGATCAGCCGTACGCTGAATACCCAGCTGGGGAAGGTTGATAGTGTGACGCTGGTCGATTTCTCCTTCGATCAATCCGGGGGCGGGGTGCAGTTAACCGTCACCGTGAACGCCAGCAAGCCAATCGATAGCACCTTCGCCGATGACCTGCAGCAGGCGCTTGGTCAAGCGCTTAATATGCCAGTCGCCCTGGATTTGATCAGCATCCCGATTGACGAAGTCCATTTGCCATTACGCTGACAGCCTGTGATCGAAGCTTGCATGAAGGAACGCCAGGGGAATAAACTTGAGAGCCGGGGACGCCGACCCCGGCTCTCGCTTAAGGAGGAGAAGAAGAGATTCCGCCCTTCCTTTTCTACTATAGCGGAATGCCGTGCTGCTGATCTCGTCCCGTGCATGGCGACTTGCCTACGGAATCCCTACGATCACCAGGACTTAAAGGTTAAAAGAGGCTGAATTTGATCGAATCGCGCTCGAATCGAGCCCCGAAATGGATTTTTTCTCCTTCCCGCCTGCCGGGAGAACCGGTATGACCGCGAACTGGCTGCTGGCTGCGGCACCAATGCTGATCATTCTGCTTTTCATGATTGGCTTGCGCTGGGGAGCGGTTCGCGCTGGCCCGGCCGCCTGGTTGGCGGCGGTTCTGATTGCCAACCTGGCCTTCGGAGCCTCCCCCAGACTGCTTGCCCTGGCCCAGGTCAAGGCCCTTCTGCTCACGCTCGATGTGCTGCTCATCGTCTGGAACGCCTTCCTGCTCTACCGGGTGACCGACGCGGGCGGCGCAATCGGAGTCTTCGCTGAATGGGTACCAAAGCTCACCCAGGACCGCGGTATGCAGGCGCTTCTAATCGGCTGGGCGTTTGCATCCTTCCTGCAGGGGGTGGGGGGATTTGGGGTTCCAACCGCCGTCATCGCTCCGCTGTTGATCGGTCTCGGTTTTCAGCCAATCGTTGCCGTCGCCCTCCCCTCGCTGGGAAATTCCTGGTCGGTGACTTTCGGTTCGCTTGCGTCATCCTTCCAGGCCCTGCAGTCTGCGACGAACCTCTCCTGGGAAGTGCTTGCTTCACCCGCAGCCATCTTTCTCGGTGGTGCGTGCCTGGTTTGCGGCATGGTTGTAGCTCACCTGGCTGATGGCTGGCGGTCGGTACGCGAAAACCTGGGCCTGATCGTGATTCTGGCTATCGCCATGGGAGGTTTCCAGTACCTGCTTGCGGTCAATGGCATCTGGTCGATTGCCGGACTTGGCGGTGGAATTGCCGGTCTGGGAGTTGGAATGCTTTTCGTCCTGCGAGGACGATCGGCTGCCGAACGGCGTGAGTTTCTCAACCGCCGGTTGGGGCTGGCGCTTTCAGGATACGCAGCGCTGGTTCTTCTCACCCTGCTGGTGCAGCTGCCGTGGGTGATCCAGCGCCTGGATGGTATCGTGCTGCGCGTCCACTTTCCCGCGCTGACGACCGGGTTGGGATACACCACGCCCGCCGGGTACGGTCGTCAGATCTACCTGCTGCGCCATGCCGGATCGATCCTGGCTTACAGCTCGGCCATCACCTACCTACTCTACCGCAGGGCTGGAGCGCTCGCGCCCGGCGCGTGGCGCGATATTCTCGGCAGCACGGTCCGGCGCATGCTGCCGTCAAGTCTTGGAATCTTGACGCTGGTCAGCATGGCAGTCATCATGGCTCATGCCGGCATGACCGACCTGCTTGCGACCGGAATTGCCTCAGCCGTCGGAACGGCATTCCCCCTCGTATCATCCTGGATCGGTGCGCTGGGCGCGTTCATGACCGGGTCGAACACGAACTCGAACGTCGTCTTCGCCCAGCTCCAAATGCGCACTGCACAGCTGCTCGGCCTGAGTGTGCCCTTCATCCTGGCGGCGCAAACTGCCGGCGGGGCGCTCGGATCCGTGATCGCACCGGCTAAGATAATCGTCGGGACCGCTACGGGCGGCCTCTCGGGGCAGGAGGGAAAGGTGCTGCGGCGCATGCTGCCGTATACCGTCATTCTGCTCGGAACGATGAGCCTGCTGGCCTCGATCTTCCGGCATGGATAGAAGGACGGGGCGGGGTAACCCCGCCCCTGAAGAGACTTTCCTTTGGGCTAAATAAGCAGTTAACGTTTTGGGATGAAGGCTTCGGCAAAATCGCGCAGCGCCCCCAGGTGCTGGGCCGGTGATTGAAAACCACACCCCATCGTGTTGAGCGAAATATGAGTCGCACCCACTTCTTCCCAGGCGTGCAGCTCCTCTTCCATGTCCCCCAGGCTGGTGTCCGCCAGGCGTATCCGTGCTTCCAGACCGAATGACTGCGGAGAACGTCCGGCTTGAGCGAGGTACTCGCGCAACTTTTCCAGCGCAGGATGCGCCTGCTCCGCGCTCCGGTTGTTCGTCATCCACCCGTCGCCAAGCCTGGCAGCCCGCTGCAGCACGCGATCGGCGCCGCCGCCGAACCAGATCGGGATCGAACGCCCGGGCCGCGGGTTGAGGCCCACCTGCGGGAGATGATGCCAACGCCCATCAAAGGAAACGCTCTCCTCCGTCCAGAGCGCACGCAAAAGCTCAACCTGCTCCTCGCTGCGTACTCCCCGGTTGTGGAAATTCTCGCCCAGCGCGATGTATTCGGCTTCATTCCAACCGATTCCAATCCCTAACCGCAGCCGGCCGCCGGTCAACACATCCAGAGTTGCTGCCTGCTTGGCGACGAGCGCCGTCTGTCGCTGGGGCAAGATCAGGATGCCGGTCGCAAATTCAAGCTCCGTCGTCGCGGCGGCCATGTAGGCGAAGAGCACAAACGGCGAGAGGAAGGGGTGCTCCAACCGGTAGGGACCGGGCCTGGCTGCCGGGCTCGCCGGATCAACGCCAAGGACATGCTCGTAGGCCAGGATATGGTCATAGCCGAGTCCTTCGACCGTTTCAGCAAATTCGCGTACGGACTGTGGCCGGGAATCGTATTCTGTTTGGGGGTAAACAGCGCCGAAGCGGATCATAGGGACCTCGATCGATGGTCTGGTTTGAAGTATACCCGACGCTTAGCATGGCAGGCTCGAGAGAGTGTTGTACAATGGTCCCCATGAGCGAACGAAGCGAGCGTGAGGTCCACATCCTGCTCACGGTTTCCTTTCCACAAGCGCTGTTAGACCGAATCGGTGCGGTCTCGCCAGAGATCAAACTCCATTCCAATCCGGCGCGCGAGGCGAAGGTGATTCCGGAAGATCTGCTTAACAAAGTCGAAGTGCTCTACACAGCAGATGTCCTGCCTGAGCCGGATCAGGTGCCCAAGCTGCGCTGGATCCAGATGCACTATGCGGGTGTCGACCACATCAGTGGAAACCCACTCTTGAGTGAAGACATCATGGTCACGACTGTGAGCGGCGCTTCTGCCCCGCAGATGGCCGAATTCGCGCTGATGAGTATGCTCGCCCTCGGCCACCGCATGCCGGAAGTCCTGCGAAGTTCACCCGCGGAACAGTGGGCCGAAGGCCGTTATTCCCGTTTTCAACCACTTGAGCTGCGCGACAGCACCGTCGGCATTGTCGGCTACGGCAGCATCGGCCGAGAGATTGCCCGCCTGTGCGTGCAGTTCGGGGCTCACATCCTGGCCACGAAACATGATCTGATGCACCTGGAAGATCCGGGGTACGTACCCGATGGGTTGGGCGATCCGGCCGCCGATCTGCCCGACCGTCTCTACCCGCCGGAAGCACTGCGGTCGATGGCCAAGCTCTGCGATTTCATCGTCGTGACCGTCCCGCTCACACCCGCGACCCAGGGGATGCTGAACGGCGAGGTGCTGAAGGCGATGAAACCAACTGCCTATCTGGTTGACGTGTCGCGCGGGGGAGTTATTGATCACGGCGCACTCGTCGAAGCCCTAAACGCCCGTCACCTGGCCGGCGCTGCGCTGGATGTTTATCCGATCGAGCCCCTGCCCGAAAGCAGCCCACTCTGGAAGATGAAGAATGTCCTGTTGTCCCCCCACCTGGCCGGCTCTTCCCCGCACTACCTCGAACGCGCGGCCGAGCTCTTCAGCGTCAACCTGCAGCGCTACCTGACCGATCGCCCCCTTTTAAATATCTATGACGCCGAGCGCGGGTATTAGCAGGGTACCCTTCGCATGATCAAAGGGGTGATCTTTGACCTCGGCTCAACGTTGATCCACTTCGAGGGGAACTGGGATCAAATCTGGCAGGACAGCTTGCACGAACTGATTGCTGTGCTGCAGGCAGCCGGGATAGGGACCGATCCTGCCCACCTGATGTCAGAATTCGCCCGGCGCATGCATGCCTACCGCCGCGACCGGCTTGGCGATCATCAGGAGCGGACGACGACCAACATCCTGGTTGAAACTTTGACTGCACTGGGGGAATCGATCCCGGATGATCAAACACTTGCTGACGCCCTGCAGCGCATGTACGCTCATACCGAATCCCACTGGAAACCTGTCCCCGGCCTGGATACTGCCCTGACCCTATTGCAGGAGCGCGGCTTGCATATGGCCTTGCTCTCCAACGCCGGTGATGAGCCAAACGTCCAGCGTCTGATCGACCAGGCCGGTATTCGGCCGTATTTTGACCCGATCTTGATTTCTGCCGCACTCGGCGTGCGCAAACCAGCCCGGGAGCCATTCGTGCTCATTCTCTCCCAGTGGGGTTTCGAACCCGGAGAGGTAGTCATGGTGGGTGACCGCCTGGACCAGGATGTTCTCGGGGCACAGCAAGCCGGCCTGCATCAAATCTGGCTGCGGGCTTATGCCGAACCCAACCAAATTTCGCCCAGGGAGCCAGAGCGGATGGGCGATACGCTCAGCCAGGTTCCGGCGTTGATCGATAGCTTGAATTCGAAAGGATAACTCGCGTGGAGTTCGAACGGGTAACGGAACATATTCAGCGTCTTCAAGTACCCTATTCGCTGCTTGGTCCAATTTCCCTTCCGGTAACGCTGTACCTCGTCCGGGAGCGGGATGGATGGACATTGATCGACAGCGGGCCGCCCGAATCAGGCGATGACGTAGTTGCTGCGATTGCTGCAGCAACCGATGAACTCGGCCCGGACCAGATCCTGCTCACTCACGCCCACTACGACCACAGCGGCGGCCTGGGCGCAATCCGCCAAGCCTGGAAAGTGCCGCTCATCTGCCACAAGGATGAAGCTCCCTTCATCACCGGGCAATCGGGCTACCGCTTGCTGTCCTCTCGCAACTTGTTTTTCCTCCTCGGCCGCTACCTTGTCCCGCCGACGGGCTGGGGCTACCAGGTGAACCGCCTGCTCGAACGGGGCGAGTCCCTGGCCGGGATGGTTGTAATCTCGCTTCCCGGTCATTCGCCCGGACAGGTCGGCTTCCTGCATTCCGCTGACAGGGCCATGTTATGCGGCGACGCCGTCATGAACCTGAATGGACGGCTGTCACCACCTTCGCGCTGGTTGACCGTCGATCCGGATTTGGCGCTGCAGTCGATGGAGCGCTTGGCCGAACTCGACTTCCTGCACCTGCTGCCATCCCACGGCGATCCAATTCTCGAGAATGGACGTCGAGCACTGCGCCAGTACCTGGGGTTGGGCCAGGAGGAGGATCTGCTTGGCCGCTGGTGAGACATTTTGCAACCGATAACCGGTGACGGGGTTCCACAGAATGGTCTTGTAGGAGGAGTAGCGTCTGTCTCTCTCGAACCCTGACTATTCCGGGCTAACCTACCCCAGGCGCCAGCCAATTCGTGCCGTACTACGAGCCATGATCCGGTTGGCGCTTGGAGCACTGACCCGGCTAGAAATCCTGGGGCGTGAAAACCTGCCCCCGGGAGGGCCCCTGATCCTTGTTGCGAATCACTTCAGCTTCATCGATCCGCTGGCAATGATCCGATCAACACCCTGGCCGCTGGAGTTCCTGGCTGGTGCTCATATGCCCAATGCGCCGGCGGTTGTAACCTGGATTCCAAAGGTTTGGGGGGTTTTTCCGGTCCACCGGGGCTCGGCAGCCCGCAGTGCTCTGCGGGCTGCCGAACGCGTTCTGGCTCAAAACGGTGTGCTGGGGATTTTCCCTGAGGGTGGCAATTGGGCCACCGTACTGCGGCCAGCTCGCCCTGGCGCGGCCTATCTTGCGGCGCGCTCCGGGGCACCGATCCTACCGATAGGAATTGATGGCCTGGTGGATGTCTTCCCCAGGCTGCGGCGCGGAGGGCGGGCGAAGGTCACGATTCGGATCGGTCAGCAGTTCGGTCCCTTCCAGGTGAACGGGTCAGGCCAGGAACGTCGTGAGCAGCTGGACGCCATTGGTCATCGCATGATGCGGAAAATCGCCGCGCTGATTCCGGAAGAGCGCCGCGGTCATTACTCCGACGACCCGGCTATACGAGCAGCAGCGCAGGGAACCGAGATCTATCCCTGGGCCGACGAACCCGATATCTAGCGCCTTTACCGAACCTACATAATGAACCTGGAACGAGGTGCATCCAATGAGTGAGAGTGCAGTCCTTCCACGTCCGGTCTCGACCCGCCGCGAGCGGATTGCCTGGTATATGTATGACTTCGGCAATTCGGCTTATGCAGCTGTGGTTTTGCTCGCCATCTACTCGGCTTATTTTCAAGGCGAGGTGGTTGGAGGAGCGCAGGGGTCGAGGTTGTGGGGCTACGCCGTGGGCATCGCCATGCTGGTCGTGGCGCTCACTTCACCTGTGCTGGGTACGATCGCCGACTTTTCGGGGTCTAAGAAACATTTCCTGTTCTTCTATACAACACTCTGCTGCCTGTTCACGGCGCTGCTCTTCTTTGTCGGCCCCGGCGATGTCCTGACCGGGATGCTGTTCTTCATCCTGGCCGAGATCGGATACCGCAGCGCACAGGTCTTCTACAACGCCCTGCTGCCCGAGATCGCTTCAGACGAAGACATGGGGCGGGTGTCGGGCAATGGCTGGGCGATTGGTTCGGCCGGCGGGATTTTATGCCTGGTAATCGTGCTGGCGCTGATCATGTTCGTCAAGGGCGAGGGCGTGGTCAACTACGCATTCCTCATTACAGCTGTCTACTTCGCACTTTCGGCGACGCCCGTCTTCCTGTGGATCAAGGAACGCGCTCAGCCACAGCAGCTCCCGCCGGGCGATAACTACCTGACGATGGGCCTCAAGCGCCTGGCGAAGACTTTCCGTGATGTGCGCTCCTACCGCGAGTATGTCAAGTTCATGGTGGCGTTCCTGATCTATAACGATGGCATTATCATGGCACTCGATTTCGCCGCCATCCTTGGGGCGGTGCTCTTCGGCATGGAGCAGCAGCAGCTGATCGTCTTCATGATCATCGTCCAGGTGACGAGTATTGCCGGAGCCTATCTGTTCGGCCTGCTGGCCGACCATGTCAATCCGAAGCAGTCGCTGATCGTCGCACTGTTTTTGATGATCGCCGCCGCCGTCTGGATGTACTTCAACTACTCGCTGATCGGGTTCTACCTGATCGGCGGCCTGGCGGGCTTCGCATTGACCGGCGTGCAGTCGGTCAGCCGTGCAACCGTGGGTTTATTCGCTCCCCGTGGTCAGAGCGCCGAGTTCTACGGCTTCTTCGCCATCGCCGGGCGCACTTCATCTTTCATCGGACCGGCAATCTATGGCATGCTGGCATACCGTGCTGCGCTGTGGTTCCAGGGGCGTGGCCTGACAACTCAGCTGGCGGAACAGCAAGGTCAGCGTTTCGCGATCCTCTCGATCGTCGCTTTCCTGGTCGTGGGCCTGGTGTTACTGCTCACGGTTAACGTACGCCGTGCCCGGGAGCAATCCGCTCGTGGCTGAACCGTCCCTTACTCGCCCAGAAGCCATGACGCTTAAGAATTGGTCGGCGTTCCTGCTGCTCGGCCTGATCTGGGGCACCTCTTTTCTGTGGATCAAGATCGGCGTACGCGAGCTGGAGCCCTTCACGCTGGTTGGCTTCAGGCTGCTCTTTGGCCTGCTGGCGATTTCAATCGTGATCTTGATCCGCCGGCCGGTATTCCCTCGCTCGAGGAGGACCTGGTTTTTCCTTGCCCTGATGGGCTTGACCAACACCGCGCTTCCATTTGTCCTGATCACGTGGGGCGAAGTGAGCGTGGATTCGGCCGTCGCCTCCGTGTTGAACAGCAGCATGCCGCTCTTTACGCTTATCATCGCCCACTTCTTCCTGGCGGATGAACGGATGACGCTCCCGCGCGTCATCGGGCTCTTGCTCGGATTCTGCGGCATTCTGCTGCTTTTCAGCCGTGATCTGCAGCGCGGGACCTCGCAGGGGATCCTGGGGCAGGTGGCGGTTCTGGCCGCGGCACTTTCCTACGCCATCAGTTCTGTCTACGCACGCCGCACGCTGAAGGAAGTGTCCACGCTGGTGCAGGCTTTCGTCCCGATGGTCGTCGGCGACAGCGTGATGTGGCTCGGGGTGTTCTCGCTGGAACGCCCCTTCCACATGCCACAGCAGCCGCTTACCTGGGTCGCCGTGGCCTGGCTCGGTGTGCTGGGGTCTGCTGCCGCTTACCTGCTGTACTACACCCTGCTGCACCGGGTCGGCTCGACCCGCACCTCGCTTGTGACCTACGTCTTTCCCGTGGTCGGGGTCGCGGCCGGTGTGCTCTTTCTAGGTGAGCGCCTGGACTGGCATCTGGCGCTGGGGGCGCTGCTGGTCGTGGTGGGGATCGTAATTGTCAATCGGCGCCATGGGGATGAACGGACATCCAGGAGCTGAGACGCTGCCCGCTCAAGACGGAATTCAATTTAGGCCAAGTGTGGCCAGTAATCCTTTGAGAAACGCATTCAAACGATCGTAGTGGCTGCCGCGCCAGTAAATCTGGCCGCATCCCTGGCACTGCCGGAAATCCTGATGCTCCTCCCGGACCGAATCGGGAAGCATCTCCTTCACTTCTCCTTTATGGACAGTTGCAAGCATGCCATTGCAGCGCAGACACCGGATGAGGGGCTTGATGTCCGCTCCGAGCTGGAAACGCCGCAGTATTTCCAGCACCTGTTCGCGCGGTTGGCTCGATCGCAGGCAGTATCCGTAGCGGACCTCGCTGCGTTTCAACAACCCCCGGTCGCGGGTGAGCAGGATGCGACCCTGTGTCGAAGCAATCGCGGCCATTTGATCGTCCTGATAGTCGTTGCGGTACAGTGTATCAAAACCCAGTAAACGCAGATACGCTGCGAGCCGCCCCAGATGGATATCGAGCACGAATTGAGCCGGGCCCTGCCTTGTTGCCCGCAGGCGGATGTAGAGTGGGAGTTCGAGCGATTGAAAAAAGGGGTAGACGCCCACCCGGTCCCCGGCTTGCAGGTGATAGTCGAAATCAACGGGCACCCCATCGACCAGGATGAGGTCAACTTCCGGGTGCGGAATGCCAAGCGCTTCGATGGCATCCTTGATCGCTGGTCTTCCGTGGAATGCATACTTGACCGGGGTCTGCCTTTGCCCGGGAGGTAAAAAATAGTTCAAGTCAGCGTAGAACCGGAATTGTGCTTGATACATCCTGGTTCAACCAAGAAAGCTCGTGATTTGTGCCACCCATTCTATAAGCTATTGGACTCGATCTGTAAAGCTATCGTAATGTCCATTCAGGGTGTTTTATGCCAAAATAGGGTCAATCCGCATGATAGCGATTTCTATAGGGAGCGCGATGTATCCAAACAGCGGTACGGAATCTGCTCAGGCCGTCGATCCGCGCGTGACTGCGCTGGTTGACGCGCTGCGGCTGCTGGATATACCAGGCTCCGATTTTCGCTGGTCAGTCCTACTCGATTACGATGGCCTGATCCTGGCGAACTACCCTGAGAACCTACAGGTTGATCTTGACCCGGTTATTGCCGCCAGCGCGCACATCATGCGCATGGGGGAGCGGGCTCAGGACGAACTTCCGTTCGGCAAGTGGCGCTACACGTTGATGGCCGGTTCGGATCTGCAGCAGCTGGTGCTGCACCTCAACCGCGAGGTAGCGCTGAGCATCGCCTTCGGCTCACGCACCCCGATCCATAAGATCTTTGGATCGTTAAAGGACGTCGTGCCGGCTTTAATGCGATCGCTCGACCTGACCTCACGCAAATTTTCGGAGCCAAATACGCTGATGATGCGTTCCCGGGATCTCAACAAATATCTCGAGGATAGCTGATCGTCTGCTAAACTTGTCGCTTCACCATCGAAGAACCCCGTTCACCTGGAACGGGGTTTTTGGTACAGTCTCGCTACGGTCGCTGCCCAGGGCTGCGGCTACAGCGCCGTCGGCGAGAACATCTACGCCGGGAGGGGGTGCCGCCTCCATCGTCAGCGCCTGGATGGGTAAAACCCGGCATCGCGAGAACATCCTCAAAGCCAGCTGCACCGAGATCGGTTTCGGGTATCGTCTCTGGTCCGACGGCACCTACGGGGCGTACGCGGTAGCCGTCTTCGATCGGCCGAGTTGGCTTTGTCCAATCTAAGCACTTGACAGGTTCATCATTGTCCGGTCAAATTCCTTTCATCAATGAGCTCCGTTAGCCGAACTGGGTGTGCTGGGAGGATCGCTTGCGAAACGCAACAGTGTTGACTGTCCTTGGCCTAATCGCGATGGGCCTGGTTCTTACGTACGCTTTTATCGCAGGAGATTTTGCGGATGAAGGATCGACTTTGCTCTCGATGCCGTGGGGGATCGTCTCGCTCGTCGATCTGTATGTAGGATTTGCGCTCTTTTCAGGCTGGATTGCCTATCGCGAGACAAGCTGGCGGCGCGCGCTGCTCTGGATCGCGTTGGTGATGGTTCTTGGATTCTTCGCTGCCAGCCTGTATGCGCTGCTGGCGCTGCGCAACAGCGGCGGTTCCTGGCCCCGCTTCTGGATGGGCGCTCGCACGCCCGGCGCGGGATGACCTTCACCAAATAGATTCATCGTGAGCGGGCGATGTCTGCCCTCTGCGCCTCTGTTACGCGCAGCAAATCCTGAGGCGCGAGCAGGATCTCGAGACCGGGCGCTCCGGCGCTGATCCCGACTTCGTCCCACAGCTCGACCGTTTCATCAATCCAGATCGGGTAATTCCTGGCTATCGCCAGCGGGGTGACCGCGCCGCGTTCGTAGCCGGTCAGAGCGAACAAATCACGCTGTGGTGCCATCTCTGCCTTCTTGTCACCTATAGCTTGAGCCAGGAGGCGTAGGTTGACCTCCGTCCCGGCCGGGACCAGCACGAGCAGCGGGCCACTGCGGTCGCCGACCGCCACCAGCGTCTTGAAGATCTGCTCGGGAGCCATGCCGAGCGCACTCGCCGCATGGTCTGCGAGCAAGCGGTCTTCTTCGAGTTCGTAGGCTTGCACGCGGTAGGCGATCTGCTCACGGTCAAGCACGCGCATCGCGTTCGTCTTTTCGCTCACCAGCTCCGCCTTTTTCCCGGCTCGAATCTCGCCGGGAACGCCCGACGTGTATGATACACTTTTGTTAATTCAGACCAAACACTACATCCGGCATACTGCCCAAAGAGGAGTGCATTCTATGGATTCAGTTCTTCAACTCATCATCTCGCAGCTCAGCGGCGACACAGTGTCAAAAATCAGCGACAAGCTTGGCGTCGATGAAGCCCAGGCACAGCGCGCCATCGGGCTGGCACTGCCGGTGATTATCGGCGCGCTCAACCGCAACGCCTCTTCGTCGGACGGCGCCCAGTCGCTGACCAACGCGCTGCAGCGCGATCACGACGGCAGTATTCTCGAGAACCTGGGCGAGAAGGTCAGCCAGCAATCGACGATCGAGGACGGTATGGCGATTCTCGGTCACTTGTTCGGTGAGAAGCAGGGCGGGGTTGAAAAGAGCGTCAGCAAGGGCACCGGGCTCGATCCTCAGGCAGCGGCCCAACTATTCGCCATGCTGGCTCCGATCGTAATGGGCGCGCTGGGTCAGATTCGGCAGAAGAAGTCGCTCGATGCGCAGGGTGTCTCGCAGGTACTGCAGCAGGAACGTGACACGGTTGAGAAGTCGACCTCCGGTCTGACCCAACTTCTGGACTTGGACGGCGACGGTGATGTCACCGAAGAGGTGATCAACCTGGGCGCTAGCCTGCTTGGCGGACTTTTCGGCGGCAAGAAGTAAAATCCCACCAGACGGATAAGGAAAAAACGACCGGCGGGTTCGCCGGTCGTCTGTTTTTTTTATGCCGCAGTTACGATGAGCAGTGGATGCACACCTCCGTAGGACGGTTGGTCCAGTAGACCAGACCGCACTCGGGACAGGTTGTCTTTCTCAGGCCAGTATTTTTTCTCTCCGGGGCAGGACGTTGCTCGGGCGGCAGCTCGGCGAAGGGGTCTACGCAGCATGGACCGCCTCCCGTGCCCGGCTCAGCCTGTTCGTCCCGAGGGAGTTTATCAATGTTCTTCATGCGTCTACCTAGATCCTTTCGCTCCCTTCAGTCCACTCCGGCTGGTAGAAACGCTTCCGAATCCAGAGCGCCACATACCCCAAGCCGATCAATACCGGGACTTCGATCAATGGACCGATCACGGTTGCCAACGCTTCCTGGGAAGCGATGCCGAAGGACCCGACGGCGACGGCAATCGCCAGTTCGAAGTTGTTGCTGGCGGCCATAAATGACTGAGGCGTACTGATCTCGTAACTGAAACCGCGCCAGCGGGAAAGACTGAACGAGAGCACAAACATCAACAGGAAGTAGACTGCTAAAGGCAGCGACACTATGTCGCTGCTTTGGATCGTTTCGAGCAGCGGATCGAGCTCGGGGTGGGCGATGACGTAGAACTCGTTCAGTCCTTCACGGCGGTCTTCGACCAGCCCGGCCACGCGCAACCGGGCCAGCTGCAGGGATAGATAGGCCTGCCGCAAGCCCAGCCTGTTCTCGAGGTGGCAGACTAAGCAATCGCCGTCTTCCCTCAGCACGTTCAGGATTCCCAGCCGGGCCGGATGTGCCAGGGCTTTAAGCAGGTCCGCACTGAATTTTTCACTTTCCATTGCATCCGCCATTATCACTGAATTTAATATTCTTGATATGAAATATATCTCCCCGGCCCACCCCGTCAGTGATATTTGTCACAATCTTTCCTTACACTTGTCGTTTGGAACCCCCCGGGTGAGAACCATCCATAACGGACTTTTACGTCCTCTGGCTTGCCTGCGATCCAGTACAATTCCGTGGAGCTTCTCTACCGTGGGTTACATGACCACCCATCACCCGGCGCCGAAGGAGTCTTGATGTTCGCCACGGAACCTGCCCCCACTCGCTTTGATCTTACGTTCAGCCTGTTCGGAATCCCGGTGCGGATCCATCCGCTTTTCTGGTTGATGGGATTTTTGCTCGGCGGATCGGTTCGAAACCTGCTTCTGATTGCCCTCTGGATTGCGATCGTCTTCGTCTCGATCCTGATCCATGAGCTCGGGCACGCGCTGGCGATGCGCACCACGGGCAGCTACGCGCGTATCGTGCTCTACGTTTTCGGGGGGCTGACGATCCCCGAGTCCTCGCCCTGGGGCGGCCGAATGGCCACTCGGGCGAGCGGCCCCGCGGCGGAGATCTTCGTCTCGGCCGCCGGGGCGCTGGCGGGGTTTCTCTTCGCCGGGATCGTGCTCGCACTCGTATCGCTCTTCGGGGGCCAGGTTATCATGGGCCGCTTGCTGAGCGTGATCCCCTTCCCGACCGTCGTCCTGCCGGGAGGCTCAAACTACATCCATTTCGCCCTCAACAGCCTGCTGTGGGTGAACATCTTCTGGGGCTTGATCAACTTGATGCCGGTCTTCCCGCTCGACGGGGGGAGCATCGCCCAACGCGTCCTGGTCAGCTTCGACCCGGTTAATGGCTCGACCACCGCACTCTGGGTCTCGGTCGTGACCGGTGCGCTGCTGGCGCTGATCGGGATCGTCGTCATCGGCAGCATCTACGTCGGGCTGCTATTCGGCTACCTGGCCTTTGCCAGCTACCAGTCGCTCAACCCGGGCTTCGGCCGGCGCTGGTAGCAATCAATAAACCCCTTAAAGATCCCTTGGACCATCGATTCGATTGGGATCCTTGTATACTGCATATCAGACAGGTGGAACCGACAATGAGAGCGAATCCTGCAGCACATAACCGGGCAGCATGGGATCGGATGGTCGAGCAAGGCAACCGCTGGACGGTGCCCGTGGAGCACGAGCTGATTGAAGCTGCGCGGCGAGGTGAGTGGCAGGTTCACCTGACTGAGACCAGGCCGGTCCCCCGCTCGTGGTTCCCCGAGTTGCACGGGGCGAAGGTGCTCTGCCTGGCATCAGGGGGCGGACAGCAGGGTCCGATCCTGGCGGCGTCCGGCGCTCAGGTCACGGTATTCGACAACTCTCCCGGGCAGCTGGCAATGGACCAGCTGGTCGCCGAGCGGGAAGGACTCGCCATCCGCACGGTTCTGGGCGATATGCGTGATCTTTCGGAGTTCTCCCCGGGTGAATTCGACCTGATCTTCCACCCGGTCTCGAACTGCTTCATCCCCGACCCGCGCCCGGTATGGAACGAAGCACACCGCGTGCTGCGCCCGGGCGGCGAATTGCTGGCTGGCTTCGTTAACCCGGTCGATTATAGCTTCGATCCCCAGCTGGCCGAATTGGGCACCTTTAAAGTCGTCTATTCACTGCCTTATTCAGACACCGAGAGCCTGAGTGAAAAGGAGCGTGTCGCGCTGCACGGCGAGAACTCACCATTTGAATTCAGCCACACGCTTGAATTGCAGATCGGCGGCCAGTTGGAGGCAGGGTTTATATTGGTCGGTTTCTACGAAGATTACCGCAGCAACGACCCTCTCGCTGACTATCTGCCCTCCTACTGCGCCACCCGGGCCAGGAAGCTGTAGGTCTCCGGCATTTCAGGGGAAGCCCGCTTTAGAAGTCTTCCGATCAGCATGTGACGTTCTACTCCGGGTCGTTCTTGCGGGTTGCGGCTTCGCCATTCCTGTTGGATCATATTCACGCGCGAGTACAAGAACCCAATGGTTGCTCAGGCGAGCTCCGGCTGGAAAAGAATCGTGTTTGATGATCCGTCGGCTCCCCCTTCAGGAGCGAGAAATGCAAATTAAGCGGGTCGAGTCAAAAGCTGATCTAAAGCAGTTTATCAACCTACCGTACCAGCTCTACCGCGATGACCCGCTCTGGATACCACCGCTGCGCAGCGAACAGCAGGGCCAGTTCGACTCGAAACGGAACCCGCTGCTCGACCACTGCGACTACGAACTATTTTTGCTTCAAGACAACGGGCAAAGCGTCGGGCGAGTTGCGGCCTTTACCGATCGCCTGGCGCTTGATTTCTGGAATGAGCCGGTTGGCTTGTTTGGCTACTATGAATGCCCTCTCAACCCCAAAGCCTCACGCAGGCTGCTCGAAACCGCCGCCGAATGGCTGCGGGCGCGCGGCATGCGCAGCATGCGCGGCCCTTGGACCTTCGTCTCCCAGGAGTGGGGGCTGGTGGTCGAGGGTTTCTCTCCTCCGCCGACGATCATGGCTCCCTACAATCCCCCGTACTACGCCGAACAGATGGAGCGCTTCGGCCTGCGCAAGATCAAGGACCTGCTCTGCTATTCGGTCTCAGCCTCCGCTGGCTACCGCATCCCCGAGCGTATTCTGACACTGACCGAGGCGGTCGCCCGGCGCTATGGTGTCACGGTGCGCCAGGTGGATATGCGCCACTACAATCAGGAGGTACAGACGATCATCGAGCTTTCCAATCGCAGCTTGATCGACAACTGGGGCTATGCTCCAGTTACAGAAACCGAGGCGCGGGCGATGGCGCGCGATCTCAAGCCGGTCATCCAGCCAAAGGGCGTGCTGATCGCCCAGGATTCGGCCGGAAATCCAATCGGCTTCGCCATCGCAATTCCGGATATCAACCGGCTGCTGAAAGGGCTGAACGGCCGCCTGCTGCCCTTCGGGTGGATCAAGCTGCTCTACGGATTGCCCCGGCTGCACAGCTACCGGATGTTCGCGCTGGGCGTGCTGCCCGAGTATCACGGCAAGGGCATCGACAGCCTGATCTACCGAAAGCTCTATGAAACGCTTTATTCGCCCGATGTCTGGCTCGAGATCAATTACGTGCTGGAAGACAACGTGCCGATGAATAATGCTATCTGCAAGCTGAATGCCTCGCCTCTGCGCCGGTACCGCATTTACCAGACCGAACTGTAAGGGAAACTCTACTGCGGGAACGAAATCCAAAAAACTCGAAGATCATCTGTTTGATGAAAGCGCCTCCCTTCCGGGAGGCGCTTCTTGTGCCCCAGGCGCGATTTGAACGCACAACCTAGGCTTTAGGAGAGCCTTGCTCTATCCATTTGAGCTACTGGGGCTTCGCCGAAATTATAGCACTCCCCACTCATGCCCCGGAAACCTGGATCAAATAGGCCGGGATCGGCTCACGCCGGCCGATGACCTGAATCGGCTCCAGTGGTTCGGCCTCGACCTCCTTATGCGCCAGCTCGTAGGTATTCTTACTGAGCAAGATCTGCCCCCCGCCGGCCTGTTCCTGCAGCCGCTTTGCAACATTCACCACGTCACCGATCACGGTGTAATCCATGACCTTCTCTGAGCCGATATTGCCGACAACCGCCTCGCCCGAATGTAATCCGATTCCCAGCCCAAGTCCTTCAAGTTCCTCCCCCGAGTTCTCGCGCAGTTCTTTAAAAAGGCGCTGCATCTCGATCGAGGTTTCGATCGCTCGCATAGCATCATGCTCGGTTGTCACCGGCGCACCATAGAAAGCCATTAAGCCATCACCGAGGTACTTATCGAACGTGCCGTGGTGTTCGAAGACCACCTTGCTCAAGGCCTGGTAGATGCGGTTGAGGGTCTCGATCACGTGCTCGGCGGTGTGCTCTTCGGTGAAGCGCGTAAAGCCGCGAATGTCGGCAAAGAGCACGGTCACCTGGCGGATGTCACCTCCCAGCTTGAGGTAGCGCTCGGGATCGGTGAGAATGATGTCGGTAACGTCTTCTGCCAGGAAGCGGTCCAGCACCTGTCGTAAAAGGCGATTGCGCGATTCGACTTCGTCATGCAGTCGTTTCAGCCGCAGCAGCGAGCGCACGCGCGTCAGCAGGACGACTGAACTGTAGGGTTTGGTGACGAAGTCGTCGGCCCCGGCATCGATCGCCTTTAATTTTTCATCTTCGCTGTCTAAGGCGGTTACGATCACGATCGGGACGAAGCGCGTGGCCGGGTTGGCTTTGAGGGTCTTGCAGAGTGCCAGTCCGTCCATGCGCGGCATCTGCACATCGACCAGCGCCAGATCAGGAGGGTTCTGCAGCGCCAGCTCCAGGGCCGTGCGCCCGTCGGGTGCGGTGACGGCCTCGCAGCCGGAGCTGACCAAATATGTCTTGAGCAAGTCCCGATTGAGCCAATCGTCGTCGGCGATCAGGATGCGCGGTGGTCTATCAAAAATCCCGGTCAGGTCCATACGCCACCACGGTTTGAGGCGGGCAAGATCGCCCGATCC
>Ga0315534_1000078_pt1 | contig 50318 bp, 40 predicted proteins | sample SalMarSW160240MG_FD_203094 | JGI IMG/M metagenome (GOLD analysis project Ga0315534, IMG submission 203094) | Salt marsh sediment microbial communities from the Plum Island Ecosystem LTER, Massachusetts, United States - Salt Marsh Sediment SW1602-40 ... | reverse complement strand
CACGGGATCGGGCCAATCGATATGGGAGAAATCGAGCAGTTCCTCTGCGTACTTCGTGATGCGGAAAAACCACTGATTCAGGTTCTTCTTGATCACCGGGGTTTTGCAGCGCTCGCAGTGCCGATCCTCACCCCAGACTTGTTCGCGTGCCAGAGTCGTGTTGCACTTTGGACACCAATCCACCGGCGATTCCTTCTTGTAGGCCATGTCGTTGGCGTACATCTTCAGGAAGAACCACTGCGTCCAACGGTAGTACTCCGGATCGGAGGATATCGCCTGGCGCGACCAATCCCACATTGCCCCCATGCTGCGCAGTTGGCGCTGCATGTTGGCGATATTCTTATAGGTCCACTCCTTGGGATGGATGCCGCGGGCGATCGCTGCGTTCTCGGCCGGCAAACCGAAGGCATCGAAGCCGATGGGATACATCACGTTGAGACCCTTCATGCGCAGGTAGCGGGCGCGCGCGTCCGAGGGCGTCATGGCAAACCAGTGCCCGATGTGCATGTCGCCCGAAGTGTAGGGGAGCATGGTCAGGAAATAATATTTCTTCTTCTTGGGATCGATTTCTGCTTTATAAAGCTGATCCTCTTCCCAGCGCGCCTGCCACTTCGGTTCGATTTCGCCCGGGTCGTAACGCTCGATCCAGGTGTGTTCCCGATCACCATCTTCCGCTTGCTTCTGCTTGCCCATCGACATCCTCCACACGATCAACGTCGCTCGAACAATCCCGACCCGCTTCACAAAAAAACCTTCGTCCGTTCAGGGACGAAGGTGCGCTCCGCGGTACCACCCTGCTTCCCGACCGTTTGGAAGCTCGCTGCTTGCCAGCGTCATCGGGCTGCTCGGATCGCGCTAACGGGCGATTCCCGCTCTCGACTACTCTCTTCGCCGGGAGGGCTTGTCCAAATTGGACGACAGGCGAGTTCAGCCTTTCTGCGGCGTTCCGTAGTCGCCTTGCCGGGCTCTCACCCTCCCCGGCTCGCTGACGGATGACCTACTACTCCTGCCATAGCCAAGTATTTAATTATCAGGTGGACCCAGTGGGATTCGAACCCACGACCTCCTCAATGCCATTGAGGCGCGCTCCCAACTGCGCCATGGGCCCGGGAGTGGACCTGGCGGGATTCGAACCCGCGACCTCATCAGTGCGATTGATGCGCGCTCCCAACTGCGCTACAGGCCCCCGCCGAGGTGCTGGCATTGTACTTCAGCGCTATGGCACTGTCAAGAAACGCATTGATCTCCACCCCCAGCGCAACTATAATGCCCGTAGGAGGAGCGCATGCATACGGACCGCATCACCCGGCTGAAGCAGGCAATTACGGACAGTGAATTCGATGCGCTGGCGCTCATCCCGGGACCCGCGCTTTCCTACCTCACGGGACTCTCTTTCCACCTCATGGAACGTCCCGTTATGGCCATCTTCATGGCCGATTCCGATCCGATCCTCATAACCCCCGAACTGGAACGTGCCAAAGCGGAGTCGGCAAGTTTTGATGTGCAGCTATTCACCTACGACGAAACCCCCAGTTCGCGTGCACAGACCTTCCAGGACGCCTGTCAGACGCTAAATCAGTCCCGCGTAGGCGTCGAACCGCTGCGCATGCGTGTAATGGAACTGCGCCTGCTGGAAGAACACACGTACGAAGCGACGTTTGTCTCCGGCGAAGAGATTCTCAGCGCACTGCGCATTCTCAAGGTTCAAGATGAAATTGAGGCCATGCGAGATGCGGTGGTAGCAGCCGAGAATGCCCTCAAAGCAACTTTACCCCGCATCCGCAGCGGCATGACCGAGCGCCAACTGGAAGCCGAACTCACCCTGCAGCTGCTGCGCGCCGGTTCGGAACCCGATTTTCCCTTCAGTCCCATCGTTGCCAGCGGTCCGAACAGCGCCTTACCCCACGCCACACCCACAGACCGAGCGCTCGAAACGGGCGATCTGTTGATTCTCGATTGGGGTGCCCGTGTGAACGGCTACATTTCCGACATCACACGCACTTTCGCACTTGGCGAGATCGATGAAGAATTACATACGATCTACGAAGTCGTTCGAGCCGCCAACCAAGCCGGCAGGGATGCCGTACGGCCGGGTGCCCGATGCGGCAACGTCGACCGAGCCGCACGAGAGGTCATCGAAGATGCCGGCTACGGCAAGTATTTCATCCACCGCACGGGCCACGGGATTGGTCTGGAAGCGCACGAACCGCCCTACATCCGGGCGGATAATGAGCGCATTCTGCAGCCGGGAATGACCTTCACCGTCGAGCCCGGGATCTATCTTCCCGGACGCGGCGGCGTGCGCATCGAGGACGACGTGCTGGTTACACCGGATGGCGTCGAAAGTCTCACCACGTTATCTCGCGACATGGAGGTCATTTCATGACGCAAATCATGAAAGGCGGTCAACCGTTCTTCATACCCGCCGGGAGCACCGGCTGCCTGCTCCTGCACGGATTTACCGGCACGCCCAACGAAATGCACTGGATGGGGGAGTATCTCAACGGCCGCGGTTTCACCGTACTCGCGCCGCGCCTCTTCGGCCACGGCACGCAGCTCGCTGACATGTATCGCGCACGCTGGCAGGACTGGGCCGCATCGGCAGAAGACGGTTACTATTTGCTCAAAGGCAGCTGCGATAAGATCGTCATCGTAGGATTGTCGATGGGAGGTGCATTATCGCTGCTCCTCTCCAGCTATCTGCCAGTGCTTGGCGTGATCGCTATGGCCGCACCGTACGAGATTCACGATTGGATGGTACGCAGGCTGCGAGCGATCCTGCCGATTCTCAGCCTCATCTACAAATCCAGAGCCAAAGGGCCATCCGGCATATTCGATCCGATGGCGGAGCAGGTGCACGTGGATTATGAAGGCTATCCCGTACGCGGCGGTTATGAGCTCCAAGGGTTGCTTGCGGAAATGCGCAGCGGCCTTCCCCGGCTCCATAAACCGCTACTGCTGATCAACTCCAAACTCGACGAAACCGTCCCTCCCGAGCATGCCCAGGCAATCTATGACACCGTGCCGGCCTCGGACAAGGAAATCCTGGTTCTAGAGGAAGGCGGACATGTGATCCCGCGTGACCTGGCGCGCCAGACGGCGTTCAAGGCTGCGGGAGATTTCGTCCAACATGTGACGAGTGGATCCGGATGAGCTACGTCCGGGCCGGCGCAGAACCCTTCTTCATTCCCGCCGGGGAAACGGGATGCTTGCTCACCCACGGTTTCACCGCCTCACCGCAAGAGGTGCGTGACCTGGGCGCACACCTGGCGCAGCAAGGCCTCACCGTCCTGGGCGTGCGGCTGTTCGCCCACGGCACAAAGCTCGAGGACATGAACCGCGCCCGCTGGACCGATTGGCTCGGCAGCATCGAGGACGGCTACCATCTGCTCGCGAGCCAGTGTGCACGTATCTTCTTCGTCGGCTCCTCCGTCGGCGGGTCGCTCTCGCTGATCCTGGCAACGCGCTTTCCCCCCGATGGCGTCGTGACGCTGGCCACACCCTTTCACCTGCCGCCCAACCCGCGCTTGAAGCGACTCAAGCCGATCCTGAAACCGTTGAGCTACCTGCTGCCCGCCATCGCCAAAGGACCCCCGGACTGGCACGATCCCCGGGCGCAAGACGAGCGTGTAGCCTACACAGGCTATCCGCTGCGAGCCATCCTCGAATTGGAGCGGCTGCTTGCCGCCATGCGATCGGCGCTTCCCAAAGTGCACGCCCCGGCGTTGTTGATGCACTCGAAGAACGATCGCTTTATCCCGCCAGAACACATGCCGCAGATCTACGAACGCCTGGGATCGGCCGACAAACGCATACTCTGGGTCGAGGACAGCAGCCATGTAATTACCTGTGACGCCGAACGGGAGGTGGTGTTTCAACACGTGACGGCGTTCATCCAACGCATCGTCGCATCACAATCGGAAGGAGTGAGAGATGAACCCGTGGCTTGAGTGGGGTATCCCGGTTATCAAATGGCTGCAGTCACTCGGGGAGTGGCTCGTCCTGCCCATGAGATTCTTCACCTACCTCGGCAACCAAGAATTCTACATCCTCGTCATGCCCACGATCCTGTGGTGCTTCGACGCCGTGCTGGGATTGCGCATCGGACTGCTCCTGCTCGCCAGCGGTTCCGTCAACAACATCTTGAAAGTGGTTTTCGGGTTTCCCCGCCCGTATTGGGTCAGCAAAGACATCAAAGCCTACGCCTGGCGGCCGACCTTTGGCCTGCCTTCGGGACACGCGCAGAACGCGTTGGCCATCTGGGGCGGATTGGCCGTATGGCTGCGAAAACGCTGGCTGACGGTTACTTGTATTCTGCTCATCCTGCTGATTTCCATCTCGCGGCTCTATTTGGGAGTGCACTTCCCGACAGACACCCTGGGAGGCTGGCTTTTGGGGGGAATCCTGCTGGCGCTCTTCGTTAAATGCGAAAAGCCGGTCACACAGCGGCTGCGCGCCTTGAAACCCGGCGTTCAGATCTCGATCGCCCTGCTTGTTTCGCTCGCTTTCATCGGACTCGGTCTGGGGGTCAATGTGTTGGCCGGCGAGCGCGCTGTCCCACAATCGTGGCACGAGACCGCACACCAGGCGCAGCCCGAGGGCTTGGTCGACCCGCTGTCCCTCGACGATCTGATCACCGCCAGCGGTGCCTTGTTCGGACTGGCTGCCGGGGGTGTGCTGTTGTTTCATTGGGGTGGGTTCAACGCGAGCGGCTCGTGGACACAACGCGCACAACGCTACTTCACGGGCATGCTCGGTATGCTCGTGCTCTTCGTCGGCCTCAAACTCATCTTCCCCGATGGCCAGGGCGTTCTGGAATACAGTTTACGCTTCGTGCGCTACGCCGCCGTCGCATTCTGGGCGGCATACGGGGCGCCGAGGTTGTTCGTCCGATTGGGGATGGCGTAGGAATCCCAGATTTTTTATTCGAAATTGTAGATAGTCACAGAATGGCGCTAGAGAGATTTCAATCCCGCCTACCCGGTTTCATCTCCCGCAGCAGGAACCAATGCCCCATGCGGTCGGCGGCTTTCTTCGGCGCACGGTCGTAGTACACGTCGAAGACGCGGCCATCCTCTACACGCACCCGAAAGAAGAACCGCCCCACACCCCACGAACCGCGGCGTTCGGCGACGCGCAGGTGCTCCTCAGACATGTTGCGGGCCATTTCACCCCGCCGGCGGGTATCGAACCACGCCGAGATCACTTCCGTCAGGTGCAGGGTTTCATCCCCCCAGATGATCGTGTCCGGAGCTTTGGGTTTTTTTCGCAATGTGGGAGGTTGATCGAAACTTACTTCGATCTCGTCGTCGATGAAGCGTACCGGAATCCAATCAGACTCCATGCGCCTCACCGAACTGCGTTATCCAGCGGCGCGTCGTCGCCGCCGTGTGGCACGCCAGACCCAACAAGGATAACAGCGTTCCCAGGCCGAAGATTGACAGGGAGAGAATGAAAAGTCCGACGACACAACGCGAAGCCCAAGGCATCCCCAGCCAAAGAGCCGCCAGGACTCCGGGCCAGGTAAGACCCAACACGAGAAACGGCCAGGCCACTTTTTGCGCCGCGACGGGCAAGGTTACTGGCGAGATTTTGTTGCTTCCGGGTGCGTGGAACCACAACAGCCGCACGTCTCCCAAGTCGAGGTAGGAGCCGAACCAGAGAACGTGCAAGCTGTTCACGATCGACCAAACCATGAGGAGTGCCGCGATCAAGCTCAATAGGATCAGGCTTAGCGGAGGTTTCTGCACCGTGACTCCTGTGAAGTACTGCGGGGAGGGAATACCCTCCCCGCAGTTATGGTTTCCGGATACTAATCGCTTTCTTCCTTGCCGAGTTCCTTCTGGCGAGCGGCGATGATCTCCTCGATGATGTGATGGGGCACGACTTCGTAATGGCTGAGGGAGGTGGTGTAGTATCCACGGCCGCCGGTAAACGAACGCAGATCGGTCGTGTAGCGCTGAATTTCCGCCAGGGGCACTTTGGCCGTGACCACGCTGCGGCCACGCTCCGTTTCCATCCCCTGCACGCGCGCCCTACGCGTGTTCAAATCGCCCAATACGTCGCCCATGTTGCTCTCGGGCACGATCACGCGTACGTCCATGATCGGTTCCAGCAGTACGGCGGCGGCATCGCGTATCGCCAATTTGAAAGCTTCGCGTCCGGCGATCTCGAATGCCACGGCCTTCGAATCTACGGGGTGTTCCTTACCGTCCGTAATCGCCACCTTGACCTTCTCGACCGGATAGCCGGCGAGCACACCCTGCTTCATCACGCCGCGCACGCCTTTCTCGATGGCGGGCATGTAACTGGTAGAAACCGCCCCACCGAAGACTTCGTTTACGAATTCGAACTTCTCGTCCTCCAGCGGCTCGACACGCATGTGGACTTCCGCGAACTGACCGGCGCCGCCCGTCTGCTTCTTGTGGCGATATTGTGAATTGCCTGCCTTGGTGATCGTTTCCCGGTAGGGCACTTTGGGAATTTCGGTGCCCAGCCCAACCTGGAACTTCGATTCCGCCTTTCGAATGGCGACGTCGATGTGTTGGTCTCCCATACCCTGCAGGATCGTTTGATTGGTGCTGGATTCCTGGTACCAGGACAGGGTGGGATCTTCTTCGCTCAAACGCGTCAGCGTGGGACTGATCTTGGTCGAATCGGCCTGCGTTTTCGGCGAAACGGCGACCGCATACAGCGCCGTGGGATATTCGGGCTGGGACAGCAGAATGGGATGTGCTTTGTCGCCGAGTGTGTCGCCGGTTCCCGTCTCACCCAACTTCGCCACCGTTCCGATGTCTCCGGCATGGAGCCGTTCGACGGGGAGCTGCTCCTTACCACATATAACGTGCAGGCTCCCCAAGCGCTCGTCTTCGTCGCGGCTGTGATTGTAAACCTTACGATCGCTGTCCAGGAGTCCCGAGTACACCCGCATGTAGGTGAGTTTCCCGACGAACGGATCGGCCGTCGTCTTCCACACGTAAACCGCCAGCGGGCCGTTATCCGACGCCGGGAGCGTCTCCTCCCCGGACTTACCTTTGGCGACTACCGGCTTGACATCTGCCGGTGAAGGGAAGAGATCGACCAGCGCTTCCAACAATGGCGCCGTGCCGATGTTTTCGGTCCCGGCAGCGACAAACACGGGCACGAAGCGGCCCGATTGAACGGCGCTTCGGAAGCCCCTGGCTACATCCTCAGCACTGAGCTCCGCACCGTCCAGGTATTTCTCCAACAAGGCGTCATCGCCCTCCGCCGCGGCTTCGACCAACATCATACGCGCTTCTTCAACGGCGTCGGCATACTCAGCGGGAATGTCTTCCGCTTTGGTTCCGTCGCCGGGGCGCGCTTTCATGCTGAAGAGATCGATGACACCCTTGAAATCCAGTTTTTCACCCAGAGGAAGTTGGACGGGAATGAAGGTGACATCGCTGGAGAGTTCCTGCACCGCCGCCAGCGCCGCTTGAAAATTGGCGTTCTCGCGGTTCATTTTGCTTATCACCACCAAGCGCGGCAGCTTGAACGTATCGCAGTAATCCCAGACCAATTCGGTCCCGACTTCCACACCGGCGACCGAATCCACGACGATCATGGCGCCATCCGCAACACGCAGCGCAGAGATGACTTCGCCGATGAAATCGGTGTAACCCGGTGTGTCCAGCAAATTGATCTTGTGCTCATTGAATTCGACCGGCAGAATGGACGTGGAGAGCGAGAGGCTGCGACGAATCTCTTCCTCCTCGAAGTCGGAGACCGTGTTGCCGTCTTCGACCCTGCCCATGCGGTTGATCACACCGGTCAGGAACAGCATTGCCTCTCCCAGGGAGGTCTTTCCTGCGCCACCGTGAGATACTAAGGCAACATTACGTATAAATTCCGTAGCATAATCTTTCATTCGATTGGGGCCCTTCCAACGAGGTTTCCTAACCCAGAGATTGTAAAGCACGAGGGGGTTGTTGTCAAAGATGTTACAATTTCATTCGTGAGTGTGAAGCAATGAAATTTATCAACCAACATTCATTTTTAATCTTCACAGGCGCGTGTCTATCTCTCGCAGCGTTGATTATTGGGGGCGGCGGCATAAGCACAGCACGTTTGCTGGTGCTCTTCGTGCTGGCGCTCGTGCTGGCTAGCCTCTATTTGATTTTCAATCCCAGCAGCAGCTCAGACCATCAGTTGCAGTCCAGGATCGCAAGCGGAAAACCGGTGCTGCTCGAATTCCAGAGCCGATTTTGAATGGCCTGCATGGCCATGAAACCCATCGTGAGTGGGCTCGAAACCAAATTTCAGCCTGATGTCGATGTGATCCATTTAGACGTACAAAACCCCGAATCCCGAGGCTTCATGGAACAGTACGGCTTTGAATACACGCCCACATTTATTCTGCTCGATGGCGCTGGAAACGAGCACTGGCGCAGCGTCGGCACATTAAACATGGCTTCCCTGCGCAGCGCACTCCGGAAATTGTTGTGATCCGGCAAATCCTGTTTGAACTCTGGTACCTGATCCGCCGTACACCCTGGGACAGCGGAATCTCACCTCCAGAATTAATGGCTTTTCTCGATTCTCATCCGCCAGGCCGCGCCCTCGATTTGGGCTGCGGCACCGGCACAAACGCCATCACCATGACGAAGCGTGGTTGGCAGGTCGTGGCAGTAGACCTATCGATACTCGCTATACGGCGCGCTTCCAGGAAAGCGCGCAAAGCAGGTTTATCCATAGACTTTCGACAGGACAATGTAACCGCGCTGCAGGATATCGGAGCACCCTTCGATCTCGCCCTGGACATCGGCTGCTTTCACAGTTTGCCGCAAACGGCAAGAGTGAGGTACGCCGCCAATCTCAAACGCTGGTTAAAAGCGGGAAGCACATACTTGCTCTATTCATGGCTGCGGGATGAGGATGAATCCCAGAACAATCCGCCAAACGAAGCCGATATCCTGGGGCTGTTCTCTCCGGAATTCCAATGCCGCGACGTTGCCCACGGTAAAGAACTGAAAATGACCTCGGCGTGGTTCAACTTTCAACGGGCGACATAATGGCACGCGTGTTGATGCTCTTCCTCGATGGCGTCGGGCTGCAAAACGATGACCCAAAACATAATCCCTTTACCGCCGCACGCATGCCGGCATTGGCCGACTTGTTGGAAGGGCGCAGATTACTGCTTGACTCGACTCCCTTTACCGGCGAGCGAGCGACGCTTCTCGCCGTCGACGCATGCTTGGGCGTCTCCGGGCTGCCGCAATCCGCCACCGGTCAAGCCTGCCTGCTCACGGGCCGGAACGTTTCTGCGGAAATCGGCATGCACTACGGGCCCAAACCAAATCCAGCAATTCGCAACATCCTCACGGCGGACAATCTGTTCGCCATGATTCGCCGCAAAGCTTCGCGGGCGGCGCTGCTCAACGCCTATCCGCCTCGCTATTTCGAAGCCATTCAATCCGGCCACCGCCTGTATTCCGCGATTCCCTTCGCCGTCACCGCGGCCGGATTCGACTTGATGACCGACGAGGATCTCCGCAACGGAAAGGCAATGTCGGCCGATTTCACCGGCGCCGGCTGGGTTGCACGACCCGATTTCCCTCCTGCGCCGGTCTACACACCCGCCGAAGCCGGCGAATTGCTGGCTTCCATCTCCCAGACCTATGCGCTCTCCTGGTTCGACTATTGGCCCACAGACTACGCCGGCCACCGTGCCTCACTCGATGAAGCCGTCGAACTTCTGGAAACCTTCGACTCCGTGCTGGCTGGCCTCGTCTCAGCCTGGAAGAATCGTGCGGACTTGATCGTGCTCACCTCCGATCACGGCAACCTGGAAGATCTCAGCGTGCGCGGCCATACCCGCAATCCCGTGCCTGCCCTTCTCATCGGACCAGCGAATCTTCGCAGGCGATTCGCCGCCGATTTGCACGACCTGACGGATTTCGCAGACGCCATCATGACCACGATTTTCCGGCTCGAACGTGAGGCCTCCCAAAGTACTTGACATGATTCATCCGAAAAGGATAGTATCGAATACCAGGCTGTTCAGACGATCGTCTATGCAAGGAATGAAGTGGGACCCGACAGGCATATGAGTGAGACGGAAAGACGGACGAAACAAGCAACATCCCAACCAGCTTACCAGACCCTGGATGTTCCCATCCAGGGCATGGACTGCGTCGAATGCACCAGGCACGTCGAGCGAGCCATTTCCGATCTCGCCGGAGTCGTTAGCGTAGAAGTGCTTTTGGGAGCGGAACGCGCCGTCGTTCGTTTGAATCCCGACCAGGTCGGCATTTCCGACCTGCGAGTAGCGGTCGAGAATGCCGGTTATCGTGTGCCCGCTCCGGAAACTGCGCTGGCAGAGCGGAGCGCGGCGCAATACGCCCGGCGAATACTCACCCTGCTTTTCGGCGTTTTTGCCATCCTGATTTTCGTCGTTGTAATCGGTGAATGGCTCGGTTTGCTGGAATCGGTCAGCCGCCTGATCCCCTGGCAGCTCGGCCTGACCATCATCCTGCTCGGGGGTTACCCGGTCTTTCTCAACGTCCTTCGCGCCGTACGCCGCAAGGAAGTTATCGCCCACACGTTGATGACCGTGGGGGTGATCGCCGCGGTCATCGTCGGGGAATGGGCCACCGCAGCGGTCGTTGTTTTCTTCATGCGCGTCGGAGATTTCGTCGAACGCTACACCTCCGATCGAGCGCGCCATGCGATCCGGGACCTTACCGCTCTATCTCCTCAGAAAGCACGGATCCTACGTCAGGGAGACGAAGTCGAAGTGCCGATCGAGGAGGTGAACGTCGGTGACCTGGTCATCGTGAGGCCGGGTGAGAAAATCCCCGTGGACGGGGAAGTCGTCGCCGGCCAGGCGACCGTGGATCAGGCAAGCATCACCGGTGAATCGATGCCCGTGGAGGTGGAAACCGGTTCCCAGGTCTATGCCGCCACGATCGCCACACTGGGGAATCTACGCATCCACACCCGGCGCATCGGCCCGGCTTCGACCTTCGGGCGCGTGATCAAATTGGTCGAGGAAGCAGAAAGTCGTCGCGGCGGGGTTCAACGCACCGCGGATCGTTTCTCCAGCTACTTTCTCCCCCTCGTTGCGGGGATCGCCGCGCTCACTTTTCTTATCGGGAGAGATCCCCTGGCCACGGCTGCCGTGCTGGTCGTCGCCTGTTCTTGTTCCTTTGCCCTGGCGACACCGATCGCCATGTTGGCGTCTATCGGCGCCAGCGCACGCCGCGGTCTGCTGATCAAGGGCGGAAAACATCTCGAATCGCTGGCACAAGCCCACACCGTGCTCATCGACAAAACCGGTACGCTTACCCTCGGCGAACCGCAGATCACGGACGTCATTCCGCTGGGAGAAATTTCCGAGGACGACCTATTGAGCCTTGCGGCCAGCGCCGAACGCTATTCCGAGCATCCGCTTGCCGAAGCCGTCCGTCTGGCTGCGTTCCACCGCGGCTGTATGATACAAGAACCTGAAAGATTCGAAGCTGCGCCCGGGATTGGCGTGCTTGCCTGGATTGATTCCCACGAAATAAAAGTCGGAAATCGCCGCTCGTTACCCGATACGTCCCTGCCCGCGTTGGTCCTGGAAAAAGAGAGGCAAGGAAAAACGCTGCTCCTGGTCACGCGAGACGGCGAACTGCTCGGCGCACTGGCAGCAGCGGACACCCCGCGCGCGGATGTTCCAAAGGCGATAAGCGAACTCAAGCGCCTCGGCGTCGATGAGCTGGTATTGATATCCGGCGACAATCGCTACGCCACCGCAAATCTCGCCCACAAATTGGGCGTCGACTTCCACGCTGAACTCCTTCCCGAGGACAAGATCGCCATAGTCAGGCGCTATCAGGATCAGGGACGCACCGTCGTCATGATTGGAGACGGCGTGAACGACGCTCCGGCCCTTGCGCAAGCCGATGTCGGCATCGCCATGGGTGCCGTGGGAAGCGATGTCGCCATCGAAGCAGCCCACATCGCCCTGATGCGCGAGGATTGGATGCACATTCCGCTGCTCTTTCGCATCGCCCGACGGACCATGTCTGTGGTTAAACTGAATATCGGCTTCACACTGATTTACAACCTCGTCGGCCTGACCCTCGCCGCGTGGGGAATTCTTCCGCCCATCCTTGCTGCTGCCGCACAGTCCATCCCCGACCTGGGAATTTTGGCCAATTCCTCAAGGCTGCTGCATCAAGCAAAGCAGGATACCTAACGTCCAGCGGCGAGCGGCGACTTTGCGTCGGAAACGCCCCAAATACTGTTCTCTCCTTTCGGACGGTGAACTCGTTGGCCGAAGATTGCCAACTCTTGCTATACTTCACATTAACAGAAATCGAAGCGTGGTATGGCTAGAGGAAGCACATGCAGATTCGTCTGACGGAAAACGAGAAGAAAACACTGCTGCGCCTTGCACGCGAGGCGATCGAGACCGCTGTAGAGTCATCTCACGCAGCGACGCTTGACCTGGATTCCTTACCCCCTGCATTGCGCCAACCGATGGCGACCTTCGTAACCCTGTACAACGGTGACCAACTGCGCGGCTGTATCGGAGGTCTCACAGCGGAATACGCGCTGGCCGAGGACGTGCGCATCCACGCCGCTGCTGCAGCGACGAAAGATTTCCGCTTTCCCCCCATTCGAGCCGATGAAATCCCTCAATTGAAGATCGAAATTTCCGTTCTTTCCACGCCAGAGCCATTGGATTACCAGGATGCTGAAGATCTGCTGGGCAAGCTCCAACCGGGTGTGGACGGAGTGATCCTGCAACAAGGCAACCGCCGTGCCACGTTTCTTCCACAGGTGTGGAAGAAAATCCCCGATCCAGAGCATTTTCTGGGAATGCTCTGTGAAAAAGCCTTTCTCCCATCCAACGCTTGGAAATCAGGGAAACTGCAGGTTCTGACGTATCATGTGCTGCCGATCTGCGAAACTGACCCGCAGGATGAATAGATCCGAGACCCTTACTGCCAGGTCCGCTACCCAAAAAACCGTAGTACGATCACCCCATACCGATGCATTACCGCTCCATTGATAATCGGGATGGCGAGCGCTACCAACTTGTATTGCGCTGGCGGAGGAATCAGGACGATCGTCGACACGGAAGGGCCATCGTGCGTCGTAAAGGATTGAAAATTTTCCCGCGAAAAAGCGCGAAATATCTGCTGGCTTCTACGTTGATCGTGCTCGCCGGCGTGGGCGTGATCTCGCTTTTATACGTCGCCCCACGTTTGCAGATTGAAATCGCCCTGTACGCGACTGAGCGCTCGGCGGCAAATGCCGTGTCCGCCCCGTCAACCACTGGAACAGCTGCCAGTGGTGTCGTCGAAGAGGATTCCACGACGAAAAGCGCCTCCCCGGAACCGACCAGGAGTCCGAGCCGCACATCATCACCGCTGTATTCGCCGAGCAGCAGCCCCACAGCCTCCGCGACTGCGACCACAACCGAAACAGTCTCCCAGACCCCAACCGTGTATGTTCCCGTCTATCCAACGAAGACGGCGACCCAGCCGTTCACCCCGACGAACACGCACACGCGAACCCTCACCGCCGCACCGCCGCCTGCAGCGACACCAACTCCGACGCCGGAACACACGTCATCGGCCGCATCACCTCAGCCCGCAACCGCCACGCCCACGGCCCCAACGACTTCCTGTTCGCTCAGCGGGAACAGCGCGTACGAAGCGACGCTCTTGAACCTCATCAACCAGGCACGCAGCGATCACGGGCTCGACTCCCTTACCCTGCGCAGTCCCTTGACCGCAGCAGCCCGCGGTCACAGCGCGGACATGGCCTGTAACAACTTCATCTCTCACACCGGCTCGGACGGCTCCAGACCCGCCGACAGAGTTGCAGCCCAGGGCTATTCATTTACGTGGATCGGAGAGAATATATATGCCGGAGGCGATTCTTACAACGCTCCCGAGCAAGCTTTTGCGTGGTGGATGAACAGCACACCCCATCGCGAAAACATCCTGGGAGCCAATTATCAGTCGATCGGCATCGGATATCAATACAACCCGGATGGTCAATACGAAGGCTGCTTCACGCTCGTTTTTACCCGTCCTTGAACGGCGATATGCCCCACACTTCGCAAATTTGTGCACTGAGCGTCAAGGCGTGACAGATTAAAAAAAAAGCCGACAAACCCGGCTTTGAATAGTTGACATCAAGATCTGTTGAGATGGGGATAAGTATTGGCGTCGATTAGGATCTTGCTTGCTTCTCGACGGTGCGGACAAGAATTTGGCGCACAACCTCCAGCGGCAGATCCGTAAGACGCTTGAAACGCACACAGCTCTTGCCGACGTCCAGTTTTCCCAGCTGTTTTCGATGCTCTTCGACGAGTCCCGTATCCAGGTAGAGACTCATGTAGTGCTTCTGCGAGGCAAAGGAACAAACCACCTCATCCATCTCGTAGGTCGGCATGCGGTAGCGCATCGTTTCCCGCGCTTCAAGAAGCGCATCCCGCACGAGAATCCGAAGCGCAGTCAGCGCCGCTGCGCGATCCGATGGGAGTGCCTGAATATAGGTGTCGACTTCCCGGTTTTCCTGCATGCAGACTGCCCCTCGCGCCATTTCTGGCGGAGATGATGCCTGCGGCCCGCTCCTTTCTCGTTAATCAGATAGCTACATTTGCTCGAAATGCACGGTATTCAGGATAAAAATCGTCGCCTGTCGTTGTCCAGATTCCTGTGACTCAGAACGGGTTTCACGAATCAACGCAATGGCCTCATCCACCCTTTCCTGTTGCAGGCCGATGAGAAGCGTTGTGTTGCCCCGCCGGAGAAAACCACCCGTCGACGCCACCCGTGTGACGCCGAACTCTCCTTCGATGAGCGCATCGACCGCTCGATCGGCATCTTTATCGTCCAGGATCACAATCATCAATTTCACCTTAGATCACCTCACACTGCTCAACATCGAATACGAAGACCGTTGCCCCGTGCACTTCGATTTGCTTCGGCTTCGCCGCCTGATCGGGCACGTTTTCGAAAGGTGCCGACAGATATTCCACGCTACCACGAGTGGCTTCCCGCAGCACTTTAATCGTGCTTTCCAATTCACCTTCCGGGATGCCCACAAGCAGCAGATGATTCGTCCGACGCAGGAATCCGCCCTTGCTGCGAACCCGGGTGGTAAGCACGCCCCGCGCCCTGAGCGCATCGGTAACCGCTTCAAGGTCTCCTTCCTGGATCACGACCATCAGCAATTGGCAGACCTCTTGATGCAGGTAACTCTGGTGGGCACGATCGGTCCAAGCTGCACTGCTGGATTCCATAGCTTCGTCGACCTCGGCGATCAGGCTCTCGTAGGTCACGTCCGAAATAATGCCGTCCCGCCGTAAAGTCGCCAACGTACCCCGTTGTGTTCGCAGCATCTCTCGCCGCGCACTGATCAATTCTTGCGCTTCAATGTCCGGTGTATCGTGAAGGATCTCTTGAACAGCCATCGTTAGATTTTTGACCCGCTGCTCAAGCATGGGCTGCAGATATTCCCAGGTGTGTTCCGAAATCAACCCATTCTTACTTAGCACTTGAATGCGCTCGTATCCCGCACGTTCCGCGAGCGCTCTCGCTTGTCGGCGTTCATATTCGATTTGACCTTCGGTTTGCTTGATCACTTTCAAGCGTGCCAGCACCCGATCCATGGAGAAACCCTGTACGATGATGCTAAACAGGACAACACCAAAGGCCATCGTGATAATGAGGCTGCGCGAGTCTCCCAGAGTGATGGGCAAACTGAGCGCCAAGGCCAATGAAATCGCACCTCGTAAACCTCCCCAAAACAACACATGACGCCAACTAGCTTCCATCCTGCTGGTGAGTCTCGAGAAGAAATAAATCACAAACGCCCGGCTCACGAGTACGGCGGCTATGGCCCATAGAATCAGTTTCCAGTTTTCAAGTAGCAGCGAAAGATCGGTTTGCAGGCCGATCAAGAGAAACACGGCGGAGTTGGCTGCGAATGCTGCATATTCCCAGAAGTTGAAAACCACGATTTTCGTCGTGGGCGACATCCCCTGGGGGCCAACGTTGCCGCTCACAATGCCGGCTGCTACGACCGCTAAAACGCCGCTGAAGTGGAGCAGATCTTCTGCAACAACATACGAGCCAAATGCAACCAGGGTGGTGAGGGTAGTCTCGACGAGATGGTCGTCGATGAAGGTAGTGACGCGGGTAAACAGCCAACCAAAAAGCAAGCCGATGATCAACCCACCACCTGCCACTCGGATAAATGAAGTCACTCCCTCTCCGATGTTGAAACTCCCAGCCGCGACTGACGCCAGGGCCAGGTTGAACATCACGATAGCCGTTCCATCGTTTAGCAGACTTTCGCCCTCCAACAGGATCTCCAATCGTTTCGGTGCACCGAGTTTGCGAAAAATACCGACGACAGCTACCGGATCGGTCGCCGCAATCAGAGATCCAAAAACGATGGCAATGGGCAGGTCCAATCCGCCGCCCCAATGGATGACAAACCCGACAAATAACATATTGAGAATCACACTAGGAACAGCCAATAATACGACTGTGCCGAGGTTTTGACGCAAACGCTCGAAATTCACATGAAATGACGCTTCGAACAACAATGGCGGCAAAAAGAGGGAAAGGAATACTCGTGGGGATATTTCAATCGAGAGATCCGAACGCAAACCGATGACGAGTCCAGCGATGACCAAGCCCACCGTGTACGGGATACGAAAGCGGCGTCCAACAATGGCCACAATGGACGCCACCAGGAAAATCATCAAGATCAACAATTCGAGTTCGAGATTCGTATCCATGAATGCAGCGTTTATCCTTGTGCGAATACAAATGGCAGTTCAATTATAACCGCTGATTGAGGGCGGCAAGGGCAAGGCTAACATTGCTCGACGAATTGAGGTTCATCCCCATCGATTTTTACGCGTTGACCGTTCGGAAAAGTAACCAGCGTATGCGCCGCGAAACACTCCAATTTCAGCCCGCGCCAGCGAATGACGACCGGCCAGGGAAACGGATTGGATGGGTGCAGCCATACTTTCTGGGGTGAAAACAAGCGAACGCCCAGTGTTTCCAGGAAGAAACTGACGGGAAACAATCCCCATTGATGGTGTCGTTCTCCAAAACCTGCCGCCTGCTCCGCGTGATACGATTCGCGGAAAGCTTTATCCACCTTCAGGCTGTGAACGGCATTGGCCATCAACCGCTCGACCAGAACAGCAGCTTCCCGCCGATAGCCATATTCGACCAGGCCCTCTCCCAGCAGGGAATTCCAAAACATCCACACGCCACCAGCACCTTCAGCCGGTCCTTGCGGATACGCCTTGTCTTTTGCGGAACAGGATGGAATACCAAACGGCCTCCAAAACCGCCCTTCGTCCAACAACGTCTTGCGGACCAATTGATCCGCACGTTCCGGGCTGGGAATGCCGGCCCAAATCGGCAGCAGCAGCGTTTGATCCTGGCGGGTGAAATCCACCACACGTAATTCGGTTTCGAATTCTTTACTCAGTCCTGCGACTTCGATGCGCTCGATTTCCGTATAATGCTTCTCACTGGTCGCCGTCCCAAACTCCCAGAACCATTGAAAATTTCGTTCATTCAGCTTCTCGATCCGTTTTCGACCATGGCGCCCCTGTCCGTGGATGAATATCTTTACGGCGTGCGACAATCCCTCTTCACCGATCGATCGCACGAGCAGGCGCACTGCAGGGTCGAATGTACGTTCGACCTGCAGATTAAACGCCCCCTTCCTTCTTCCGAGGCGCAGACCCCGCGGTGAAACGTGCAGATCACGATCCATATGATGATAAATGGATTCCTTCGCCGACCAGGCGTTCTCCAGCGAATCCCGGATGCAAGCCATACGTGTTTCAATCTCGGGAACGAGTTCCCCCCGATCTAGTATCTCGGCCATATCCCGCAGCGCTTGACACTCACGGAACAGATAGGAAGCCAGATCGGGTGTTTCCGCAAGGGAAATGTCCACACCCTGACCCCACTGCCGCCAACGGACAAACGAGGGTATGTCGTCGAACGCCGACTGTGTCGTGTTGGTCCACTCCGGATGGCCGTCGCCGTCGCGATCGTGTTCCGAGTCGAACCATACGTCCACAAAAGCCAGCAAGGGAACGAAAACCGCTTCCAGAAAAGCCCGGTCGTCTGTGTGCAAGAAGATCTTCCAGGCCAACGAGGCCAAGAGCGGCATCGCCAGCATACCGTTCCTTTGTCCCGCCAATCCGGGGCTCCAATCGATGCCCCCTTCCACGCGCCCGGCGGCGATGAAATTCTTGACGATCCCTTTTGCCAGTTCCGGTGCGATGGGCAACACTTGCAGTAGATTGAGATACGACTGTGCTACAGATCCACCCGCCCATTGCACATGGACATCCGATCCATCGCCGCGCGGCGAGTATCCGCGATCCGGCTGACGCGTAAGAACCAAGGAGGCATTCGGCAGTCGTCGAGTTGGGCCGACGTAGCCCATCAAGGCATCTTTCTGCGCAAACGCCAATGCAGCGTCCCAGTCCTCGTCACCCGTTTCGATATCGACGATGGATGCAGCAGCCATTTCCAGTCTTGCGATTTCTGCGTCCCAAGATCTCGCTGCCAGTTCGCGCGCAGCGGTAAAAGACCGTTCGTGACTCTCATACGCCGCGTGAACCCAAAGCCAGCTCTTCTGCTCCCCAGGAGCGAGTCGTTCGGAGACCATCAGTGATGGAAATGTCGTCTGTTCACGGACCGCTCCGCCTGAAAGGAAAACCAGGGGTTCGATTGAAGCCGTCCGACCCGACAGCACGGACGCACCTTGAATCTGCTGCTCATCCATCACCTGAGGATTCTCACCCGGTTGAAGCAAGGCATGCAGCCGAAGCGCCGCCCGACGAACATCGACACCTCGATTGAATAACGTGAAGCGGCCAGCCAAGCATTTCGAGTTGGCGACCCAGTACTCGGCTTCCACTTCTACATCTTCGAAGGGCGAACAGGAAATGCGGATGTAATTTGGCAGGAAGGCACGCACGACGGGAGGTGCGAAAAAGTGGTCGGGGTGCACGACCGCCGATTCTCCCCAGCCGAATCCGGGAAAAATCCGCATGTTGCGAGCTCGCAGTCCGTATGTGGTCTGGATCGATAACGCCGGTGGATCACCCCCGGCCAGTGACAACTCCCAGATTTGATCGTCCAGGTAATCCGGCGTCGTCAGACGAGCATCCGCAGCGATACACAACGATAGGGGTCCCTCGCGGGAGATCGACCATTCACGCATAAAACGAATTGTAAGAAGAGAGCGCACAAAGGTAAAGCATATTCGACCTGCGGATTTGGACCGCTTATCCGTCTTTCTTTACGCCCCCAGGTGATCTTCATGATGTAACGGACACCAGATTCTGCCCGTTGGCCATCGAAGGCGAATTTTCCGCTCTAGCGCACGCGGAGCATGTACCTCTGTTCTGGTTCGTTTCATGCTACAATCGTGCGCTAAGGCGAGGAGGAAATCATGACAGCTACGGAGAACATGCGCAGAGGTCTTTATTTCGAGGAATTCGAAATCGGTCAACGCGTCGTCAGTCCGGCACGCACGATTACCGAAGCGGATATCGTCAACTTCGCCGGAATCTCGGGTGATTGGAATCTGATTCACACGGACGCGGAATACGCCAAGACGACTCCCTTCGGGCAGCGAGTGTCGCATGGTTTGCTCATCATGGCGGTTATTTCGGGCTTGGCGGTTCGTACCGGCGTGATGGAAGGCACCGTACTGGCATTCCGTGAAATCGAATCCTGGAAGTTTAGTTTGCCCGTTTTTATTGGAGACACGGTTTACGTCGTTCTAGAAGTGGAAGAAACCAAGAAACTGCCCCGGCTCGGCGGCGGATCGATCAAACTTAGCGTCGATGTGAAAAACCAGGATGATAAAACGGTAATGAAAGGACGTTGGATCGCATTGATCCAATCACGCCCAGCGGATTAATTTTCGCCGACTGTGGTCAGCGAATCCAAAATTACATGTTAAAAACCCCCATGCTATAATCGTCTAATGGCACACAATCAGGATGGAGAGCCCGAGCCTCGTGAGGACGAGGGCTCGGAGAATCGAGCAAACGCAGGAGCTGGGACACCCGCCGATGAAGGCAGTCTGCCCCACTCGAGCGTGGACGAACCACAGGCTGACCACCATCAACACATACGCAGGCTGCTGCAAGGTGAGTCAGATGAGGGGGAAGCAGCCATCCAACAAACCGCCGATCCGACGCAGCGTCCTCCGCAATCAGACGATGAATTTGATATCCAACTCGAATCCGACTCCGCGCCAGACTCAGCAGACCAACCCGAGCTGGAATTCCAGGCGGCTGCAGAAGACCCATCCGCATACATGCGGTCCATGAGCCCAACGCCACCGGCAGCGGGAGACGAATCCCGGCTTCCCCGGCGGGTTCCAGAACGCGACCTCGAAGCGACGAGCGTCAGCTCCGCGGCATTTATTGCGCCCCCGGATTCATCCCAACCCGTGGATGCAGGCGGCGAGACCAAGACGCCGGGCGTTTTCTCAGGCTGTGGCGGCTGTCTGCTGCGCATGACCATATTCGCAGCCTTCGCTTTGATCGCGATAACCATTGGCATCGTTTCATTCGGCCTCTACCAATATTATTCCCTCGCTGCGACCCTTCCCTCCGTCGAGGATCTGCAGGCCAACGCGGCGCAATTTGAGACCACCAGGATCTTCGACAGGGAAGGCAACTTGCTGTACGAGATTCTCGATCCTCAAGCAGGACGGCGCACCTACGTGCCGCTCGAAGACATATCGCCATTCATGGTTTCAGCCATCATCGCCACAGAAGACTCGCAATTTTACAGCAACCCAGGTTTTGATCCCCTGGGCATCATCCGTGCAGTCGTCCAGAACTACCAATCGGGCGAGGTTGTCTCCGGCGCGTCGACGATAACCCAGCAAATTGCTCGCAACTTGCTCTTTACGCCGGATGAACGATCGCAAATCTCAGCACGCAGGAAAACTCGTGAAATCTTGCTCGCCGCCGAGATCACCCGTCGCTACAGCAAGGAAGAAATTCTCGAGCTTTATTTGAATCAAGCCTACTTCGGCAACCTGGCTTACGGCGTTGAAGCTGCGGCTGAGACTTATTTCAACACCACGGCCGATAAGCTCACATTGACACAAGCATCGTTCCTGGCCGGTCTTGTCCAGGCACCTTCGGTTTATGACGTTTTCACCAATCGCGAAGTGACTCTAAACCGACAGCAGCAAGTCCTGGTTTTAATAGTCGAAGCCAGTGAGGAACAGGGGTGTATTTATGTGAGCAACTCACCCCAACCGATTTGCGTCAGCGCGGAAGACGCCGGTCGAGCCGCTGCGGAAATCACCAATTACGAATTCCATTCGCCGGACATCACCATCCGCTTTCCGCATTGGGTGAGCTTCATTCGTTCGGAGCTGGAAAGCCTTTACGACGCCCAAACGATCTACCGTTCTGGCTTCTCGGTCTATACGACGCTCGATCCGGGGCTTCAAGAACAGGCCCAGCAGATCGTCTTCGATCAGGTGGAATCACTTGCCGATCGCCACGTGACGAACGGTGCGTTGGTAGCCATTGAACCCAGCACGGGCGAAATCATGGCCATGGTCGGATCTGCGGATTACCAGGCCAACGAGGGCCAAATCAACATGGCCGTGCGGCCGCGCCAACCCGGCTCATCGATAAAACCACTCACCTACACCGCGGCCTTCGAGAAGGGATGGACTCCGGCTACGCTTATCTGGGACGTGCCCTCCGAGTTTCCCCCCTCAGGCGACCCGAATGATCCCCGTCCGCCCTATGAACCGATAAACTACGATGATCGCTTCCACGGTCCGGTCACCGCCCGCACCGCCCTGGCGAATTCTTACAACGTCCCTGCTGTGAAAACCCTGGATTTTGTCGGCATCTACGACGATCCCGATACGCCCGAAGAAGAGGGTCTGATCGCGTTTGCGCGTCGCCTGGGGATAACGACACTGACCCGGGACGATTACGGTCTCTCACTGACTTTGGGCGGGGGTGACGTCACGCTCCTGGAACTCACCAGTGCATACGCCACTTTCGCTAACTATGGCGTTCGCGTGCCGCCTACCGGAATTCTACGCATCGAGGATTCCAGCGGCGAGGTCGTCTATGAGTACCAACCACCGCAGGGAGAACAAATCATTCGCCCGGAGCATGCCTACCTGATCTCATCGATTTTATCCGACAACGCTGCTCGCACGCCGGCTTTTGGTCCAAACTCGCTGCTCCATCTTCCCTTTCAAGTCGCTGCCAAAACAGGCACGACGAACGACTTCCGCGACAACTGGACGCTGGGTTTCACACCGGACATCGCCATTGGAGTCTGGGTCGGCAATGCGGATTACACGCCCATGGAAGGCACGTCAGGGCTGACCGGCGCCGCACCGATCTGGAATGAGTTCATGCAGGTGGCCATTCACGATCTCACGCAGGATCACCCCTCTCCTTTCATCATGCCGCCTGGTATCGAAGACTACGTCATCTGTGCCATCTCGGGAACGCTGCCCTCCAAATGGTGCTCGAAGCACCGCACGGAGAACTTCGCCTGGGATCAGCCCCCGCTTCCCAAGGAGCAGGATCTCTGGCGGGAGGTCTGGCTCGATAGTTACTCACTCTTGCTGGCGTCCGCCGAGTGCCCGGATTACGCCGTTGAAAAGATGGGCTTGAACGTATCCGATCCTTGGGCTCAAGAATGGATCAAGAATGACTCTAAGGGAAAAGACTGGGCCGAAGATATGGGTTTCGACGAAGACGAAATCTATTTCGTGCCCCAGGATTCCTGCCGCGAAGACAGCCCGCGGCCCATCTTGCGCATCACGCAGCCCGATGAAGGAAATACGATAACCGGTGATACGGTGGAAGTCTTCGGCTCCGCAGGCGCTACAGCGGATTTCGACCGCTGGGTCCTGGATTTCGGCACACGTTCGGATCCTGTTGCCTGGACGAGGATCGAACGCGGCGAAAGCCAGCATCCGGATCCCGGTAAACTGGGGGAGCTTGATCTCGGCGATATTTACAGCGGCACTGTCACGTTGCGTTTGAGGGTCTTCAGCAGCGAAGGCGGCGTGGCTGAAATCCGCCTGCACATCACCATCGATCGCGTCAAACCTACACCGACGGCTACACCCACACCAACGGAAACCACTACGCCGTCAGCAACGCCGACGCCGACTCAAACCACAACCCCGACCACGACGGATTCCCCCACCTCCACGCAAACATCGACATCGACATCAGCGTCAACATCAACGGCGACCCAGACAACGACCGCAACGGCGACCCCCACTCCCTGATCACAGTACAACTACTGCTCCCGATCCCACCATAGCTCTCGATACTCACGCGTCCAATCGACACGGGCTCGGTAGGCCAGCAGCAATCCGACAACAACTGCAAGTAAGATCTCATACCCCGCAGCGTCAAAAATCAGCCACAACGGTCCGATCAGCAAGCCGGTCAGGGCATTGCCTCGCGCCGAATGCCTGGCCAGTAATTGGTTGGCAGCTCCCAATCCAATCGCCAGCACCAATCCCAGCGGCCACGTAGCCAACAGCGCGCCGGCACCGCTGGCCACACCCATGCCCCCGCGAAATCCCACAAAAACCGGCCAGCAATGTCCAACGATCACCATTCCAGCAGCGATGGCAGGTTCCCAGCCAAATACGGTATACCGCTTCGTCAACCAGACAGCCAGGAAACCCTTCGAAACATCCAGCAGCATGACGGCTATACCGGCAATCCATCCCGCCGCGCGCATGGTGTTCGTCGCCGTTGCGTGTCCCGAACCCACGTCGCGTACGTCGATGCCGGTTCGCCAGTGTGTCATCAAGATTGCAAATGGGATCGAACCCAGCAGGTAGGATCCAATGCAAATCAGCACAACACGTAAAACATGCCCCATGAATTCATCTCCTGCGAAATTGCAATTATTACAGCAGCGGCAACTGCGGATCGTGATAACCCGGTGGGTCGATCCCCAGACGCTCCGGCAAGTTCGCCTGGGTCAGAGTCGCTTCCCCCGCCAGTCTGCGAACGTGTCTGAATTTAACCACCCGCAAGCCCTCTTCGAGCCACGCCCGTAATTGATAATCTCTGCGCGCTTTTTCAGTTACCAATGACGCTCGCCCACCCGGCATCACAAAAGTATATGAGCGCTCAGCGTAGTCATGCAGCACTGTACCGATGGTGGCCGTTGCCATGACCACGAAGTTATAAACGGGTGCACCCTGTGCGTCGATCCAGGTTATCGTATCATCTTGCTGCGTAGAGAAACCCAGCCTGCTCCCCAATTCCACCAGCAGACGAGTCATTTCTTCGCTGTCCACCTGACGTGCATCGGGGCGATCTTCCGCCCGCAAGAACCACAATCCACCATCACCCTGCTCGAATGCATAGGATTGAATGCAAGCGCGAACGAGCCTCCGATCCGGGGTCATTAATCCCGGCGATGCCTCACACACCCACTGATCGATTTCGAGTTCTGAAATTCCTTCCCGGGTGTTCAATATGTCTACCACCAGTTGTTCAACCCGGTCTGCGAGGGGCGCTGCGGCCTCGCCAGCATCGACCAGCCAATACTGCCCGCTTTCGAGCTCCGACCCCTTGCCGAGATGTTGGAAGTAGCGCGTGTCAGTCAAGGCTTTCTCTAAGACGTCAGCGACGATCGACAAGGGATGCCCGTCTTCGCTTTCCCAAAGCCGGGACAGCCTGCGGTCCCTGGCGAGCTGACACCAAACGGCCGCGTGCATCAACGGAAACGGCGCCGGCTCGCCCCGCTGATTCAGGAATTCTCTCGCTGCGTCGATCATGACCGAAGCCGGATTTTCGTCAGCAATCTGTCCCCGATCCGTTTTTGACTTCTTCCATTGGAAGAAAGCCTGCCCCTCGTCGCCGCGGATCGCACACCCCTCGAGCTTGAAACCCACCCCATCCAGACTGGCAAGTGCCGCCGCAGTAAACCCAGGCTCCGCCTCCGGCACGAAGGCCAGCAGATCCTGATCTTGTTTGTACCACGTGTGCAGCTTCGATAAAACCGTATGCAGCGCGCTGGCATGCCAGGCCCAATCGTAGCGTCTGCGCCGCAGCGCCACGCGTATGGGCGCGGCCGTTTCACGACCCCACAGCCAGGCCGCCCACAATGCACACAACGTCCAAAAGGCCTGATTGGGGCGAGGCAGTACGGTAAGCACATTGGCACCGCTTTCCCTGGGGAAAGTCTCCATCAAGTCGCGCAGCGGACCGGGGAAGACGGCTACAACTCCCGGATCCGGAAGCTGACCTTCCGTCCATTTCATGGATTTGACTCCCGGGTCTTCCATCGCCCAACCAGGGACTGCCGCTTCCAAAGCACGCCACACGTTGATTTCACGGTAGCGAGGGGAGGCGCTTAACTGGCGCGGGCGCGAACGACCTTCCGGATAGCCCCACAAGGCGTTCGCTTCATCGAAGGCGGAGAGCAGCAGCGCCTGCGCCGCTTCGTACAATCTTGGCTCCCAGGATATCTGCGCGATCTTGGTCATCAAGGTGATGAGCGCATACAACGCTCGTGCAGGGTAGACAGATAAGGCGGCTCTGGCATGTTCCCGATCCGGATCTCCCTTGGAGGCTACCTGTTCCATAGCCAGTGCATGCTGTAGGCTGTGCTGCGTGAAGGCCTCCGCCCGCTCCCAATCCGCAGCGCTGGTCGCGCTTTCACCTGAAAAATTACATCTTTCACAGGTGAAGACTTTGTGCGTTGGTTGATCCAACTCTCGATCCCAAACAAAATACTCGGCGGTCACGGGTGCGCCGCACTTGGCGCACTCCGTCTGATACAAATCGAGTAAAAACAATTCCAGTCGCCCCCCATTCTTGGGGGTCGCTGCCAGGCGCGCCAATGCGGCTTGTAGTTCATGCAAACGAAAAGGAACGAGAGAATGTTCCAATACGAAGCGCGTGATCGGATTATTGACCGCGGCCACGACGGCGTTTCCTGTTCGCGCTGCTTCTATGGCGAGAAGCGGGGAGACGCCAAAAGGATCCAGGATCAATCGGCCTTCCCATTGACGGTCTTCTATCGCACGGGAAACACTTCCCTCGTCGAGTGGAGGTAGAAATCTTGCGAGAGGAAAAGGTTGAAGCGGCGCAGAGCCAACAGGATACGAAAGGTCCATCCTCATCAGTATACGCCATACGAGGACGAAAGAATAAACCCAACCCCGTACATTCTCATGCCGGACATCTCGGGGAAGAGCTGGAACCGGGATTTATATCCGCTGGACGAACCCGCACGCAAGCGCATCGATCCCGGAATCTACATCCCCTAGTTCCTTCTCAATACTGGGATCGAATGACACAGTGCAGACGAGACAAGAATCAGAGGTTCAATCGAGGTCGGTGCATCTCCCCGGGATACGCAAGAGGCTGATCTACGATGCCGGGACAATCAGCGATCATTGATCGAAAGATGACAGGGCATCGAAGCTGGGCTTCAAAGCAGGATAAAGATCCCGGTAAATCGGATACAAGGCGCCATACACTTCTTGCGCATCGGTCGGCGCAGTTTGTCCCGTGACATGCACCACCGATTTGCAAGCCGTTTCCAAATCGCTGAATACTCCGCTTCCGGTTGCGGCAATCAATGCGGCGCCGTATGCCGCGCCCTCCCTCGAATTGACCGTCACGATTTCGACACCAAGTACATCCGCAAGGATCTGACGCCAGAGCGCGCTCTTCGCCCCGCCGCCGGTCACACGAATCTGGTTGACGTCCGCCAAACCGGCACCTTTCATCAGCTCCAGGCTATCGCGCAACCCGAAAGAAACACCCTCCAAAACCGCTCGCGTCATGTGAGGCAACGTATGCCGCACGGTCAGTCCGACGAACGAAGCTCTGGCCAAGGGATCAGAATACGGCGTTCGCTCACCCGTCAGATAGGGCAAGAATATAAGTCCCTCCGATCCGGCAGGGATGTCCTCGGCGGAATTCACGAACGTATCAAAATCCTGGTCGGGCGCGAAGGTGTCCCGATGCCAGCGTAAACTTCCCGCTGCGGACAGCATGACACCCATCAGGTGCCACTTCCCGGGCACGGCGTGGCAAAACGAATGGAGACGCCCTTCCGCTTCGATGACGACTTTATCCGTTGTGGCGAACACGACCCCGGAGGTGCCCAGACTGAGCGACATGATCCCTTCCAGCACTGCGCCTGTTCCGACAGCGGCCGCAGCTTGATCGCCCCCGCCAGCCATCACGGGAGTTCCTTCTTTCAAGCCCGTCGCTTCTGCCGCATCCTTGGAGATACGCCCCGTGATTTGCGTGCCTTCGAAGGTAGGAGGCAGCCACTTGGGGTCGATGCCCAGAGCGTCCGCGACCTCAGGGGACCAAGTCCGCTGGCGAATATCGAACAACAAAGTACCGGCGCCTCCGGCTCGATCGATGGCATATTCACCTGTCAATCTGTAGCGTACGTAGTCTTTAGGCAGCAGAATCTTGGCGACCTTCGCATAGATTTCCGGTTCTTCTTCCTGTACCCAGAGGATCTTTGGTGCGGTAAATCCAGGCAACGCATCATTGCCGGTAATATCGATCAACTTCTGTTTGCCCAGCCGCGCACGAATTTCATCGCACTGCGCCCCGGTCCGCTGATCATTCCACAAAATCGCCGGACGCAGTACATCTCCGTTCTTGTCCAAGAGAACCAGACCGTGCATCTGTCCTGTGAGGCCGATCCCCTTCACCGCCTCCCCGCTAACCCCCGATTCCTGCAGCGCTGTACTGATGCTCTTGACCGTCGCATCCCACCACAATCCTGCTTCCTGCTCGCTCCAAAGCGGATGCGGCACCTGATAGGTGTATTCGGAAGAAGCCACCGCAACGATCTGCCCTTCTTCGTCCATCAACAGGGTTTTGGTGGCTGTTGTCGAGCTGTCAATTCCAATAAAATATTTCATCGTAAATCCTCGTATTTTCATGCCGCAGCGGACAAACCACGCCGCGTTGCGAGCCGTTAAGGATACGCATCACAATCCTTCACGATGCGATGCAAATCGATAATACACCCATCGTCCGAGATCGGCCTTCAATCCCCAATGCATGATTCGTCTCCCGCCGACTGCCGTTCGAGGAGACTCTCTATTTCGTGTCCGATCAGCGTACACCCAAGAGCAGATCGACGACGAGTTGATCCAAACGCTCGTACTGCAATCCGCGTGCGCCCAACGCTTGCCGATCAAATGCATACGCTTTCAGATCGACAGCTTTCTTGGCCGAATATGCGCCGGTCATGGCCTTCATCTCACCGCTGTCACGGTTTATTTCCGCCAGTAAATCCTGGATCTCTTTATCCTGATTGAACTTTTCAGCCTTTTCTTTCAAGATCAGATAGGTGCGCATGCAGCCCCGGGCGAAATCCTTGACGCCTTCGTAATCTTCCGTCCGATAGGCGTGTGCATCGAAGTGACGGCTTCCGGCGTAGCTGTAATCCTCGAGCAGCTTGACCAGGAAGAAAGCGCTCTTTAGATTGACCGCACCGAAGCGAAAATCCTGATCGTATCGGCCGAAAGCTTGATCGTTGAGGTCGATGTGGAACAACTTGCCCGAGTCCAGGGCCTGTGCCACGCCGTGGGTGAAGTTCAATCCGGCCATGTGTTCGTGAGCCACCTCCGGATTTACCCCGACCATTTCGGGATGATCCAATGTTCCGATGAAAGCCAACATGTGACCCGTGGTCGAGTTATAGATATCCCCTCGCGGTTCATTGGGTTTGGCTTCCAGGGCGAACTTGAGGTCGTATTTTTGATCCAATACGTATTCACAGAGGAAGTTCATCGCCTCCCGCGTGCGTTTGATCGCCGTTACAGGATCCTTGGCGGCGTCCGTCTCGGTACCTTCGCGTCCACCCCAAAAAACGTAGAACTTCGCCCCAAGTTCCACGCCCAAGTCGATTGCGTTCATCGTTTTTTGCAAGGCGTATGCGCGTACCTTGGGATCGTTCGAGCTGAAGGCACCGTCTTTGAAGACCGGATCGCCAAAGAGATTCGTCGTGGCCATCGGCACGACGATGCCGGTATCATCGAGGGCTTTTTTGAAATCGGCAACGATGCGATCGCGCTCGGCCGGGGTGGCATCGATGGGAACCAGATCGTTGTCATGGAAATTGACTCCGTAGGCGCCGACCTCGGCCAGCAGGTGGACCAGTTCGACCGGTGATTTTTGTTCGCGTGTCGGTGCGCCAAAGGGATCACGTCCAATGTTGCCTACCGTCCACAAACCAAAAGTAAATTTATTTTCGGGTTTCGGATTGTATGTACTCATCGAGATATCTCCTTTATTCCAGATTTATTGCGGTTTCAATAATTCCTCTATCGCCGACATTCTTGGCACGATGAAGCTGTCAACGGTTTCCGGTTCGAATTTTCTGCTGAATACAATAATCCCGTAACATCGAAAATCCCTGGGTAATCTACTCGATAGTGACCGGGCAATGGAGCACGCGCCGCTTTACGGGTGTCCTGTCCTTTCCCACAATCTCAATGCGGCTGTTCAAACGGATGTCCTCGGAAGAACTCCCCAGCATAATCTGTACCGGGCCGGGTTCGAGCACCAGCTTTAAATCGTTATCATAGAACGCCAGTTGATCGGCCATTAATCGGAAGACAACGGTCCTTTCTTCCCCGGGATGCAGCGACAGACGCACGTATCCCTTGAGCTCTTTTACCGGTCGCGGCGTGCTGGCAAACTCGTCGTGAACGTAGAGTTGAACAACTTCATCCCCCGCCACCGGACCCGTATTCTTGACGCGCAAAGATATCTCCGACACATCTCCCGCCTTCACCTTCTCCTGCGAGATGGACAGCTCGCTGTAGGCAAAGGACGTATAGCTCAGCCCATGTCCGAAGGGAAACAAAGGATTTGTCGTCTCGGAAACATAATCTCCATACCAATGCGATCGTGTGCCCGACGGTTTGCGGTTGTAGTACAAAGGCAGCTGTCCGACCGAGCGAGGGAAGGTTATCGGGAGCTTACCACCGGGATTGACTTCCCCGAAGAGCACGTCAGCCACCGCCGTTCCACCCTCTTCACCAGGCAGCCAGGCTTCGAGGATGGCATGGGCACGCTCCTCGATCTGGGGTATGGCGTACGGACGGCCATTAACCAATACCACGACGACCTTTTTAGCGGTATCTAGAATCGCCTCGGCGAGATCCTGTTGGACTCCCGGCAGCAATAAATCGGCGCTGTCGCGCGTCTCACCGGATGTGCACAACGGTGTCATGCCAGAACGATCACCGAGTACAAGAATGACCACGTCGGCTTCCTGTGCGATCTTGATCGCCTGCGCAAAGCCGGAAGTATCGGGATCGAGGTTGTCACAGCCTCGTGCATAACGTACTTCGGTGTTCGAAGAAACCGCCGCTTGAATGCCCTCGAGGATGGTGGTGATTTGGATGTCGTGACGGGCGATTTCCGCTTCATCCATGTCAATGAATGACGAATCTTCCACCGGAATAAACGCCATCATCTCCATCATCGCAGCGTAGGTGTAGTCGCCTAGCTGGTTTCTGCCTTCATCGGCGTTCGGCCCGATGACAGCCAGCGATTTCGTCTTCTTTTCTAGCGGCAAGACGCCATCGTTTTTCAATAAAACCATACTCTCGTGTGCAATCTGGCGAGCGAGACTGCGGTTTTCGTCCGTCTCGAAGAAATCGAGTACCGAACCTTCGTCCACGTAGGGATTTTCAAACAGGCCGAGTTCGAATTTCTTTTGCAGGTGGCGACTCAACGAGTGATCGATCATGTCCATGGTGATCTTGCCCTCGTCGAGAGCCGATTTCAGCGGGTCACCATAGCAGACGGTTGTGGGAAGCTCCACGTCGATGCCGGCCGCGAGCGCCAGGCTGGCGGCTGTGGATTCATCTGCCGCTGCGAAGTGAAAATTATGGATCATTGCAATCGCTTCGTAATCCGAAACGAGTAAACCATCAAAACCCAATTCACCCCGCAGCATGTCGGTCAGGACCTGGCGAGAAGCTGCTACGACGACGCCGTCCAATTCGGGATAGGCGTTCATAATAGTGGCGAGTCCAGCGTCACGGATTGCTGCCTGGAATGGCGGTAAAAACATTTCGTAGACTTCTTGATAGCCCATGTGAACCGGCGCACAGTTCAAACCACCTTGCGAGTTGCTGTGCCCAATAAAATGTTTTCCGGTAGCCATCACGCCATCCGCAAGCGACTCGCCTTGCAATCCCTCGATATAGGCAGAACCAAAGTGGCTGACCAATAAAGGGTCTTCGCCGAAAGTCTCTTCCACTCGACCCCAGCGTGAATCTCGGGCAATATCCAATACAGGCGCGAGGGCATGCCTGGCGCCGATGGCAAGTAGCTGTTGGCGGATCGCCGTGGTCATAGCTTTCGCAAGCGCCGGGCGGAAAGTCGACGCCAAGCCGATCATTTGAGGATACATGCTGCCGCCGAGCACCATTGCACCAGAACAACATTCCTCATGAACGATCGCAGGGATACCGAGGCGGGTTTCCTCGAGTAAATATTTTTGCAGCCGGTTGACGACCCTGGCAGCAGAGACGGGATCGTACGTGGATGCGCCAGCGACGCGAGTGATCTGCCCGATACCATTACCGAGGCGAGCCGCAACCTTCTTCTCGTCGATCTTCCCCTTCGTCTGCAGTTCGTACATCCAACAAGAACCCAGTTGGGAGATTTTTTCGTCCAGACTCATTTGTGTCAATAATTTTTCGATGCGTTGTTTGATTGATGCCATTGAACACCTCAGCAGCGTCTTAGAACGTTACAAACCTGATTTACCCAACCACACAAAGAAGTGAAATCCCTAGTCGGTGGCATCCGATTTATCCCAAGCGAACCAACACCTCAACTTCACTGGTTCCATCTTGGGGGAGTGGAACGATGCGTCCATCTACAGGACTTCCATTAACTTCGAGGTGTACAGCGTTGCCCGACCCGTGTCTTTCGACTGTGATCCGGTAACGCACACCACGGAAATATCGAACGGCTTTGAATCCATCCCAATCGGAAGGCAGAACCGGGGCAATTTCCAAACCATCGTACATCGGTCGAATACCGAGAATCCACTGCGTGATGGCAACATAATTCCATGCCGCCGTGCCCGTCAGCCAAGAGTTTTTAGCCTCACCGTGCGTGGGCGCATCCTTACCCGCGATCATTTGGGCATAAACATAAGGTTCACACTTATGCACATCGCTTATATCTTCCCGTGCCGAGGGGTTGATCAACAGGTAATATTCGTGTGCTTTATCCCCGCGTCCCGCCATGGCTTCGGAGATCATGATCCACGGATTTGAATGGCAAAAAATACCGGCGTTTTCTTTGTAACCCGGAGGATAGGATGAGATTTCACCCAGATGTAGATAGTACTTGGTGAAAGCCGGCTGATGGAGCACAATGCCATGCGGCGTCACGAGGTGATCGGCGACAGAATCCAATGCCTGCAGCGCACGGCCGTCTTCTAAACCCAGGCCGGCCATCACGCAGATTCCCTGCGGCTCGATGAAAATCCGGCCTTCATCGTTTTCCTGCGATCCCAACACCCGACCCATATCATCATAAGCGCGCCGGAACCATGCTCCGTCCCAGCCGGCGGACCAGACGACGCCTGCCATCTTTTCCGCTGCCTTGGTATAAGTCTTCGCATCGTTCGTCTCGCTTCGATGATTTGCGATCGCCTCCATCTCCTGCGCGGCCAGGATGAATAAGCCGGCGATGAAAACACTCTCCGCCACTTTACCTTCCTTGTTGGTTGTTGTCTGGAAGGATTGTCCCGGCGTTTCAGAGAAGCAGTTCAAATTCAAGCAGTCGTTCCAATCTGCGCGGCCGATGAGCGGTAACCCGTGTGGGCCGAGACGATCGAGGGTGTATTGAATCGATCTCTGAAGATGGTCGTACAACGGTTTCTCCGTGCCAGGTTGATTGTCATATGGCACGGCCTCATCCAATATCCCCCAGTCGCCCGTCTCCTTGAGATACGCAGCCACTGACAAGATCAACCACAGGGGATCATCATTGAAGTTGCTGCCAATGTCGTTGTTGCCTCGTTTGGTCAGGGGTTGGTATTGATGGTATGCCCCTCCGGAGGACATCTGCGTGGCGGCTAAATCTAGTATTCGTTCACGCGCGCGCTCCGGCAGCAAGTGCATAAAACCGAGTAAATCCTGGTTTGAGTCGCGAAAGCCCATGCCGCGCCCGATTCCCGATTCGAAGTAGGATGCCGAACGCGACAGATTGAACGTGGCCATCACCTGGTAGACATTCCATATATTGACCATGCGGTTCGTATGCTCATCCGGCGTGGTTACCTGGAATTTATTTAACAAGTCATCCCAAAACGCCCGCAAATCTTGAAAGGATGTCTCGACTTGCTTCGGCTGGAGATACTTTTGGATGGTCGTCAAGACCTGGCGCTTGTTGATGGTCTGCGAGTCCGGCGGGTCGAACTTCGCCTCGTCCGCATTCTCGTGATATCCCAGCAAGAATATGATCGTTTTCTGTTCCCCGGGCTGGAGTTCGATTTTGACATGCTGCGCCCCTATGGGCTGCCAGCCGTGCGCAATCGAGTCGGATAATCGACCGGATTCGACGCCAAGCGGTGAATCGTAGCCACGATAGGCACCCAAAAAAGCTTGACGCTGCGTATCGAATCCGACCACGGGTTCCGAGCAGGCCAGGTACGCAAAATGATTGCGCCGTTCGCGATATTCCGATTTATGGTAGATGACGCCATCCACCACTTCCACTTCACCAATGTTGTAATTGCGCTGGAAATTGGTAGCATCCTCCATGGCATCCCACAAGTTGAACTCCACGGACGAAAAAACGGACAACTGTGCCTTGCTCTCCCGGTGATTGCTGAGCGTTAATTCCCAGATTTCGAGGTTTTCTCCCAAGGGGACGAAGTAGCGCGTGGAGGCTTCGATCCGAGCCAGTTGAGAACGAATAATCGTGTAGCCCATACCATGGCGACATTCGTATGTATCCAACGGCGTGCGCGTCGGCTGCCACGATGGCGACCAGAAGAAGGCATCTGCCTGAGCAGGCGAGGCGCCATCATCCCGCAGGTAAATGTAGCGCCCGCTGCTATCCAGGGGCGCGTTGTTGTAACGATATCGGGTTATACGACGCAAGCGCGCGTCTTTGTAAAAGGAATAGCCCCCTGCCGTGTTGGAAATGAGGCAAAAATATCCCTGTGAACCGAGATAATTGATCCACGGTAATGGTGTATCTGGTTTTTCAATTACATATTCACGCTCAACATCGTCAAAATAGCCATACCGCATGGTACCTCGCTGTGATGATGGTTTTATTCTCGTACCGCGCCCATGGCAATGCCGCTGACGATATATCTCGAGAAAAGGGCGTATACGATAAGGATAGGAACGATCGTGATGGCAAGGCCGACATAGATAGCCCCGTATTCCGTTCGATACACATCACCACGCAGTGTCTGCACCAGCATCGGTAAGGTGTATTTGTCGAAAGACGAGATCAGGATGAACGCATTGAAGAAGTTGTTCCAGGCAAACACAAAGGCGAAGATGCCGAAAGTAGCTGCGCCTGGAATCGCCAGCGGCATCATGATCTTGTGAAAGATACCAATTTCGCTGGCGCCATCGATACGGGCTGCATCGATGAGATCCTGAATCAACATCGACTCGAAATACTGTTTGGCGAAGAACACGCCTCCCGCGTTGGCGATTGTTGGTAAGATGAGAGAGGCGTAATTATCGGTAAGCCCCAGTTTGGACATGTATTGATAGAACCCGATAATCGAAAGCTGCGTCGGGATCAATACCAGCACGATGATGAAGTTGTTGAAAAACTTCTTGCCTTTGAACTCGTACACGACCAGCGCGTACGCCGTCAGGAAGGAAAAATACACGGTGATGAGGGTTGTCGTCACCGACACGAACATACTGTTGGAGAAACCCTTGAAAATGTTGATTCCCTTACTTCCCAGAATGCGGTAATTCTCAATCAAGTGTGTACTCGGCCAAAAACTGATTCCTTGTTGGATTTCAGTTGTGGAACGGGTAGCATTTACCATCAACATCCAAATGGGGACAAAGGTCATGAGCAGCAGGAATATTATCAACGCGTAAATAAACCCGCGCGACAGGTGTAAACCCAATTTACTAGGCGACTTTGCGGAAGTTCGAATCATCATCTTTACTCCTGTGCCTTTAACTCAGCCATTTGTGTCCGCAATGGACGTAACGTCTTCTCTTTCTTCTTCCGTTCCGACGGAATATTTCTATCGCGCATGACGAAGAAAATCCCAAGCGCAACAACAGTCGTCATGATAAAAACCAGCACGCCGACCGATGAAGCTGCACCGATGTGGCCTTTGCTGCTTGAGAATTTCATGTACATGAGGATGTTGTTGGTCATAATGGAGCTGCTGGGACCGCCACGCTGATCGGTGAGGAGAAATGGTATGTCGAACATCTGCATGCCGCCGACAAGCGACGTTACGAAGACGTAGATCAGAATTGGCTTCAACAAGGGCAGCGTGATGCGCCTGAACATCTGCGGACCCGTTGCGCCATCGACCATAGCCGCCTCGTACAGATGAACGGGGATCGCAGCAATTCCCGCCATGATGATGATCGTCGTTTGCCCATACCACATCCACCACTGAATGAATATCACCAAGATACGGGCGACCGACACTTTCTGCAGAAAGTGTACGGCTTCATCCACGATACCGAGCTGGACGATGGCTTGATTCACGGGACCGTAAAATTGAAACAAGCTGAAGAATAATGCCGCAATGGTGGCAGGCATCAACAAGTTCGGCAAATAGAACAACGCTCGCCATAAGCCCACACCTTTGATCTTCAGCCGAGCATTGGTGAACCAAGCTGATAACAACAAGGCGATGCCGATCTGAGGGGTGAAGTTGAGTATCCAGAGCAACCAGGTGTTCGTAACGCCCTTCATGAAGAAATCGTCGGCGAACAAGCGCTTGAAATTATCCAGCCCGATATATTCGGCCGAACTCGCATTCATCAAGGTTGTATTGGTAAAACTAAGCGCGAAGGTGTTGTACAACGGATACAACCCAAAGACGAGAAAGCCGATAATAAAAGGCGTGATGAAGAAATACCCGTAGGTGTTTCGTCGAATTTTGAGGAGTCTCATAACCATTCCTCCAAATACCTATTCCAAATCGTCCGAATTCACAAGGACGATGCAGCGAGAAATAATGTGGGTCAGTGGGAGTTCCCCCACTGACCCACAAGACTTACTGGTACGTGATTAATCCATTGATGGAGCGTCAGGAATAATCAGGTCGGGGAACAGGTTGCGGACTTGCTCTAGCCACTGCGCCCACATCTCGTCGATAGTGATGTTGCCACTGAGATATTCATCTCGCGCGCTCTCAAGAGGGCGCTGAATGGCGTCATCAGAACCGGTTAACAAGGCACCACTTACGTTGGGTGCTGCTTCGTTCCACTGGCGATACATGTTCTGTCCGCCAAGCCAATCGTAGATAGCGCCAGAGTCGAATTCCGGCGTGATCTTCTCGACGACGACCTGGCTGGAAACGAAGTCGCCACCAGGCTGTGCTTGATCTTCAGGAACTTCAGGATCGATGGCAGCCAGGTAATCATTGGTGTAAACACCCGTGGCCCAATTGGTCAGGTTTTCTTCATCCAGTGCTACGAACTTGATGAATTCCTTGGCCAAATCGAGATTCGGGCTGTTCTTCATGGCGCCTACCCAGGTGCCGCCCCACTGGTAGGGGATCGGGCCAGGGATCAATGCCCAGTCGCCGCCAGTGTCGCCCGAGTTCGGGATCAACACATAAGGCAGACCCCAGGTCGGGAGGAAGTAGCTGAAGATTTTCTTCTCGACGCCGTCGGCGTCCACCAAGGTGTCGCTCATTCCAGCGAACCAGCCCTCGGACCATTGACCGGCCTGTGACTCATAGCCTTCATCGCGCATGAGCTTGGCCAACTTGATGTATTCGACAACCATCGGATCGATGACCAGTGTGTCATCTACGATCCACGGCTGCGAACGATTCTGCAGGAAGGGGTTGAACAGAGCGGCCGCGGTGCCGACCATGTAGTAGTCTCCACCGGAACACTCTTTGATCGTGGCTGCGGCTTCGACGAACTTGTCCATATCGGCGACCAGTGCCTGAACTTCGGCGGGGTCTTGCGTGCCCAGGCATTCCTCAGCGATGCTGCGGCGGTAGAAGAAACCACCTGGGGTCGCCTGGTAAGAAAAGCCCTTGGCAACACTATTATTGGTTCCTACCTCAACAACGGCCGGATAGGTCCGCACTTCTTCCGCCACAGGAAGCAGGTCGCCGAGATCAGCCAGGAAGTCGGCCTCGACCCATTCCTTCACGAATGCGGCTTCCAAAGCAACCACGTCGGGGATGTCTGACGTCCCGAGTGCTGCCTTCAGCTTCGTCTGATACTCACCATTGGTCATGGGGATCATGGTGTAGACGACATCCACGTCCGGGTTCTTGCCCTCGAACGCGATCGCCATGGTCCGGATTTCGTTGGTGAATGACCATACGTTCAGCACGGTCTTTCCTGGCTCGGCAGGTTCCACAGGTTCTTCAGCTTCCCCGCCTTCCTCTTCTGGCTCCGTCATTGGAGCTTCGGTGGTGGGGGTGCCGCAAGCTGCCAGAAGCATCGTTGCGATGACCAGCAAGCTTATGAGCAACAAAATTGACTTACGCATGTTTTTCTTCTCCTCTAAGGACGATCTTATTGGTTATGCGTTTCTTTTGTGGAGTTTTCGAATCCTCCACGATTTCCGCAGGTTTTCCCCGATCCGTTGCGGATCGTAGTGAAACCCTGCTGGTCGTGCCATTTTCCTGAGTAACCACCTCCTTCCCGATAATATTCTAATTATACTCGTACATTGTGCAAATTATTTCACATAAAGGTCACATGCCATCCATCATGCCGGTACAGCTAAACAGTGACATGAAGTGCGCTCGACCAACTTGGTCGGCATCTTGTACACCGATTCTTCGAGTGACTTGGATTCGATCAAATTGATCAACATTTGAACGGCAATGTAGCCCATTTTTTCCAGGCACTGATCGATCGTCGTTAGTCCCAAATATTTCGCTTCCGAGATATTGTCAAAGCCCACGATGGAACAATCTTCCGGTACGCGAACGCCCAATTCTTCTGCGGCTTCAAACACACCAATTGCCGATTGATCGTTGGCCGCAAAAATCGCTGTGGGTGGATCCTCCATTTTTAGCAAGGCAAGACCACATTGGTAGCCGCTCTCGGTGGTAAAGTCACCTGCAACAATCAGCCGCTCGTCGACCTCAATTCCAGCATCGGTAAGTGCGTCCTTGTAACCCCGCAAGCGGCGCTGTCCGCTGCCGATTTCCGGCCTACCAGTGATGAAGCTGATGCGTGTGTGCCCCAGACGCAGAAGATATTCCATCGCCTCGATGGCGCCTTGATAATTCGTTCCCTGCACAAATGGATAACTCGGCTTACCTTCGATCGGGTCCCCGTGCGGATCGACGGAGACGATCGGCGCATCCGATACGAAACCCGAAGCTGCGGAAGCCACTACGATAGCGCCATCGGTGATGGAATTATTAAGTAGCGATACGTAGTATTGCTCGTGAGAAGCCGCACCACTTTTCTTCACATCCCCTGTGGTGTAAACCAACAAATCGAACGGTGATTCGGCAATCGCCCGATTGATCCCCTTCATGATTTCGATTGAATAAGGAGAACCAATGTCTGGCACTACTAGTCCGATCAAGTTCTTTTTTCTGCTGCGCATACTGCGAGCAGCTAAATTGGACGTGTACTCTAATTGATCGATCACAGCGAGGACACGTTCCTGTGTTTCACTGGCTACATCAACTTTATCGTTCAACACTCGGGAAACTGTCGATACGGAAACTCCCGCTGCTTTGGCGACATCGTAAATGGTGACCGTTTTTCGCTGTCGTCCCATGTACGCTATTCCCTACCTCACGCAGCTTTCCGGTATCAGTGCCGGTATTGTTACCGGAACTCGTCACTAATTTCGCATATTTTTAGCCGATTGTCAAGCATTAACTCGATTCGAAGCCATCTAAAGGGGGAAGCTACGCAGCAGAGTCGATTTGCAGAACCATCTGGAACTCCGTCTCACTGCGCCGGAGGCAGCGCCGCGAGCGTTTCCTGAAGGTCCTGAAAATCATTCAGCCAGGCCATGGTCGTCAGGAATTCGGAAGGCGAATCCAGGAGTTGCCACAAGCGACGAACGGCATCGCCAACGGGATCGTCCCCTGCCGCACCGCCGGGTTCGTCGGCGTAGGCGCCGTAAAATGCAAAATAGGCCTGGTTGAGACGGCGGATGCGGTATCCGTTATCCCATAAGAACTGGCGGCGCGCTTCCATGTAGGTCTCCGCATCCTCGATGCGGCCCTGCGACAGGAGCGCTTCGACTTCCAGACGCGTCTCGCGCATCTCTGCACGAAAGTCAAAAACCGGTGGGCTTTCTTCGTCTGGTGTTTCCGGTCTCGTTTCGACCACGGGTGGTGGAACGAGGTCCGGGTAGTATCGCTCCAGGGTCAGCAGCCCAAACTCCCCGCCCAAGATGCTGGCAGTGGTTTCGTTCATCGTCCGCAACTCGGGGCTTGAATAGTAGTGAAGTCCAAGCGGATGGAGGGTAAGATAGTTGTGCACCCACTCATGTGCGATCACGTCCGTAATCCATACCAGCGATGTGCTCTCGCTGATCATTGTCGGATACGTGCCTACTCCGCCAATGGGTACGACCAAGGCAGAGACATCCATCCCCCGTTCAACCTGGGTTTCAAGCGCCAGTACATCTTCCAATGTTAATGAAGGGTCCAACGAAATATCGGCATCCTGACGAATGACATCCCGCGGAGAAATGATGAGCGCCATCGGAGGCCGTGTAAAATGGAAGACGACTGGCGGAAATGGCACGCCGCCCAGGTCGATACCCGCTTCGGCAATCGATAAGGCAACCTGCTCTTGCAAGATCGCCTCGACAACAGGCTGCAGCTGATCCAGACGTTGACGAAGGGCATCCCGAGCACGGATTAACTCCGCGGCGTCCTCTTGCGGTTCGGCGAGATTTTCATTGGAGGCAAGCAGCGCCAACTGATACTCAAGCTGCGTCACCTCGCCGAGCTGATCCAGGTATTCGCGTACGATAGTCGTGGTATCCCCGTTTGGCAGATAATTCGTCGCCCCAACCCCAAACTGCGCGGCCTTATCAAACAAGGCATCGATCGTCCAGGAAACGAAATTGAATTCAATTTCGCGGGTGTACTGGCGTACGCGCTCGTTGGGCTTCAATGGTTGAAGCGTGCTGCCAGCGACGAGTGCGAAGATAAGGAGCACCCCGAAAAGCCGCCCCAACCACCCTTTCAAGCTGCGCAGGAAAATCACCACAGACATAATTGCATCTTACCAGCGCATTCATGCCTGTCAATATTCCTCATATCGATGTGATATAATCCGGCGACCTGAACGCTACGCAAGAGTTTCAACCCGCAGTGAAATCATGAATTTTTTAGTGACCGGCGCTGCCGGCTTCCTCGGATCGGCTCTCGCGAATCGACTTACCCGCGAAGATCATGAAGTGCGTGGTCTGGATGATCTCTCCGCTGGGGATCCCGATCGCCTCAATCCCAACGTGCTTTTCTCGCGCGGCGACGTCAGCGATCGGCCCAAGTTGTGGACCTTGCTGCAAGGCGTAGATTGCGTTTATCACCTCGCGGCCAGAGTGTCCATTTCCGAATCCATTCTTTATCCGCGTGAGTACAACAACGTGAACGTCGGCGGAACGGTGAGCGTAATGGAGGCGATGCGTGACGTCGGTGTCAAACGCGTCGTTCTTATCTCTTCCGGTTCGGTTTACGGCGACCACGACCACCAGCCCCTTTCGGAAAACGATCCACCGAACCCGGGCTCGCCGTACGCTGTCTCGAAATTGGCTGCCGAACATTACGTCCGCACGATCGGCTCTCTCTGGGGAATCGAAACCGTCGCCCTGCGTGTATTTAATGCCTACGGTCCGGGACAGCCGCTGCCGGCTACTCACCCACCTGTCATCCCACATTTCCTGCGCCAGACCGTTCACGGCGGCACGTTGGTCATCCACGGAGACGGCAAACAGACGCGCGATTTTGTTTATCTCGATGACGTGGTCGAAGCGATGGTCGCAGCGGCGACCGCGAAGACCGTCAACCGTCAGGTGATCAACATCGGCAGCGGAATCGAAACGAGCATGAACGGCATCGCACAACGCGTCATCGAGACTATCGGAAAGCAAGGTGACTGGATGTACAAAGAGGATCAGAGCCCAGGTCCTTCGCGTATGTGCGCAGACATTCGGCTCGCCCGCAGCAAACTGGGCTACAAACCGCGCGTATCGCTCGAGGAAGGGCTGAAGCGCATGGTGGAACTCGATTCCCGTTTTCACGCAACGGAATGATTCACCCATTCGTTCCCGATCCTTCCAATCGAGGGGGCTTTCAAGCACGATGGATGCCCGAATGCAGCGGACAGCCATGAAACAATCCCGTGCGAATCGCAGATTGCCACGTACTTTCTTCAATCGCCCGACGCTCACGGTTGCACGCGAGCTGCTCGGGAAACGATTGGTAAAGCTGGAAGACCGCCACGTGCGCCTCTCAGGCATCATCAACGAGACCGAAGCCTACATCGGCATGGACGATCTCGGCTGTCATGCACGCGCGGGAAAAACCAGGCGCAACACCACCATGTGGGGACCACCCGGACATTGCTATGTGTACTTCACCTACGGCATGCATTGGATGCTCAATTTCGTCTGTGAAAAGCACGGCTTCCCCGCCGCGGTATTGATTCGCGGCATCATCGCGCAGGAAGGCCGGCCTATCATGAGCCAGCGCAGGGACCGGACGTCCGATCGCGGACTCACGGACGGACCAGCGAAATTATGCCAGGCATTGGCGATCGAGCGCAGCTTCGATGGCCATGATCTCTGCCAACCCAATTCGAAGGTCTTCGTGGAAGACGGCATGAAAGCGCAACAATTCAGCGTGACCGTTGGACCCCGAGTGGGTTTAAACAATGTGCCAGAACCATGGAAAAGCATTCCATGGCGGTTCCGGATCGAATCTGTCCATCCAGACGAAACGATCGAAAACCTCAGGCGGAGGAACGAATGACGTATCAATCCATCGTGCTCGTCAAGCAAGTCCCTGACACACGCAACATCAGTGGAGAGGTGATGACGGCCAAGGGCACCATGAACCGCAGTGCACTGCCGGCGATTTTCAATCCGGAAGACCTGAACGCTTTGGAAATGGCGCTTCAGGTTCGGGAACGATTCGGCGGAGAAGTCACGGTTCTGACCATGGGACCGCTCAAAGCCGCTGAAGTCCTGCGTGAGTCGCTCTACCGCGGCGCGGATCGTGTGATTCTACTCTCCGACCGTGAGTTTGCCGGTGCAGATACACAGGCCACATCCTACACGCTGAAATGTGCGATCGAAAAGGCGGGGGATTTCGATCTGGTGTTCTGCGGTCGCCAGGCAATCGACGGTGACACCGCGCAGGTCGGCCCGCAGGTGGCCGAAAAAATGGGACTGCCGCAGATCACCTACGCCGAGTCTATCGTCGACCTGGAGGCCGATGAAATCGTCGTGCAGCGAGCCTTCGACCTGGGCAGCGAACTGGTCAAGTGCAAGCTGCCGTGCCTGTTGACCGTGGTCTCGTCCGCCAATCGGCCACGCCCCGCTTCGGCGAGGAAACGGATCGCCAACAAACTCGCCGCTGTCCCGGCAGAATATCCCGCCCTGCTCGAAAGTTGGCCGGAGTTCAAGACGGAAGAAGCCCTTGAAAAGCACCTGAGTGAACGCCAGCTTAAAATCCCGATCTGGACGGTGGACGACATCGAAGTCGACAAATCCCAATTGGGTTTGACCGGTTCGCCCACACAAGTATACAAGGTCAATTTCGTCGTCCTGGAAGGCGGCGAAAGTAAAGAGATCCCGGCGACTGCGGAAGGCATCAAGGAACTGATCGACGAATTGGTGAAAGAGTACGTTGTTGGTTGAACGACAGGGCAAACTTGCAGCGTGTTGTTTGAAACGGACTTCGAATTCTCCGACAGGATAGACGCATGACTGAATCAAAAGACATCTGGGTTTTCATCGAACAGGAAGAAGGACACATCAGCGACGTGAGTCTGGAGTTGCTGGCAAAGGGTCAGGAACTGGCGCAGACGCTGGAAAGCCAGGTTTGGGGTCTATTGTGTGGGCACCAGATCGAAGAATTGGGCGAAAGCGCGATTCAATGCGGCGCCGATCGTGTCCTCGTGGTGGATCACCCCGAATTGACGCTCTACCGTACATTGCCATACGCGCGCGTGGCCATCGATTTAATCCGGCAGCATCAACCGTACATCTTCCTCATCGGAGCTACGCCGCTCGGTCGCGACCTGGCACCGCGCATTGCCAGCGCCGTCCAGGTGGGACTGACCGCCGATTGCACCGACCTGCAAATCGGAGATTACACTTCGAAAAAGGAAAAGCAGGAATACAAGAACTTGCTGTACCAAATCCGGCCTGCTTTCGGTGGCAACATCATTGCCACGATCGTCAATCCCAAAACACGGCCTCAAATGGCCACCGTACGTCCGGGTGTGATGCAGGCCAATACGCCCGATGCCAGTCGAAAAGGTGAAATTGAGAAGTTCGATCCCAGCTTCGAATCCAGCGACTTTGCCCTCGAGGTGCTGAGCCGGGAGATACGCGAACCGAGCGTGAACCTGAAAGATGCGCCCGTTATCGTCGCCGCAGGCGGCGGCGTGCAGGGCGCAGATGAATTCCATCTGGTCGAGGAACTGGCGCATATTCTGGGCGGCGAGGTAGGCGCTTCGCGCGCCGCCGTAGATGCGGGCCTCGTCTCCAGGGAGCACCAGATCGGGCAGACCGGCACCACCGTGCGTCCGCGTTTGTACATCGCCGCCGGGATTTCGGGCGCCATTCAGCACAGTACGGGTATGGACAAATCCAATAAAATCATCGCCATCAATACGGACCCCGACGCACCCATCTTCAAGGTCGCCCATTACAAAATCGTCGGCGATGTCGCCGAAGTCCTGCCGTTGCTCATTCGCACCTTGCGCGAAAAAGCCAAATAGCCAAGAACGGGATAGGGTTAACAAAGATGACGGATAACTTTTTCCTAGACAATCTCGATCTTCAATTCCGCTTGAAGCAACTCGACTTGAGAGACATTCTCGAGATCAAAGAGAAAGGGTACACCCTTCACGAAAAGTATCCCGACGCACCACGGAATTACGCCGATGCGATCGACAATTACCGCCTCCAACTGGAGATCCTGGGGGACATCAGCGCCAACATCGTGGCGCCGACAGCAGCGGAGGCGGATGAAAAAGGCGCCCAATTTCTGGATGGGGACGTCGAATACGCCGACGTGACCAAGGAAGGCATCGAAGCCTTCAAACAGGCCGAGCTGATGGGCGCCATGCTGCCCAGGGAGTTCGGCGGTTTGAACTTGCCCGAAACGATCTACCAGATGATGGTCGAGATTGTCTCCCGAGCGGAAGCCGGCTTGATGACCGTGTTTGGATTGCAGGAAATCGCCGCCTCGATCAACGACTACGCCGATGAAGAGACCAAAGCCCGCATCCTGCCCCGCTTCGGACGGGGCGAAGTGAGCGGCGCCATGGTTCTGACCGAGCCCGACGCCGGTTCCGATTTGGGAAACGTGCAAACGAAAGCCACCTTCGATGAAGAAGCCGGATTCTGGCGTCTGAATGGAGTCAAACGCTTTATCACCAACGGTAACGCGGACGTGCAGGTGGTCTTAGCCCGCAGCGAGGAGGGATCGAGGGACGCCCGAGGGTTGTCGTTGTTCGTCATCGAAAGAGACGAGAGCGTGCGCATCCGCCGCATCGAAAACAAACTCGGCATTCATGCCTCCCCAACCTGCGAGATTCAATACAAGGACACACCCGCCTGGCTAATCGGCAAGCGGCGCTTCGGCTTAATTCGCTACGCCATGGCGCTGATGAACGGCGCGCGGCTGGCTGTCGGTGCGCAAGCCGTGGGCATCGCCGAGGCGGCTTACCGTGAAGCTTACAAGTATGCCAGTGAACGGATTCAATTCGATCAACCTATTATGAATCTGCCGGCTGTCGCGCGCATGCTGCTTTCGATGCGCGGAGAGCTTGAAGCCAGCCGTGCGTTGATCTGTGAAGCCGGCGTCTGGGTGGATCGCCTCAAAGCCTACGAAGAACGCATCGCCGAGGGCGATACAACACTGCGCCAGGAATCGAAGGTCGCCTCCAATCTGGCCGACGTGCTCACGCCGCTCACCAAGTACTACACTACCGAGATGGCCAACCGGGTATGTTACCTGGCGATGCAGATCCACGGCGGCGTTGGCTACATGCGCGAGTTCAACGTCGAGCGTCATTACCGCGACGTGCGCGTGACCAACATCTACGAAGGTACCAGCCAGATGCAGATCGTGGCAGCGTTGGGGAAACTTCTCGGCCACGCGCTGGACGAGCGACTCGATCAATGGGCGTCGCAGGACTATGGCGCAGATTTGGAAGATCTGAAGAAACAGCTTGTCGACGCAAGTGAGCTATTTATAAAGGTAACGGACGTCTTAAAGGAGAAAGAACGCGACATTATCGATTTCTATGCCGTCGATTTGGCCGACATCGCCGCATACGTGGTCAACTCGTGGCTGCTGCTTCAGGACGCACTTCAATCCGAACGTAAAAGCGAGCTGGCTCGCATCTACATCACCGAACACCTGCCAAAAGTCCATGCTGCCGGTGAAGTCATCCTCACCGCCGACGAAAAACCCCTGATGGCACGGGACAAGGTGTTGGCTGAGAAATTCTAACCCACCGGTTCGGATGATCAGCTGGTCTGGATTATTCAGCAATCACCTTGCGGAGTACTGGATACAATGTGCACTCCAGCCGACGTGCTGGTTTCCGCACGTGCTCGGGCGGTTGGATTCTTCTCCCTTCGCAGCGTATCGGCATGATCGCAGAAATCAAAAGACTTCTCGACGCTGCATCTCTCGTAGTACTTGATCTTGTATGGTGAATAAGGAGTATTGCTATGGGACTCTTATCGGGTAAAACCGCATTGATTTTCGGTATCGCCAACGATCACAGCATCGCATGGGGCATCGCCCAGGCGTTTCATCAACAAGGAGCCCGTCTCGGTTTCAGCTATGCCGGAGAAAGCCTGGAACGGCGCGTCCAAACCCTCGCTGATTCGATCGGAGTCACCTTCGTAGAACCATGCGACGTGACCAACGACGATGACATTGATGGTGTGATGGCCAAAGCCAAGGATACCTTCGGTCAGATCGACATTCTGGTGCACGCCGTCGCCTTCGCCAACCGGGAAGACCTGATGGGACGTTTCCACGAAACAAGTCGATCGGGTTTTCAGCTGGCAATGGACATCAGTGTGTATTCCTTGATCGCCCTGGCAGGCGCCGCCGCTCCGCTGATGTCCAATGGCGGATCGGTGCTGACCCTCACTTTCTACGGTGGACAAAAAGTCATCCCAAACTACAACGTCATGGGGGTCGCAAAGGCAGCGCTCGAAGCCTCGACGCGCTATCTGGCTGCCGATCTCGGGCCGCAAAATATCCGCGTCAACGCCATCTCCGCCGGTCCGGTTCGCACGCTCTCGGCATCCGGAATTAGCGGTTTCAGAGACATGTATCGTCAATACGCTGCGCTGACCCCGCTGCAGCGCAACATCACTCTGGATGATGTTGGTGGGGCTGCCGTTTGGCTGGCATCTGACCTGGCAAAAAGCGTCACCGGTGAGGTCATTTTCGTCGACTCGGGTTACAATATTCTTGGCCTGACCGTTCCACAAGAAGAATGACGCGCAGAAAACAACGGTGGATCGACACTCGTGATCAACAACTATCTCGACGAATTTCTCCTGCGAAACGACCCGGAGAGCCGTCAATTTCGCTCGAAACTCACCCAGTCGGTATTTATCGTATTCTACGCGGCTCTCGCCACCTGGTTGATCGCCGACATCGTTTTCACGTTCGTGCTGTTGGATCGTTCCAAATCCATGATGGCCATCGATTTGGCCATCATCCTGGCGCTCGCCGCAATCGGAGCGTTGAACTTCAGAAGCTTGCGTCAGGGAAACGTAGATCGCGCAGCCATAATTTTATGCACGCTAATCCTGATCCTCACGTTGGTCTGTACACTGCTCTTCCCCAAACAGATATACATTCTCAGCGTTGCATACCTCATCGGTATTCTACTCGCCGGCGTCGTTCAAGGCGGTAAATCCGCTTTCATCTTCGCAGGCATCTCTTTCCTTGCCATCAACATCGCATGGTGGCGGGCATATTTAATGTATAGAGAGGTGGACCCGCTTTTTGAAGGCCCAATTGGCAGCTTCTTCCTGCTCGGCCAGGCGATGTTGTATTTCGGTTTCGCCGCGATCCTGCAATCACTGTCGCAATACATTCGCCGGACCATCGAACGCCTCTCGGCGCAGACCGAGCAGTTGACTCAGATGGCGCTCACCGATCCGCTGACCGGTCTTGCAAACCGCCGGCACATTCTCGATCAAATGGATCGGGAATATATTCGGGCGAGACGTTATCGCCGCCCTATCAGCCTGGTATTCATCGACATGGACGGCTTCAAACCGATCAACGACCACTTCGGTCACATCTTCGGCGATGACATCCTGCGCGGTGCTGCCGTAGCGTTGTCGGGCGTGCTGCGTTCGACCGACCTGCTGGCTCGTATCGGCGGAGATGAATTCGCCATCCTGCTGCCCGAGACTACGATCAGCGGTGCGCAGGGTGTGGTGACGAAACTGCGTAAAGCGCTTTCCGCCTACAGCCGGCATTTGGGCGCAACAGTTCCGGAGCTGACCTTTTGCGCCGGCATCTCACAACTCCGTCAGGACGACAAATCCAGCGAAGCCCTTTTGGCACGTGCAGATGATGCACAATACCGCGCCAAGGATGCCGGTAAGGCACAGACGAGAACGCAACTCGAGTTCGACCAGCTTCCCCTTTTCAATTCCACAAGAAGAAACCCTCGTCGGAATTGAAGTCTGTGATAGGCGTGGATTTATCGACCGGGTATCTCCCCAGCTTCGACGTAAAGAACGGAAGACAATCACAGGCAGAAACACGAAACGCATTGAGGTGATCGTATGGTACATAGTGCTTACGTCCAGGTTTCCACCCGCGGTCATGCCGACATGCACGATATCACCCAGGACGTCGAGCGCGCGCTGACGGAAACGGGCGTGCGTAACGGCCTGGTCACGGTGTTCACAGCTTCTTCGACGAGTGCGCTGACGACGATCGAATTCGAGAGCGGCGCGTTGGCGGATCTGAAGCGCGCCCTGGATGAGATCGCCCCTGTGAATCGGGATTACGCACACAATCTACGTTGGGGAGACGGCAATGGACATTCCCATCTGCGCGCGGCGTTGCTGAAACCGTCGCTCTCTATTCCCGTCATCGATGGCCGCCTTACCCTGGGAACCTGGCAGCAGATCCTTTTCGTCGACTTCGACGTGCGCCCCAGGCAGCGCCAACTTGTGATACAAATCATTGGAGACGATGAGTAGATCGTATTTTCATCCGCCGTGAAGGAGCGATCGTATTGCGTTCAGAATCCCAACCCCGCCTGCTGGCCGTCATGGCCCATCCCGATGATGAAAGTTTCGGAGTGGGAGGCACTTTGGCGCTCTACGCCCAGCGCGGCGTTGAAGTCTATCTGATCTGTGCCACGCGGGGTGAAGTGGGTGACGTGGAAGATTCGCTGCTGCAGGGTTATGACGATGTCGCCATGCTGCGCGAGCACGAACTGCGCTGCGCAGCCGGTATACTGGGTTTGAAAGAAGTCTATTTCTTGGATTATCGCGATTCGGGCATGTCCGGTTCAGCGGACAATCGCCATCCGAAGGCACTCGCCGCCGCACCGCTGCAGGAAGTCGCTGCGCACGTAACTGCAATTATGCGCAAGATACGCCCCCAGGTGGTGATCACCTTCGATCCCTACGGCGGATATGGACATCCGGACCACATCGCCATTCAACGCGCCTGCGCCGATGCGTTCCACGCTGCGGGAAATCCACAGTCGTACGCGGACGGACTGGATCCCTATCAGCCCCAGAAATTGTATTATCACACCTTCCCGCGCGGCGCCACGCGCATGCTCGTGCGGATGATGCCGCTCTTCGGGAAGAATCCGCGCCGCTTCGGCCGCAATGAAGACATTGATCTGGTTGAGGTGGCCTCGCAAAATTTCCCGATCCACGCCAGGATCAACGTCAGCAAGGCACTCGATGCGAAGGAGCGCGCCTCTGCCTGTCACTCGAGTCAAAATTCCGCCCCGGGAGGCGGCTTCGTAAATTGGATCTTTCGCCTCTTTTCTCGCTACGAAGCCTACATGCGGGCATACCCGCCGGTGAACGAACGCATTCGCGAAAAGGATCTCTTCGAAGGCGTCTCGTTCGAACGCTGAGTAAACAATCTCTCAACCGAGAAAACGAGCGCTTCCCCGACTTGCGGAAACAGACCGTTGATCTATCCAGTGACAAACAACTGCTCAATCATCGCAATTTCCCAGATGGTCCATCTAGTCACCGGTGGAATCGGCTGGAACACACCTGAAACCTTTGGTTTTCACTCGCGGTGCCGCGCGGACCGCAGTACACAAGAGATGGTCACTCGTAACCCGTACCAAAGTCATTAGACGGCCTGATTCCCGCATGGTATGATACCGAGGTTTTCGCATCCGAAACTTTGTATGAGATGGGTCACGTATGCCGTTCGATGAAAATCTGAGTCAGAAACCGCCAAACGAATTCGACTTACCGCAGCGGATTCACCGTTTAGCCGAACTCTCCTATAACTTGTGGTGGACCTGGCATGCTGAGGCGGAACGCGCCTACCGTTTCGTCGACCCCGTTGTCTGGGAAAGCACCCACCACAATCCCGTACGCTTCTTAAGACAAGTCGATCGTCAAAAACTCGATGCAGCCACGCAGGACAGCGGATATCTGCAAATGTACGATCGCATGATCCGATCTTTCGACGAGTATATGGCGGACACCAAGCGCACATGGTACATCGACACCCATCCCGAACGTATCCATCAGCCAATCGCATATTTTTCGACGGAATTCGGATTACACGAGACTCTGCCGATCTACGCTGGTGGCCTAGGCATCTTAT
>Ga0315534_1000077_pt1 | contig 50725 bp, 45 predicted proteins | sample SalMarSW160240MG_FD_203094 | JGI IMG/M metagenome (GOLD analysis project Ga0315534, IMG submission 203094) | Salt marsh sediment microbial communities from the Plum Island Ecosystem LTER, Massachusetts, United States - Salt Marsh Sediment SW1602-40 ... | reverse complement strand
CCTTCTAATCTCTCGAAGCCGTCCGGTTTTCTCGGTCATGGACTTCTTCCCGCAACGCAATCAGCGTTCGATGGTAGAGACTTTTAATCGCACCTTCCGTTCGGCCCATAATCTCGCCGATCTCGGCGTTCGACAATCGTTCCACGAACTTCAGGATCAGCAGTTGTTGTCGATCGTCGGGCAAAGTCCGAACAGCATCGAGCAACATCGACTGCTCTTCCTGGACAATCGCCTCAGCTTCCGGATGATGACTGACCTTACTGACGGCCACGTGATCTTCGAGCGGGATGACAGGTCGACGGCTGCGATCCCGATGCCAATTTGCCACGAGATTGTGGGCGATGCGATAGAGCCAAGCCGAGAATGGCACGCCCTTATCTTCAAAGTTCGGCACGTGGCGAAGTGCCCGCTGGAATACCCGTGCAGTCAAATCCTCCGCATCTTGCTGATTTCCCGTACGGTAGTAAATATAGTTGTATATTCTGCGGACGTGTCGTTCGTACAATTCCCCAAACGCTTCTGCATCGTCTGCAGCCATCGCAGCAAGCTCGAGATCGTTGATCTCGTGACGCGTCATTGGGAAGGATTCCTCATCGCACGCCTGCTTAAAATGAAAACACCGAGAATCATTGTTCGTTTCCCTGCCCCATTGAATTCCGGGCACATTACTAGTGCAATGCCACCTCACAATTGCACTGCTGCCGTCGGACACCTTCCGAGTATAGCATGGATGGGACACTCTAATGCTATAATGCCCCAAAATGTCATGAAAGTATCCCTGCTCGCATTCGATTTAGAGACCACCGGATTGGACCCCGAACGTGATTCCATTATTGAGATCGGAGCCGTTCGATTCCGTGGCAACCGCGTCGAAGACGAATGGTCCACGTTGGTCAACCCGGGACGCCCGCTCGATCCCCTGATTACGTCCCTGACGGGCATCACGGACGAGATGCTCGCCAATGCGCCGCGACTTTCTCAGGTCATTCAAGATTTTCAAGATTTCGCCGCTGACCTCATCGTCCTCGGACACAACGTCCGATTCGATCTCAGTTTCCTTCAACCCAGAGGCGTTTTGCGGAACAACCTGGGGTTGGACACTTACACCATCGCCTCCGTACTCCTGCCCTCCGCCGGACGCTACAATCTGGCTGCGCTGGCGAGTTTCTTGGCCGTTCCCGTGATGACCTCCCACCGTGCACTCGAAGATGCCCACACGACGCGGCAAGTGTTCCTCCGTCTGATGGATAAGGCTCTCGAACTGCCTCCAGAAGCGTTGCAGGAGATCTGTCGTTTGGGAGCCGAAATCGAATGGGATGCCGGATGGTTTTTCGATCAAACGCTCGAGCAGATGCAATTAATCCAAAGCGATTCAGACTCGCTCGAGATGAAACGCACTCCATTTTTCAAACCTGCCGCCTCGGAAATACCACCGCTGTCCGCCAACGAGCAGACCGAACCGCTCGATCGTGACGAAATCGCCGCTGTCCTGGAACCTGGCGGCATCTTCGACAAGCGCTTTCCGGCCTACGAACATCGCCCGCAGCAAATCACCATGTTGCAGGCGGTATGCGACGCCTTGTCCTTCGGCCAGCACCTGCTCGTGGAAGCCGGAACCGGCATCGGTAAATCGATGGCGTATCTCGTTCCATCGCTAGCCTGGGCTTCCAAGAACAACGAACGGGTGGTTATTTCCACCAACACAATCAATTTGCAAGACCAGCTCATGCAGAAAGACATCCCCGATTTGTGCAACATTCTCGATGCAGACTATCACGCCGCCATCCTGAAAGGCCGCTCGAATTACATCTGTCCGAGACGATTGTCCAGCTTGCGCCAAATCGGTCCGCGTACGCCGGAGGAAATGCGCATGTTGGCGAAGATCCTGGTCTGGCTTTACAACGGCGGCAGTGGAGATCGCAGCGAGATCAACCTGTCCTCGCGGGAAGCCGCGGCCTGGTCGCGCTTGTCGGCCGAAGGGGAAGATTGCACTGCCGAGACCTGTCTCGAGCACACCAATGGCGCATGCCCTTATTACCAGGCCCATCGCCTTGCGGAAAGCGCACACGTCATTATCGTCAACCACGCGCTCTTATTGGCCGATATCGCCACCGGCAATCGGGTCATACCGGATTATCGCTATCTCATCGTCGACGAAGCGCATCATCTTGAATCTGCGACGACGAACGGCTTGAGCTTCCAGGTCAGTCAAAGTGCAGTGGGGTTCATGCTGCGGGATCTGGGCAGCGTGCGGGATGGATTGCTGCATCAAATCTTCGAACTCGCACGCAAAGAGTTGCCGGCCGAGATGGTTAAAAATTTGGAGCAAATCATCATCTCCATCTCCGACAAACGCCTCGATTGCACCGAACTGACGCAACGATTGTTCGACACGCTCTCGGATTACCTCGCCGAGCAGCGGGACGGCAAACCCATCGGACCCTATGATCAACGCATACGGATCGTGCCGGCCTCACGCACACTCCCCAAATGGTCCGATGTCGAAATTGCCTGGGAGAATGCCCGCGGACCGCTCTCAGCCACCACTCAGTCCTTGTCCGTATTGAGCGAAGCATTGGAGGATATGACCGCGACAGGCGTTGAGACCGCAGAGAACCTGGCCACAGCGGCACGCATATCGACCCGCAGTTTGACGGAGATCATCACCAATCTGGAAAACATGATCTTCGAGCCCGATCCGCAAACCATCTATTGGCTGCAAACGAAGATCGGTGCAGGCGATTTAGTTTTACATGCCGCACCGCTTAGTGTTGGACCGCTCGTAGAACGTTTCTTGTGGCACGAAAAAGAAGCGGTTGTGATGACCTCCGCCACGCTCACGGTCGGTGGAGAATTTGATTACATCAAGCAGCGCTTGAATGCCGTAGACGCAGATGAACTTGCCCTCGGTTCCCCGTTCGATTTTGAAACCTCTACTTTGCTCTATCTCATCAACGACATCCCGGAACCATCCGAGCGCAAAGCCTATCAGCGCGACGTTGAAAAAACACTGATACGCCTTTGTCGCACCACCCTGGGCAGAGCGCTGGTCTTATTTACTTCGAATATGCAGTTGAGTCGGACTGCCCGCGCCATTGCTCCCTCGCTCATGCAGGCAGGCGTGGACGTGCTGGAACAAACTTCGGGAGCTTCTCGTCACGCCCTGCTGGAGCGCTTTCGATCATCCAAACAAGCGGTGCTCTTAGGCACTCGCTCCTTCTGGGAAGGCGTCGACGTTCCCGGAGAAGCACTGTCTGTCCTGGGAATCGCTCGCCTGCCATTCGACGTCCCCAACGATCCCATCATCGCCGCTCGTGCAGAGACATACGAGTCTCCGTTCGATCAATACACCCTCCCAGAAGCGGTTCTTCGATTTCGACAGGGATTTGGCCGGCTCATCCGAACACAATCCGACCGGGGCGTCGTATTCGTGCTCGATCGTCGTATTCTTTCCAAGAAATACGGGCGGTCTTTTATCGACTCCCTTCCCCACTGCACCACACGCACTGGTTCCATGGAGGAGCTTCCGGAAGCAGCGTCACGCTGGTTGGGGATTTGAAATCTCGCCCTCTGGATCACCGTGAGTTTATAAATCACAAAAACGAACGAGTGTACCGGACGATCGCCAGATGCAGTAAGTCGTTCGAATCCTGTACTTTTGTTAATTGCCCTAAAAATATAGTTCCGATATAGTATGGCCGTGTTGCAACATCATTTTTGCAAATCACTTTTCGGCGCGTAATCACCGAAAATCATCGGAGAGACAGAATGGAGTACGGTGCAGCCACGGACACTGGAATCGTGCGCGAAAAAAACGAGGACAATTACAGCGTCGACACGGACTCGAGAGTCTACATCGTAGCGGACGGCGTCGGAGGTCATCTGGCCGGCGAGATTGCAAGTTACATCGCCGTCCGCACCATTCAAGAGTATTTGACGACCCACAACCCCAGCAATCATCAAACACCAAAGGCAGTGATCCTCGCCAGTATTGATGCAGCGCATGAAGCCATACTTGCCGCTGCCGGCGGAAGTGACAACAACATTCGCATGGGGACAACGGTCGTACTCCTCTGGATTCCTACACCGTCCCACACGGCATGGGTGGCACATGTGGGAGACAGCCGGGCCTACCTGTATCGCGGCGACAGACTGCGCATTCTCACGGAGGATCACACCCTGCTCCTGCAGGCAAAGCGTGACGGTGTGCTTCCCGAGAACCCGAGTTTATGGCCTCCGAAGCAGGCGTTAAGCCAGGCGCTTGGCGCGAGCGACCGCATCGAACCGGATGCGCGTGAACTGGACCTAAAATCCGGGGATCAAATTCTTCTCTGCACCGATGGCCTGACCGACATGGTCACGGAAAAAGAAATCCTGGCTTTGCTGCGCCGAGGTGATTCGCCGCAAAACACGTGTGATGAACTCATCCGAACGGCCATTGCCAACGGGGGGAAAGACAACATAACCGCTCTCATCATTCCTATCGACGGGGACCTGGACTAGCGCCGGGGTTTTCCTCCTCAATTCGGAATTCCTCGCCGCGGGCACCAGCAAAGTCCTTCTCACTTCGATCCTCTTTAGGACGTCGCAATTGACGCCTTCACGTTGGAGACGCTATAATGCCCCCATCTCAGCGTAAAGGACGAAATCTGTGATTGACGTCAATGAACTGCGTAACGGAGTGACTTTCGAACTGGATGGCAGCTTGTATAAAGTCATCGAATACAGCCATCATAAACCCGGCCGGGGTAAGGCGACCATCCGCACCAAAGTCCGTGATCTTCGAACCGGCGGCGTATTAGAAAAATCCTTCACTTCTGGTGACAAAGTCCAGGATATTCGCCTTGATCATCACGTGGTGCAATTCTTGTACAAAGATGGCGACCTGTATCACTTCATGAACACGGAAACGTACGAACAACCGGCGCTGAACGCCTCCGTCCTCGGTGAGGCGGTATACTACTTAACCGAAGGCTTGGAGGTTAAGCTTACTTTCTTTGAAGGGGAAGCGATAGATCTCGAACTGCCCACGACCGTCGACTTAAAGGTCGTCGAAGCCGAAATGGCTGTCCGAGGTGACACTGCCACGGGCGCAAATAAAAGCGTTATGACCGAAACAAGTTTGAAAGTTCAAGTGCCGCTTTTTGTCGAGGCAGGCAATGTTATCCGAGTGGACACGCGTAACGGAGCGTACGTCACCCGCGCCTGATCCCCCAGATATTTGGCTATGCGAACACCCGCGGGAAGCGATTGCCCATATTATTACCAAGATTTCCATCGAGGCCGCTCGATCCAGGAATGCCGCTTAATCGAACGCACACCAAACGGTGGAGTGTATACACCGGATCTGTGCGCAAAATGCCGCGTCCCCCGGATCGTGATGGCGAACGCATGCAAGAGTATGGTTTTGGAAGCGCGTGTGGTCTCTAGTTTTCTCGGCTTGAGACGCCGCGTCGAAGTGAGTGCAATGTGTACGCGTACGCTGGAAAATGTCCCCGAACCGGAAATGGGATGCGGACAGTGTCACCTCGAACTATCTGATTTATTTCGTCCTGAGAATAATTCATGATCTCCGCCCTGCTCATCGATCTGGATGACACACTGCTCGTTAACGACATGAAGCGCTTCTTGCCGGTCTACCTCGATCGGTTAGGCGAGTACCTTTCGAACCTGGCTCCGGCCGATCAAATTGTCTCGCTGGTAATGGCCGGCAGTCTGGCGATGATCGAGAATTCGGATCCCACCCGCACCCTGCAGCAGGTTTTCGCCGATCATTTCTTTCCCCATCTGGATGTTGAAGAAAAGGATTTGGTCCCCGAGATAAACCGGTTCTACGCCGAGGTTTTCCCCAGCTTGCAGGCGCTAACTGCCCGCCGCGAAGAGGCCCGTCAGCTCGTCGAAGCGGCGCTCAAAAAAGGCATCGAAGTCGTCATTGCTACCAGCCCTCTGTTTCCACTCCCCGCCATCGAACATCGTCTCGCATGGGCGGGAGTGCCGCTGAATGTGTATCCTTATGCGCTCGTGACGAGCTACGAAAACTTCCATTTCGCCAAACCGCGCCTGGAATACTACGCCGAAATCCTCGCTCGCCTGGGGCTTCCTCCCCACCAGGCCGCGATGATCGGCAACGATCCAACGGATGATCTCACGCCAGCCCAAAGCCTGGGACTGGCGGTGTTTGATGTGAATCACGATTCGGATCAGTTTCCTGGAGGGGATTTGCTCGATGCCGTGGATTGGATCGATCGAGCACACCAGGAAGTCCAAAACGATGCCGAAGGGCAACTCGAGGCGATCCTCGCTCGCCTGCGGGGAGATTTGTCCGCGCTTCACACCCTGCTTCCTTCACTGAATGAAGCGCAGTGGAATCGAGCCCCCAAGAAAAACGCCTGGGCGATCAATCAGATCATGTGCCACTTGCGCGATGTCGAGCGGGAAGTGTATTTGCCACGTGTCCAGTCATTGATTGCGGAAGACAACCCGCATATTTCCGCCGTCGATACGGATCGATGGGCTGCGGAACGCGACTATGCGCAGCAGTCCGGTGAGGCCGCATTCGATGCATTTACACAAGTGCGGCTAAAACTGATCACGCAGCTTGAAGGTCTCACCCGCGACCAATGGAACAGGCCGGCCCGGCACTCCCTGCTTGGACCTACCACGCTAGCGGAAATCATGAAATTCGCCACCGATCACGACGTACTTCACCTGGCGCAGGTACGTTCCAACCTGGATTCGATCCGAACGCAGTGAGCCTGGCTTTACACAGCCCTGCGCGGAAGCTATAATCTCCTGAACGGGGAAGTGCTGGAACTGGCAGACAGGCGTGACTTAGGATCACGTGCCTCCGGGCGTGCGGGTTCAAATCCCGCCTTCCCTACTCCAGCATTCTAAAATCGAGTTGAACAACGATCTGCCGTCGATACGCATAAAATCCGCGCGCACCGAAAAGGCTGATCACGAGAGGACAAAAGCTTTGAACGTACAAACGCAAGATCTGGAAAATCGTCAGGTCGAAATGACGGTCAAGGTTCCCGAAGACCGTCTGCAATCCGCCATGCGATCTGCTGCTAGCCGGCTGGCAAAAAACACCAAAATCGCGGGATTCCGCCCGGGAAAAGCACCGTATGAGGTGATTCTCAACAAAGTCGGTCACGAAGCGATTTTCGAGGAGGCGTTGGACGGTCTCGGTCAGGAAATGTACCGAGAAGGGATCAAGGAATCTGAGCTTGATCCCTACGCTCCGGGGACTCTCGAAGAAATCGTGAGTCAGGAGCCTCTTGTCCTGCGCTTCACTGTACCGTTGGAGCCCAACGTTGAACTTGGCAATTATCAAAAGATCCGTATTCCCTTCGAGGCACCCGAAGTCAGCGACGAGGAATTCGAAAAAGTCCTGGAGGAGATCCGGCAAAGCCGGGCATTGATCGAACCCGCCAATCGCCCGGCGCAGATGTCGGATGTTGTCATCGTCGACGTGACCAGCGAATTGAAGGCGCCCGAAGAAGGTGAAGATGCTGCCATTATGGACATTAAAGGCACAGAAATTCTTCTCAATGAGAATACGCGCTGGCCGATCCTGGGCATCACCGAGCATCTTGTAGGCATCGAAGCGGACAAGGAACTCGATTTCGAAGCCGTGTTCCCAGAAGAATACCCCGTTGAGACACTGCGCAAACGAGCTGCAACGTTTCATGTCAAATGCTTGGAAGTCAAATCCCGCCTCATACCAGAATGGTCAGACGATCTCGCCCAGAGCATGGGGGAATTCAACGATCTGCTCGATCTGCGCTTGAAGCTGCGTGAGAATCTCCTCCAATCGGCACAGCAGGAAGCAAATTCAATTTACACAGACGAAGTCATGGCTGCCCTCGTGGAAAAAGCCGATTTCGAATATCCGCCCATCCTTTTGGAAGAAGGAATCGACGAATTGGTCACCGAATGGAGTAAAAGCCTGGCTTCGCAGAACATGGCTCTGGATGATTACTTGAAGATCGAGGGGAAAACGCTGGCCGACTTACGCGAGGAACTGCTCCCGCAAGCTCAAAACCGGCTGCTAAAGGCGCTCGTATTGGGTAAAATCGTTGAAGAAGAAAGCCTGGAAATCGATGAGCAGGAAATTAACGAGCAGATCGAACGCATGGTTCAGCCCTTCAAGGAACGTGCGGGTGAATTCCGTAAGGTCATTGACAACCCAGAGGGGCGCCGCCGCATTCGGCTGGATCTGCTGACCGAGAAAGCATTTCAAAGAATTATCGCCATCGCAAAGGGCGAAGGCGATAAAATAGAATCGAAGGGTGAATCAAAATCCGAAGAAATGTCATCCAAAACGGAAGAAACGTCTGAAAAAGAGTGAGGGTAGAAACAATGAAAATTTCCGATCCAAGATCAGCCATTCCCATGGTAATCGAACCCACCGGTCGTGGGGAGCGAGCGTACGATATTTACTCGCTGCTCCTGAGGGAACGAATTATCTTCTTGGGAACACCGATTAACGATCAGGTTTCCAATCTGATCATTGCCCAATTGCTGTATCTCGATCGAGAAGATTCCGAGCGGCAAATCTACATGTACATCAATTCTCCGGGGGGTGGGATCTATGCCGGTCTGGCGATCTACGACACGATGCAGCAAGTCCGGGCGCCGATATCGACCGTCGCCGTCGGCGTTACGGCGTCATTCGGGACCGTGCTCCTGACTGCGGGCACCAAAGGCATGCGTTATGCTTTGCCCCACGCGACGATTCACCTGCATCAGCCTTTGGGCGGCGTGCAGGGACAAGCGACCGACATCGAGATTCAAGCCAAAGAAATCTTGCGCCTGCGGGAAAAATTGAATACTATACTTTCAAAGCACACGGGTCAGTCCTTGGATATGATCGAGTCCGACACGGAACGCGATTTTTACATGGACGGGGATGCTGCCCAAAAATACGGCATCATTGATCATGTGCTGTACCCCTCCGATGAAAAAGAATCGGCGGATAAAAAGAAAAAGGAAAGTAAATAGAGGTCGATGGCCCGAAGACGCTCGTCAGAAACCGAAATCCGTGAGTGCTCCTTCTGCAGTCGGGTTGAAGCGGAAGTCAAACGATTGATCGCGGGACCTGAGGGCGTCTTCATTTGCAACGAATGTGTCGACTTGTGTCGCGACATCCTGCAGGACGAAAGACCCACGCTGTCCAGCGCCGCGGCGGTATCAGCGAAACCCCCACTTTCTCCTCGAGAGATCTACGCAAAACTGGATGAATACGTCGTTAGTCAAGACCCTGCGAAACGCGTCCTCTCGGTTGCCGTATACAACCACTACAAACGCATCGCCCACCGCGGCCGTACAGACGTCGAATTGGAAAAAGCCAACATTCTTCTCGTTGGTCCTACGGGCTGCGGAAAGACGTTGCTGGCCCAGACACTCGCAAAAAGCCTCGATGTTCCCTTCTGCATTGCGGACGCAACGGCGCTCACCGAAGCTGGATATGTCGGGGAGGACGTCGAAAACATCCTTCTTCGCCTTCTTCAAGCTGCGGAGTTCAACGTTCCCCGCGCCGAGCGCGGCATCGTCTACATTGACGAGATCGACAAGACGGCACGCAAGACCGGCGATAATCCCAGCATCACACGCGACGTTTCTGGAGAGGGCGTTCAGCAAGCGCTGTTGAAAATAATTGAGGGAGCCGCCGTCAATGTGCCTCCTCAGGGTGGAAGAAAACACCCACAGCAGGAATTCATCCAGGTTAACACTATAGATGTGCTGTTCATCTGCGGGGGAACGTTCGACGGTCTGGCTCAGATCGTCGCCGAGCGTATGGGACGACGAGGCCGCCTGGGCTTCACGGGTACGGTAACAGACACAAAAACGATCGAGGCGCAAGAAAGTCAACTGCTGCGCTACATTACGCCCGACGATCTCATGCGCTATGGGATGATCCCGGAACTCGTCGGCCGTCTCCCCGTTGCGATCAGCATCGATCCGCTCGACATCCAAGCCTTGCGTGCGATTCTGACCGAACCTAAAAACGCACTCGTGCGCCAATACCAGCGTCTCTTCGAAATGGATAACGTTGAACTCCAATTCGATGAAGAATCCTTGGCAGCCGCAGCCCAGTTGGCCATGGAACACGAGACGGGCGCCCGTGGGCTGCGTTCCACGATCGAAGGCGCTTTACTCGATGTGATGTATGAAATCCCCTCACGTCCTGAAATACGCAGAGTAACCGTAGATGCCGATGCAATACGCGGCGATAGCAAACCCCAGCTGCATGACGAGAAAGGCAAGGAACTTGCCTATCTCGATGAAACTCTGCCTGACGCCGCCTAGTTCTTCACGAGTCCAGGAAACATTACTTGACGAAATTGTCTACGTTTTCCATCGTGGCATTTGACCCCAGCGTGCCCGCTTGGGGAGTCGCAGTAGCATCGAAATTCCCCGCAGTGGGCGCCGTGGTTCCCTGGGCGAAAGCCAGTGTAGGTGCCGTCGCCACGCAGTCGTACGCCAATACGACGTATGGACCCCGGGGGCTGGCTTTGATGGAAGAAGGTTTGCGTGCGGGCGAAGCCCTCGAGCGGTTGCTGAAAGACGATGAGGAACGAGAATTACGTCAAGTTGGCCTGATCGACGCGCGTGGTGAGGCGGCCACTTTCACAGGAGACGACTGCCATGCTTGGGCTGGCGGACGTATTGGCGAGCATTATGCCATCCAGGGGAACATCCTTACCGGCCCGGAAACCGTCGATGCAATGGTCCGGGCATATCAAGAATTCGAGGGCGATTTCCCCGAACGCTTGCTTAACGCGCTGCTCGCCGGAGATCGCGCTGGCGGCGACCGGCGGGGACGGCAGAGCGCTGCGCTTTATGTTGTCAAACCCGAAGGCGGCTACGGCGGCATGAATGATCGTTGGATTGACTACCGTGTGGATGACCATATCGACCCGGTTCCCCAATTGGCGGCGTTGCTGAATCTGCATCGACTGTATTTCGGCAAAAGCGCCCAAGAAGACGAGCTCCAAATCGCGGGAGATGTGGCGAAAACGCTGCAGGAGATCATGCAGCGGCAGAGCTACTACACGGGCCCAATTCATGGCGAGTTCGACGAAGAAACCGAAAAGTCCCTGCGGAGTTTCATCGGGAACGAAAATTTCGAAGACCGCACGGATTTCAAAGCCGGTCGAATCGACCAGCCCGTGTTCGATTATCTCGTACAAAAATTCAGCGCATAATCCCCCTTTCCCTCTCTGTCACAAGCATGAGTCGATGGACAGCATCGGCGCGCGAATCCCGATCTCCGTTCGTGCGTGACCCCATGAAAATCCGGAAGCCATTATAATGATCTCTGAAGCGGTCAATCCGACCGAGCTTGACGACCCTGGCGAATTACCGAAAGGATGCATGTGACGACATTGGATCAAATCCGCGCCTTGATCATCGATATGGACGGTGTCCTGGTGCGTGGCTCTACTCCCCTACCGGGACTCTCCGAATTCTTCACCATGCTTGACACGCGTAAACTTGACTTCGTCGTTGCAACCAACAATGCTACGACGACGCCGGAATTGCTCGTAAATCGGCTTGGCGATGCTGGCGTGCATATCCCCCCAAGTCAGGTGATCACCTCGGCAATGGCGGCAGCGGATTATCTACGCCAGAATGTCGATCGAGATGGAAAGGTCTTCGTGGTCGGTGAACCCGCGTTGAGACAGGCGATCCTTTCCGCGGGTTTCGAAATCTGCGAAGGAGCGAACGGTGCAAACGCTGTCGTCGTCGGTTTAGATCGGGAAGCTTCCTGGCGGAAACTGTCGGAAGCGGCCTATGCCCTCCAGGCCGGCGCCGTGTTCATCGGTACCAATCCCGATCCGAGCATTCCGACGGAACGCGGAATTGCGATCGGAAACGGCGCCCTGCTCGCTGCGCTTCAAGCCGCCACAGGTATAGCGCCCCTGATTATCGGAAAACCTGAGACCCACCTTTTCCGGCTTGCGCTGCGCAAATTGGGCACACAGGCAAGTGAGACGCTGGTACTCGGTGACAGACTCGACACGGATATCCTGGGAGGCAAGAACGCAGGTCTAGCCACGGCGCTGCTGCTCACGGGTGTGACTTCTCGCCACGACCTTGAAGACGCTTCGATCCAGCCGGACTGGGTTTTCGAAGACCTCATAGCACTCACCGCAGAGTTATCCGTAGCGGCGTCATGAGTACGCAAACGTCGATCTTTGATCTTTCCCTGGATGAACTCACAAACTACCTCGCCCGATGGGGAGAACCACCCTACCGCGCCCGGCAGATCTGGCATGGCGTCTACCAGCGCAGGGTCACGGAGCCTGACTCACTGACTGATTTATCCACCGGTCTGAGAGCGCAAATCAAGGATCATTTTTCCTTCAAGAATTTGAGCGAATCGGCGAGAGAACACTCCGAGGACGGCAGCACGCAAAAGACACTATTTACACTTTCCGATGGACTAAAAGTGGAAGCCGTTCTCATGCATTACGAGAAACGCAACACAGTTTGTATTTCCTCACAAGTCGGCTGTGCCATGGGCTGCGAGTTCTGCGCCACCGGGCAAATGGGATATGGCAGAAACCTGAGCAGTGGAGAGATCGTTGAACAGGTCATGCGTTTTGCCGATCAGCTCGCCAAACAAGGGAAACAGGTCACCAATGTCGTTGTGATGGGTATGGGAGAGCCCTTTCACAATTATGACGCGGTTCTGGAGGCACTTTCGCGGCTCAACCATGCGGAGGGATTCAATCTCGGTGTCAGACGGTTTACGGTCTCGACCGTCGGTTTGGTGGCGGGGATTGAACGTTTCACCCAGGAAGGTTGGCAGTTCAACCTGGCCGTGTCTCTGCATGCGGCCACAAATTCGTTGCGCGACCAATTACTGCCGGTCAATCGTCGCTATCCGTTAGAAGTTCTCATCCCTGCTTGCAAGGAATACGTCCGTAAATCTGGCCGGCGGATCACCTTTGAATGGGCGTTGATTCGGGAGGTAAACGACGGTCTGGATCAGGCGGATGCACTTGCCGAACTCATCCACGATATGAATTGCCATGTAAATCTCATTCCCCTCAATCCAACTCCGGATTTTAATGGAGATGCGACGTCCAGGAAGGCCGCTGATATCTTTCTAGGAAGACTCTCCAGCCGCGGGATCTCTGCGACGATGCGCTTACGCCGCGGGATTAAGATCCAGGCTGGTTGTGGCCAGCTGGCGACTGAAAAGAGCACGGCATCATGAATTTTCTCGACACAAATTCAGCGCGCTGCCGAATCGCTCTGCGAAGAGCATGATTCAAACCTCCGTCGCCTCGGAAATGGATGTCCGCCAATTCAGCTTGTCAAGCGGGGTTCGAGAAGGTATGATTGCGTACACATTTAAGGGTTATCCATCCATACCGACCCTTTGGCGCTTTCTTAAACCCGGGCGCAAATCTACACAGCCGTTCAAACAGATTGAAAAGAGATCGATGTACACCGCAGGATTCCTTATTCGCGTTTACGATGGTGATTCACTGAAGGATCGCTTGAATTCGAAGCCAATTGGGAATTTTCGGGTTAAATTAATGGAAAAGACCGCCGAGGCGGCGGTCGAAGTATGGGTTTAAATCAATAGAAGTATGATTTTCGAGATCAGACCCGAGCGAGGCGTTTTATACATTTCGTACACAGCGTTTTCTGCACCAAACGACCGTTTTCAACAACGCGGATTTTTTGCAGGTTCGGTCGAAAAGTGCGTTTCGTAGCCTTCATGGAGAAGCTACGGTTGTGTCCGAATGCCGTCGTCTTGCCGCAATTTTCACACTTAGCCATCAGATACCCTTTCTAAAGGAGTTGACAATCCACTCCAGCGGCACAAATCTTACCACATGATTATGGATGTATCAATTGATTGCTGCCACCTCGGAGGCAAAAATATATGACCGGTGAAACAACGTATTTGGGACGAATCACGATCGCCCCAAGGGCAATCGCCACAATCGCATCACAAGCTGCGCTTCAGTCCTACGGTGTGGTCGGGATGTCTTCCAAAAACTTTGTGGACGGCATCGCCAACGTGATCGCACGCGATCCTAGCCACGGCGTCGATGTCAACGCGTACGAGGACCACATATCGATCGACCTTTTCGTGATTGTCGAGTACGGCACACGCATCTCCTCCGTTGCTGGAAGCGTCGCCAACGCCGTGCGCTTTCAAGTCGAACGAGCGATTGGCATGCCGGTGTCTGCAGTAAACGTACACGTGCAGGATCTGCGTGTCAGCGATACAGACTGATCGACTGAGGACAGGTAGACGATGAGCGATGTGATCCCGCAGATTGACGAATCAGACCGCCAACGCTTGATCGGACGGTATAAAACCGTCGACGGAAACATGCTGCGTCGACTAACAGCCGCTGGACTAACATGGCTGCGCACCAATCAGCAGCTGGTTAACTCTCTCAACGTATTCCCCGTGCCTGATGGAGATACAGGCACCAACATGGTACTGACCATGCAATCCGCCATGGATGAGACCTCCAAGGAAACCAATCGCTCGATCGGCCAGGTAGCTCACTCGATCGCGCATGGGGCTTTAATGGGCGCACGCGGCAATTCCGGCGTCATTCTCTCCCAGATCTGGCGAGGTTTTTCCCGTGTACTGGACGATCTGGAGAAGATGGATGTCGGAAACATGGCAGCGGCACTTTCCGAGGCGCGGGAAACCGCCTACAAGGGGGTCGTTCGTCCGGTCGAAGGAACCATTCTTACAGTCACGAAAGACATTGCCGACGAAGCGGAGAAGGCCGTGAAGAATGGGACGCATTCCGCATACGAGCTGCTAGAGCGCATCGTCGTTGCGGCTGATGAATCTGTCCAAAGAACACCGGAGTTGCTTCCCGTTCTGAAAGAGGCCGGTGTGGTCGATAGCGGTGGTATGGGTTTGTTCCTCATTCTCGAGGGCATGCTGCGCGCGGTGTATTCCCTGCCCCTCGATCAACCCGTGGTCGGCGTCCAACCCCTGAGTTCGCTCAATCTGGACAACGCCTCCGAAGCGATCGAACCGGGACAGGATTGGGAAGTGGTGATCGACTTCCAGCCTGAAGCCACGCTGAACATACAGGATTTTTACAACCACCTCGAAACGCTGGGCACTTCGATCCAGGTCGGTGAAGGTGACGGTATCATGCGGATGCACATCCACGTGCCGGACAAGACGGAGTACGAACCGATCGAATACGTGAAGACGCTGGGAACGATCACCAACGTCGCCATCGAGAATTTAATGGCACAGATGGCGGCGCAATCTTCAAAACAAGCCTTGGATAACATCCAACTCGAGGCGATTCAACCGGGAGACATTGCGACAATCGTTGTAGCGCCCGGGATCGGAATTGCCCGCGTTTTCGCCAGCCTTGGCGTTACCTCGATCGTCGAAGGCGGGCAGACGATGAATCCCAGCACACAAGAAATCCTCAACGCTTTCGAGAATCTCCCCACCGACAAAGTCATCATTCTTCCCAACAACAAGAATGTCGTCCTGGCCGCAAAGCAAGTTATCGATCTGACCGTGAAGCAGGTCGCCGTCATACCCAGCGTATCGGTGCCGCAAGGGATTTCCGCATTATTCGCCTTCAATAAGCAAGGTGACTTCGAAAAAATCGTCGAGGCAATGACAGCCGCACTAGAGGACGTCCAATGTATCGAGATCACTACGGCGACGCGATCCGTCGAAATCGACGGCGTGCAGGTCGAAGAAGGCCATATCATCGCACTATTAAACGGTCGTCTCACCGTATCGGGCGATGACATTGAGCAGGTCGCCAAGGATGTGCTCGCGCTTGCCAAAGCGGGAGAGATGGAACTGATAACCTTCTACTACGGTGCAGATCTCAATGCCAGGCAGGCGAACGACATCGCCGACAATCTGCGCCAGATTTATACGGATCAGGAAATAGAAGTCGTTGAGGGCTGTCAACCCCACTATCAAATCATTATGTCCATCGAATAAACATGGCCAACATCAGCATCGTAACCGATAACTCTGCACGTTTTCCTGCCCAAAGTATCGTCCATCAATACCCGGTATCTTTCGCTCCGATGCAGATACGCTGTGGGAGTCAAACGATCGAGGACCGAGCGGATGCAGACATGAGCAGCTATCACTCGGTCATCGAGGAGTGCCAGAGTGTCCCGAAGATCGAACCGTTTTCGGTTGATCAGATAGCGTCGATCTACGCTCGTCTACAATCCGAGAGCGACCACATCCTTTCCATTCATACCTCTGCGGGACTCTGCAACGCCGTAGCAAACGCGGAAGCCGCCAGCCAGCGCTTTTTGGGGAAAACAAAAATCCAGGTCATCGATTCCCAATCAGTGTCCTACGGCTTGGGTCTGCTGATAGAGGCGGTGGTTAAGGCAGCAAAGCAAGGAGCGGATTTCGAATCCCTCATCCGCCTTACGAGAAACATCATCCCTCGGCTCTACATGGTTTTCTTCATGAACGACCTTTTCTACCTGGAAGAAAATCGATATATCAGTCGATCCCAGGCGATCCTGGGAAACATGTTAGGGGTCATCCCATTCCTCACGCTAGAAGAAGGAAAGATGATTCCCATGGAGAAAGTCCGTTCCCGCGTGCGTGCGGTTGAAAAATTGATCGAGTTCGTGCTCGAATTCTCGAACATCGAGCATCTGGCCATTCTTCAAGAAGGCTCCCACACAACGCAGGAGAGCCTCTCGATTATCGAACGGCTAAGACCCGTCTATCCGGACGTTTCCATCTCCACGACCTCGTATGGCGCTTGCCTCACGGCGTATCTCGGATTGGACAGTCTCGGTATCGTTGTCCTGGAGGCCATGGATTAATCGCCTTGACAGTCGCCAACTCAAAAATTGCCGTAGTAACCGACAGCACCTCCGACATTCCGGAGCAGGACGCACAAGCCCTGGACATCGATGTTGTGCCTGCGCTGCTCACCATCGAAGGCGAAACCTATCGTGATGGCATCGACATCGCTCGAAACGATTTTTATCAACGCTTGCCACAATATCGGACCCCGCCGACAACCGCCGCCCCTTCCCCCTTCGCCTACGAAGAGGTTTATGAGAAACGACTTGCTTCCGGCTGTGATCAGGTACTCTCGATTCACCTTTCAGGGAAGTTGAGTGGGATGATCAACGTCGTCAATCAAGCTGCGCAGAAATTCGGCGATCGAATCCACATCTACGACAGCCAGCAAGTTACGTTGGGATTGGGCTTTCAAGTGATGGAAGCAGCCCTGGCGGTTTCCGCAGGGGTACCGCTGCCGTCCATTCTCCAAGAGATGGATAAAACCAGGTTAAGAATCCGCTTGATCGCCATGTTGGACACGCAGGATTATCTGCTGCGAAGCGGACGCGTAAGTTGGGCGACCGCCAGTCTTGGAAAGATGCTCCGCATCCGTTTGCTTGTCGGCGTCGAACAAGGAGAGGTCGTGCGTAAAGCTCTCGTGCGCACGCGCCACAAGGCTGTTGAGGAAATAATAGCATTGGCAAGATCATGGGGCTCGCTCCAACGATTGGCAATCTTGCATACTGCTGCCGCTGAAGAAGCCAGAGCGTTGGCCGAATCGGTGGCGGATTTTTCCAAAACGCCGCCCATGATCGTCGACGCGACGACGCTGTTGGGCGTCTATGTCGGCCCGGCTGCACTGGGCATCGCCGGACTATGTACTTAGTCTCTGGCAAATTTCCAGCATCGCCTTTATTATTAATCTAATGAACTCATCATTGGAAAAAGTCGCCAAGTATTTAAGTTTGGAAATGGATCGCAACTTCGATAACAGAGCCGTCGTCGGCGGTCTGCAGCGCATGCTGGAACCCTGGGAGGCCGAAGCGCGTTCGACAGGGGTGCCGGATAACGTGATCGAAGCTGTAGTCGCGAGACTCCGGGATTATCCCCAGTTATCGGTCGCCTCACGCAAGGAAGCGCTCGAAGGACTTGTACGCCGTTTAAAATCCGAGTTCCCCGATCTGCCGCTTCCAGATTTGGCCCACGCAGGGACGACCGAGTCTGCAGAACCGGCCGTCGACGTTCAGCAAGTATCACAGGCTGAAAAATCTACTGCTTCAGAAACCAGAGACGTAATTGAACTCGATTCTGAAGACACGCGCGCGGAGATTTCAGAAGAACCGGCCGATATAAAAACAAGCGAAGCGGAAAAGAAGAACGCAGCCGACCGCCAGGCTAAACCTCAAGGTCCTCCGGCTGCACTTTCCGCCCCATTGACCAGCATCGCCGGCATAGGACCGAAATCCGCTAAAACGTTGGAGAAACTGGATTTATCCACGCTGGGCGACTTGCTCTGGCATCTACCTCGCCGCTACGACGACTACTCGAAACTGAAGACCATCAATCAACTTTTCTACGGGGATGAAGTGACCGTCATCGGTACGGTTGAAGATGTGAATGCAAGAACCGTACGCAGCGGAAAGATGAAGCTCGTCGAAGCCGTCATCAGTGACGGTACCGGCTCGTTGCGAGTGACTTGGTTCAATCAGCCCTGGATTGCCGACCGCCTGAAGCCTGACCGCCCAATCGTATTGTCCGGCAAGATCGATCAGTACCTTGGGCACCTCACCATGAACAGCCCGGAATGGGAGCTGCTGGAGCGAAAGCAGCTGCACACCAACCGCATCGTACCGATTTACCCCCTCACGGCAGGCGTCTCCAGTAAATGGCTGCGTCGCGTTATCCATTCCGTTGTCACGCGCTTGGCGCCAAGGGTTCCCGATCCGCTCCCCGCATCGATTCGCGAATCGGCCGATCTGATCCCGTTGAATCTGGCGCTGCAGCAAATTCACTTTCCGGACGATTGGGATCACCTGCACCAGGCGCAGCACCGTATCGCCTTCGATGAGATGTTCATGCTGCAGCTTGGCGTTCTACGCCAGAAGCAAGCCTGGGAACGCCTCAGCTGCCCTGTACTGCGTGTGGATAACGAATGGGTCGAGCGTTTCCAGAACTCCCTGCCGTACGAGTTGACGGCATCGCAAAAGCGAGCCTTGAAAGAAATCCAATCCGATCTCGAAGCGCCCCACCCCATGAACCGATTGCTGCAAGGCGATGTGGGATCAGGAAAGACGGTCGTCGCGGCGGTCGCTGCGGGGATCGCGGCTGAATGTGGTGCGCAATCTGCAATCCTGGCTCCCACCAGCATACTCGCAGAACAACACAACCAGACTCTGCGTGAGATTTTGCCCTCTGCCGCCGGGATCCCCGAAGATCGAATCGCGATGATCCTCGGCGCTACTTCGGACGCCGACAAAGATGAAATCCGTAAAAAACTGGAAAGCGGTGACATCCTGGTCATCGTCGGGACTCACGCGCTATTGGAAACCCCGGTCAAATTCGCGAATTTGGGACTCGCGGTGATCGACGAGCAGCACCGCTTCGGCGTGGAGCAGCGGGCAATTCTGCGCGATAAAGGCGACAACCCCAATCTGTTGGTGATGACCGCAACACCCATCCCAAGATCACTCGCCCTGACCGTTTACGGCGATCTCGATCTGTCGCTCATCGATGAGATGCCCAAAGGTCGCTTGCCAGTCGAGACAATGGTCTTCCGTCCGCAAGAACGCACCCGCGCACATCAATTCATCAACAAACAGGTCGAGCAGGGGCACCAAGCGTTTATCATCTATCCGTTGGTGGAAGATTCGGAGAAAATTGAGGCGAAAGCCGCCGTGGAAGAGTACGAAAGCCTAAGCAAAGAAGTCTTCCCCCAGTTCCGAGTCGGATTGCTGCACGGCCGCATGCGTCCGGACGAAAAAGATGAGATCATGGCTCAGTTTCGGGAAGGGAATATCGACATTCTCGTCTCTACTTCCGTGGTTGAAGTTGGCATCGACATCCCCAATGCCACTGTCATGCTGGTCGAAGGCGCCAATCGATTCGGTCTGGCACAGCTGCATCAATTCCGCGGGCGCGTCGGACGAGGTGACCAGCCGTCTTATTGCCTGCTCATCCCGGACAGTGATGATGCTACAGATAACGAGAGGCTGGCGGCCATGGAATCCACGACGGATGGCTTCAAGCTCGCCGAGTTCGATCTCGACCAACGCGGTCCGGGTGAGTTTCTGGGAACCCGCCAATCGGGCTTCGCGGACTTCCGCACCGCGCAGATTACGGACGTTAAGTTAATCGAAAAAGCTCGCCGAGAGGCACAGAACGTTTTCTCCAGCGATCCAACGCTATCTCAGCCGGAACATGCGCGGATCGCCGAGGAGATGCAGCGTTATTGGGGAATCGAGAAGGGAGAAATGAGCTAATGGTTCGAGCCGTCTTTCCTGGCACGTTCGATCCAATTCATTACGGGCACATCGACATCGCCCGGCGTGCAATCCGCTTGTTCGACGAAATGATAATTGCCGTATACGATAAACCCAACAAGGTGCTTCTATTCACACCCGAACAACGACTGGCACTCGTTCGAAAAGAATTCGAAGATGATAAACGAATTAGCGCGACCATCTTCAGCGGTTTGACGGTAAACTTCTGCAAGGAAGTCGGCGCGCAAGTCATCGTCCGAGGCCTGCGGGTTTTTTCGGACTTCGAACACGAATTCCGCATGGCCTTGGCCAATCATCGCCTCGAGCCCGAGATTGACGTCGTTGCGCTAATCACGAGCGAGGAGCACAGTTTCCTCACGGGAAGTACCGTTAAGGAGATCGCTTCTTTTGGCGGCGACATCAGCAGTCTCGTTCCGGATCATGTCGCAAATGCGCTCGACCTGCGCTTCAAAGAACTCGGAGATGATGGTCCGAACAGGGTTCCGGATACCTCCCTGCGCGATTGAGGCTGGTTGACCGGAACGCTTATTCGGTGTACGCTTCGGCCTAAACCTTGCAACATCAAGCATGCGGTCCTTCTCATCCCGCAATCCGGACCGGAGGAATGTATGGACATCCTACACCTAGTGGATCGATTAGAGGAATTGTTCAACGAAAGCAGACCGATTCCGCTGACCCACAACGTCGTGGTAGACGAAGATCGTATGCTGGAAATCATCGATCAGATGCGAATTTCCATTCCGGATGAGGTCAAAAAAGCGCAGCAGGTGCTTGCGCAGCGCGACCGCGTACTCGCCCAAGCTCAGGAAGAAGCCAATCGGACCATCGGCCTGGCAAAGAAGAACGCCGATGAGGTTGTCGCTCGAGATGCCATCGTGGAAGCTTCACAAGCCAGAGCGGAACAAATCCTGGCCCAGGCCAGAGCGGATGCGGAGTTGATCCGCCGCGAGGCGGACGATTACATCGTTGAATCGTTGGGGGCAATCGAAGCGGAACTACTGCGCCTCGTGAACCAGACACGAAACGGTATCGCCAAGCTGACGGCAGATCGTCTCAACGTATCCGAGCAAGCACCGGAAATTTTGGATGGCGAATAGCCAAAATCTTCCCTTCTCCCGACAGTGTTTTAACAAACAAATCAGGATAATTCTAATCCGTGCCCTCTGCGACGCTCCGCTTCTCGACATTCATCCGTTCTTCTGCCTTCGCGGCCACGGCCTCGAGAAACGCCTTGAAGAGGGGATGCGGTCGATTGGGCCGAGATAAAAATTCAGGGTGGAATTGGCTGCCGAGCATGAACGGATGATCATTCAGCTCTGCAATTTCGACCAGGCGATCGTCGGGCGAAAGCCCCGAAAAAACCATACCGTGTTCACCAAAGATTTCACGATATGTGTTGTTGAACTCAAATCGATGGCGATGACGCTCTTCTACGCGGTTGCAATTGTAGGCGTGTTTCGCAATGCTGCCCCGCTTTAAGACACATGGATACAGGCCCAACCTCATCGTACCGCCCATGTCTCCGATACCACGCTGTTCGGGAAGCAAGTCGATCACCGGATGCGGTGTGTTGATATTGAACTCCGTCGAATTCACGTCCTCCGAGCCCAGCACATGTCGGCCGAATTCGATCACCATAACCTGCATGCCGAGGCAGAGGCCCAAATACGGCACCTTGTTTTCACGCGCGTAGCGGGCTGCTGCGATTTTACCCTCGATTCCACGCGATCCGAATCCCCCGGGCACGATCACACCGTCTGCCGATTCTAACTCGTCGATTCCCTTTCCTTTCTCCAACTCCGCGGAATGCACCCATAGTATCTCGGCTCGTACACCCGCCGAGAGCGCCGCGTGGCGAACGGCCTCGCGTACGCTCATGTACGCATCCCGCAGTTCGACGTACTTGCCCACCAACGCAATGCGGACTTTGGGCCTTTCCTTGCGCTCGGATGCAATCATGCGCTCCCATTCGGTCCACACCGGTCTTTTCCTCGCCTTCAAGCCCAGGCGGTTGAGTACGTAATCCCCCAATCCTTCTCGTTCCAAGATCAAGGGCACCTCATACAGGATGGCCGTCGTCGTGAGCGGGATCACGGCACGTGCATCGACGTCGCAGAACAAGGCAATCTTGTCGCGTAAATCCTCACCGACCACGTAGTCGGAACGAGCAACAATCACATCCGGTTGAATACCGATCGAGCGTAATTCCCGTACCGAATGCTGGGTTGGTTTCGTTTTCAATTCCCCTGTAGCGCCGATGCGCGGCAGCCAGGTTGTATGCAGGAAGATCGTCCGATCACGGCCGATATCCGAACGCATCTGGCGCAACGCTTCTAAAAACGGCAGCGATTCGATATCGCCAACGGTGCCACCGACTTCAACAATCACGATGTCGGCGTTTGTTGTCCGAAACACAAGTCCGATACGGCGTTTGATTTCGTTGGTGATGTGCGGAATGACTTGAATCGTTCCGCCGAGGAAATCACCTCTTCGTTCTTGTGCGATCACTTCGGAATAGATCTGACCCGTCGTTACATTACATACCCGGTTCAGACTCGTGTCGATAAAGCGCTCGTAATGGCCCAGATCGAGATCGGTCTCGGCGCCGTCATCGAGCACGTATACCTCGCCATGCTGGTAGGGGCTCATGGTTCCAGGATCCACGTTGATGTAAGGATCGAGTTTCTGGATCGAAACCTCGAAGCCTCGCTCCTTGAGTAATTTCCCGAGCGCAGCCGCTGTGACGCCTTTCCCCACAGAGCTGACAACGCCGCCTGTGATGAAGATATATCTGGTCATTGTCGCCTCCGAATGAAGGTATCGGTGTTGAATCGATTCCGCCTTAAAAAGGTCGGTGGGGAGACCGATTTTCGGTGATCTCCCCACCGTCGTTGAAATTCCTCTCGCCGTGTGTGTCCTATGCGGCTTCATATGCGAACGAGGTCCCTCAAGTCGTTGATTGCCTTACGCATCTCCAGAAAGAGAATGCCGAGTTTGGCTTGCTGACGGGCCAAGACAGAGAGAAGTGCTTCATTACCCATCGACATTAAAAGGATATACCCATCGTCTCCCTGGATATAGACTTCATCCAACATGCCGCGTGCCAATTCACTTGAGATACGTTTGCCAATATTCATCATGCTTGCTGACATTGCAGAAACGCGCTCTTCCTCCACTCCGAGAGGAAAGGATGCTGCGATCGTTAACCCATCGACGCCCACGATTGCGGCCGCTTCGACATCCGGTGTGTTCCCTTCAAAGCTTTGCAATCTCTCCAGCATCAGACTGTTCCTGTTTTTACTCATCGTCCATTACCTGGTGCCTGACACAACGAGCGGAGTCTACCACACGGGTATGCAGGAAGCAAGCACTTCGAGTTGTCCGGTCCTTTGAACGCACGAATGACCTTTCCGTTCGCTAAAATCTATAAGTTGTTAACACATCAGGCTGGGGTTTGGTTACTCGATTAATCCCGGAATCAAACGCACGACGACTCTGCCATTCTCGAGATCGACAGTCCGGACCACCGATTCGATCGCCGGCAGCAAGAATTCCTTTCCAGATACGTCGCGTACGATGTACACGTCGTTCGCTCCGGTTTGCAGGATCTCCTCGATCTTGCCGAGCTCTTCATCCGTCGTCGTTACAACTTGCAGCCCTACAATTTGCCAATGAAAGAATTCTCCTTCCGGAAGGGGTTCCAACACTGCGAAACGGATATAGATCATTGCCCCACGCCACTCATCGGCCGTTTCGCGATCGCGGCAGCCCTCGATAAACAACAGAAATTCCTTACGATGTCGGCGCAAAGTCTTCACGATCGCCGATACTTTTTCGACTCCAAGAAATATCTGCGAGGAAGGTTCAAGCTTGTAAATAAGTTCCGAATCGGCGGCTACCTTCAGCCCGCCTCGTATACCATGAGGACGAACGACACGCCCGACAGCCAGGAATTCCGGTGGCTGTCGGGCGCTATTCGTTACAGATGGATTATCAGAGTCCATGTAACCTAGAGGATGTCTAAAGAAACACGATCCCCGCTTCGCGACGCGGCGACTCGCAGGAGGGTACGCATGGCATTTGCCACCCGGCCTTGGCGGCCGATCACTCGGCCCATGTCCTCATCTGCAACGCTTAGCGTAATGCGCACGTTTCGACGCTGTGTGTATTCCATGACCTTCACTTGTGTGGGGTCGTCTACCAAGGATTTGGCAATGAATTCAATCAAGGCTTTCATGCTAGGTTATCTTTCTCCCCACGCTGCAACCAGGACCCACGACGCACGGGTTTGTGGCAACAGAAAGGCACAGAACGGAAACTAGATTCGCCGGTCTATAACCATACGAATCAGGCATTCCATCCATTTACGGATCATTCTTCCGGCGCTTCATCCGTTTCGTCGGATTCTTGCGTATCTTCTTCGGCTATCGTTTCCTCGGATTCCGCCTCTGCCGTTTTTTCCGCTGCATCTTCGGCTGCTTCAGCTTCGCTCTCAGCTTCATCTTCGGCTTCTTCAGCTACATTTTCGGCTGCTACGGCTACATCTTCTGCTGCTACAGCTTCGCTCTCAGCTACATCTTCGGCTGCTACAGCTTCGTCTTCGGCTTCTTTAGCTTCGCCCTCAGCTTCGTCTTTCTCCTTCTTGGAGCTTTTATCCTTCGAAGGTTCTGCGGAAGCCGCCTTTTCCTTCTTCTTTCGTGTCTTCGTTGCGCGTTTTTCAGTGAGGTCGTCCCGTCTCGTGCGTGGATCGACCTCCGGGATGGCCGCTTCGGCTTCCTTGAGCAATTTCTCCAGCTTTTCGCCGGCCTTGTAGCGTTCCCAACGCTCCCACGTTCCGATGGATCGAAGTGCAGCAACTACAGAATCAGATGGCTGCGCACCTTTCTCAAGCCAGTGAAATAGCCGGCCTTCATCGATCTGGATCGTCGAAGGTTCGGTGCGTGGGTTGTAATGCCCAAGAATTTCGAGGAATTTTCCATCGCGCGGGCTTTCCTTGTCCGCAGCGACGATTCGAAAACTTGCTTGGTTCCGAGAACCTACCCGGCGTAATCGAATTCGAACCATTGTGATTTCTACTCTCCTATGTTTATTATCGCCGTCAATTTGCGCACCGAGGGGAGAGGTATGCCAGGAAGGTTAGCACGTATCACCTCAAAGCGAATTGCGATCAGCGGCGTCTTTACATCAAATTAGATAATCCCTTTAGCGCACCCTTGCCTGCGCTTTTCAGCAGCCTCTGCATCTGCCGATACTGACGCAGAAGTTGATTTAGCTCTTCAACCGTCGTTCCTGACCCGGCAGCAACACGTCGTTTTCGTTTGGCGTTCAAAACCTGTGGATGCTGCCGTTCGTACACTGTCATAGATTGTATCATTGCTTTCGTTCGAATCAGTTGTTTTTCAGCGACAACATGATCGATCTGTGAACCGCCGCCCAACCCACTCGGGAGCATCGACAACACCTTTCCGAAAGGTCCGATGCGCTGGATCATGGTGATTTGGTCCAGGAAATCCTCGAGTGTAAACTCACCGCTCCGCAGACGTTCGACTTGTTTACTCGCCTGCTGTGGGCTTATGCCCGTTTGGGCTTTCTCGACGAGGCCGCCGATATCTCCCATTCCCAAGATTCTCGAAGCGAGTCGCTCCGGATCGAAAGGTTCAAGTGCGTCCCTCGCTTCGCCGACGCCGATGAATTTAATCGGCACACCGGTAATGGCTCGCATGGAAATCGCTGCACCGCCACGCGCATCGCCGTCCATTTTCGTCAGAATCATTCCCGTGATGTCCAGTGCTTCACGGAATCCTCGAGCGATGTTCAACGCTTCCTGACCTGTCATAGCATCGGCCACGAGCAGGATCTCAACCGGCGCAAGACGATCGCGGATCGACTTGAGCTCTCCCATCATGCTTTCGTCGATTTGCGAACGCCCTGCAGTATCCAAAATGACGACGCTCGCTCCCGCCTTGGAAGCGGAATGGAAACCGGCTGCGCTCATCGCCAACGGCGAGAGATCGTGTTCGTAAGCCACGGGAACGTCGATTTCCTCGCCGAGGATGACCAACTGTTCGGCGGCTGCAGGTCGATATGGATCGACGGCAGCCAACCAAACTCGCTCGCCGCGTGTTTTCAACAACCTGGCCAGTTTCGCAGCCGTGGTCGTTTTCCCCGAACCCTGGAGACCTACCAGCATGATGGTGCGTGGCTTGTCTCCCGTGAGATTGAGCGTGACAGGCTGTCCCAGAGTCGTTACCAGGACTTCATGGACGATCACAATGACCTGCTGGGCGGGATTGAGCGCCCTGGCAACTTCTGCACTCAGGGCACGCTCGCGCACGACCTCGAGCAGCTCTTTGACAACTTTGTAATGTACGTCCGCCTCGAGTAAAGCCAGGCGGATTTCTTTAAGCGCCGCGTCTACATCCTCGGGACGCAGACGCCCCCGCTTTGCGAGTAATCGGAATGTACTTTGCAGGCGTTCTGCCAGCGATTCAAACATAATTCAGACGTCGTCCGTACACACAAGCCGCCGGATCGGGCTGTCTGACGACAGCAACCGGCCGGCGGGTATACTTCCGCTCGATGCCTACGCACAGGAACATTGTAGTCTTGAAGAGAGGCATGGTCAAGGGGCGTTGGGGGATGCCTCCTGCCAATCAAGCAGCATCAAGCCAATCGCTTGCGCTCGTTCGAGCGGAGCATTTTCCAGGATCACCAACACCATCCGCTCGGAACCCAGGTCATCGAGATTCGAGCACACAAACCAGCTCAAACGCTCCTCTTCCATTCCTGCGACCGCCTCCGCTGCATAACGGAAGATTGAATTCGACCCGTCCGTAAGTGCCGATCGTACCTTTGCACTGGTTTCGGAATCGATCGCTGCGTTTCGCTCACCAAGAGAAGCGACTTCCTGCCAGCGACCGTCCTTATCTTTCACTGCAGCCACGACACGCAATGCCGGGAGCTCGCCGTCCGTGAGTACGGCAGCAAAGGCTCGTGCGACTTGCAGCGGCGTAACGGTAACTTCACTCTGCCCGATGGCAGTAAACTGCCAATCGGTTTCGCTCAGACCGATTTCCACAGCCGGCACAGGAGCGGTTTCGAGGCGAATTGCAGGCGGACGGGTGAAACCGAAAGACTGCAGCATGTCTGCGAGGCCATTTTCACCCAAATCAGCCCCCAGCTCGGCGAACGGAACAGGGCATCCTGCGCGCAGTACCTGGCCGTAATCGACTCCTTCCACTGTGGACACGCTCGTCAAACAGCGCAGTTCCATACCGTCGACGGAAATCACCGCAGCGGCATTCGATACTCGATCATCCAATTCAATCAGACCGGTCATCTCAGACCAGGCTAAGACGAACGGGGCAAACGTCATTCCCGGCTGGTAGCGGCCCTGCGTGACGCGATTCAACAGGGGGGCAGCTTCTTGGTCGATCAAGGATAACCAGTCCGCGTCGACGCGATTGGGATCGAATGAAGGGGACGAAACCATGGCCAGGACATCGCCGCGCGAGGGGTCGAGGATCACGATCGCGCCAGTCTCGCCCTGTAACGTTTCCCAGGCGCTGCGCTGCAAGGCGCCGTCGATCGTTAAACGCACGTCCAAACCTGGTGGTGGATACCCCGTGAGCAGTCGATTCCACCAACTTACGGACAGCGGGTAGCCATCTTCTCCGCGTAACAATTTGTCCATCGATGCCTCTACGCCGGTTTGTCCGTACGCCAGAGAACTGAACCCCGTTACCGTTGCAGCCCACGGAGCGGGATAGAGGCGTTCATACGCCCCTTGATCACCCGTGGACATCGCCAACACTTCATTCGTCTGATCGAGGATACTCCCGCGCAAGTTGTATAACTCGGACACTGCCCTGCGAGGATTATCCGTACGCGCCGTCAGTGTCGGCGCACGGAAGATCGTCCACCACCCGAGTAGAACGGCCAAACCTACCCATGCAGCGGTGATCCACGCATGAATCGTGCGCAAAGGTCGTGAGAAACGTTCGGCGCCGCCAGAACTGCCCGAGAGCAAGAGGAGAAAGGACAACGCAATCATGTTGGTCATCAGGGATGAGCCACCATAGGACACAAAGGGCAGCGTCACGCCGACGAGCGGCAGCATGCGGATGTTGCCCCCGACAATTAAGATCGCCTGAAAGGCAAAGCCGATCGATAAACCAGCGGAAAGGATCACGTTGAAGGATTCTTTGGATCTCGCGGCTGCTCGAAATCCACGAGTCACGAGTACGGCAAAAAGCGCGATCAGACCAAGCCCGCCGAGAAGACCCCACTCCTCCACGATCGCCGTAAAAACGAAATCCGAGTGAACGACGGGGACGAATGCGGGGGAGCCGATTCCGGGACCACGCCCGAGCACGCCGCCGGAGGCGACGGCAATGAGTGCCTGTACCAATTGGTAGGAACCACCACTCGGGTCGGACCACGGATCGATCCAGGCTTGAATGCGATTCTGCACGGATGCGGATAGCCCAAATCCAGCCAAACCACCAATCAACAATATGATGAATGCAATGACGAGGATGTGCCGCTTGCCGGTTACCAGGTAAAGCAGCGCAGCGAGAATGACAAGATAGAGCGTGCCTGCACCCACGTCTCCTTGCATGACGAGTAGAGCGACAGACAAACCCCACACAACGATCAACGGGGCATATACAATCGGCCAGATTCTCGAGCGTTCCACCCAACGAAACGCCATTCGATCCGCCAAATACGATGCGAAAAACGAGATCAACAGCAGGCGCAATGGCTCAGAAGGTTGAAGGTAGATACCGCAGCATCCCAACCACAAACGCGGTTCGACACTGGATGGATTGGTGCCCAACAGCAATGTCAAGCCGGTCAGGGCGACACCCACGATCAGCCACAAGTAGCGATAACGCCGCAACCAGTGCAAATCCGCAGGCAAACGGAACACGATCAGCATAGCCCCCACGCCAAGAATAAACCACCCCAATTGCCGCATTCCGAAACCGGGGGCCAATCTCCAGATGGTTAATACGCCCCAACCACCTAGAAGCAACCCGAGAGGTAGGAGAAAAGGATCTCGAAGAGGCCGCACGCGCCGCAAGGACTGTCGTAAAGCAATCGCCGCGATCAGCCATACGGGCAAGAGGCCAAAGTGCTGCCAGCGCGTCCCAAGCGCATCCACTGTTCGCATCTTCACAGCGGGTGCAAAATATAAAGTCAGTGACGATAGGCAAAGGAAAATGAAAGCGAGACCCAACAGCAGCGCCTCGCGTCGATCGTTTTCCTCAATCTGGTTACGGAAGATAGCGCTCGACAAGAATGCCCAATCTCCTCGCTGTCTCGGATTTGAGATGGTCTGAATCAGTAAGCATGGTATCCTGCAGCGCATTGGCACAGTCACAGGTCCGTGACGCATCCAAACGATCGACGAGAATGATGATCGCGGCTTGCGCGAGCTTCGTATTCTCCCGTAAAGTCCGCACGATGCGCTCCACACTCACCGGTTCCTCGGAGGTATGCCAAACGTCGTAATCCGTCACATGCGCCATCACGGCATAGCACATCTCGGCTTCCCGAGCCAAAAATGCTTCCGGACAGGTAGTCATGCCAATAATGGACATCCCCCAACCACGATACGTGTTCGATTCCGCCTTTGTCGAAAACCGCGGGCCCGGGATGGTGATATAGGTGCCGCCGCGATGGACACAGCCGCCAGCAGATTCAACGCTCGCAGCCAAAGCCTGTGATAAATCCGCACAGAACGGCTCGGCAGCACTGATGTGTGCCACGATGCCGCTCTCAAAGAAAGTTCGAGGGCGCCCCTCTGTCCGGTCGAATAACTGGTCGGGTACGACGATCTCGCCGGGTGCATAATCCTCGCGTAAAGAACCACATGCACTTACGGCGATGATACGATCCACACCCATCATTTTCAATGCATAGATGTTCGCCCGATAATTCACCGCTGCGGGCGAATATACGTGTCCAATTCCATGTCGTGCCAGAAATACGATCCGCTTTCCAGCCCGTTCCCCGACGAATAACGGGGAAGACGGCTTTCCAAAAGGCGTCTCAAGCTCATGATATTCCCCATTTTCGAGGCCATCCATGGCGTACAAACCGGATCCACCGATCACTCCGAGGATAGGCGCAGCTTGCATACTTCCTCCCGTGAGATTCCAAGGCGATATATTAACATATCAAGGATGAAGTGTCATTGAACGGCTCATGGTGGCAAGACGGAGGGCGAATCGAATGCGGGATTCTCACGATAACGAAACGCTATCCAGAAGCAGTTATTCCGTGGCGCTCAGCCTTGCACACGTTCCAATTCCGAAAGGTTCGTTTCAAATCGTGCCACTACTTTTCCCAACTGAATTCGATCCCCATCCGCCAATACGAGGGGTTCATTCACGGGGACTTCGTTGACCCGCGTTCCATTTCTGGAACCCAAGTCTTCCAACAGCCACTGACCTTTGTAAAACGCCAATCGCGCATGCCGCGTGGAAACAGTCTCGTTGACGATCGGAATCGTGTTCTCCACCGCACGTCCGATGATGTTTTCTTCTTGCAGCTTGAACCGGCCGGATTCTTCCCCCATTCCTTCGATCCTGAGGTAGGCGATGGGAATGTGCAGTGCGTACAAACTCGCAGCGCGTAGATCACGCCAGAGCATGAGGATCACTCCCGCAATGAACAAGTAGAGAATCAGCGCTGCGAGTAATCTCAGCACCAGGAACAGAACGTCGTAGTTCACCGTTCCGAAAGATCCTTTTTTAGCGTCGTTCTGGTCGGTTGATCCCCAGCCGGTCGAGGTGGAAATGGGGGATGATAAGAGGGAGTCTCATCCGGCGGCCCGTCGGGATCTTCGCCGTACACAAGACGCGTACTGGCGATGGTAATCACGTCCCCCGGCTGCAAAACATGCTGCTTCGCTTTGCGGTCGTTGACGCGCGTTCCAGACGTAGATCCAAGGTCGAACAGAACGAAACGAGAGTCTCGCAGCCGCAGCTGGGCATGAGTTCGTGATACGTGCGGATCGTCCAGGATGAGTTGATTGTCGAGGCGGCGTCCGATGTTGATGACCGGACGGTCCAACGGAAAATGGCGAGAACCACTCACGATGAGGTAGGCGCCAATCGGCATCTCCCCTTGTTCTGTGCTGAGATCGTGGGACATCCCTTGTGTGGCCTCGATCAGTGTTTCGCTGTGCCAGGCAACAACGCGCACTTCGTGCTCCGACAGCGTTGGATCGGCAGCAATCGTTATATGTGGTTCGCAGGAGAGAAAATAGCCGCTCTCACGCACAATGGATAATAAACCAGCAGCCAGCTCATCCCGTAGATCGGGGATTTTCTGTAAGAGCATCTCTACAGCGGTTTGATTGAACGTCAGCGCATATCGATCGGGTGCGAGTAATTGATCCCCCTCTCCATTTCGCACGCCATCGCTCATCGCCCGCGCCAATTGACTCGCCAGCATCGCAGGTTGAACCTGAGCCCCGAGCAAGCGGCTCAATGCGCCCTCGACGAGACCTTCAATTCGCTCCTCTAGTCTACTAAAATGCTCTTTCATGCACTCATTCTTCAGATGGATGTGGGTCTGGATTTCACTCGTCCGACTTTCCCGTCGGCGTGGTATCACCATTGAGTTCCGACTTGGACATATAGAGTGGGGTTTCGACATCACGTTCATCAACTGGTTTCGTGCGAGGACTGTACGGTGGTGTGACAGCGGGCGGACCTTCCGCCCCTTCTGCGTAAACCAACTCAACATCGGCCAAGGTGATCACGTCGCCGGCGAACAATGTTAGTTTTTGAACCTTGCGTCCGTTTACCTTAACGCCCGCCATCGATTCGAGATCGACGATCTGATATCGTCCTTCATGGGCTTGTAACTGCGCATGTCTTCGTGAAACGTGATGGCCATCCAACACGAGATCGTTATCGACTCGACGGCCAATATTGATTACCGGTTTGCTGAGTGGGAAATGCCTGCGACCTTCCACAACGAGGAAAGCTTTCGTCCTGGGCAGCTCGGACTGAACAACAGATAGAGATCTCGGATCGGGAGTGATCTCCATCGGATCCGCACTGTGCCACGCAATTACCCGTATTTCACCCTTCTTCAGCGTGGGATCCGTCGCCAAGGTGATATGCGGTTCTCTGGTAAACGAGAAATTACATTCCTTCAACGCCTTTTGAAGTTGCGCGGCCAAATCGTCCTGAATCTCAGGCTTGACGGATTGCAGCTCACCCGTCTCGTGTGGATGAATGGTCAATGTAAATTGATCGGGGGCGAAACTCTGCGCATCGCGATCGACCTTAGCCGTAGCTAACACTTCGGTTGCGATTTGATGGGAAAGGGTTGAAACTGAAAAATCACGCCAAGGCAAGAGTTTGACGCTGTTGTGAATCGCCAGTTGGATGGTCTTTGCAAGTGTTTGAAGTCGGTCGTCCATATTCAAATTATAAGCTACTGCTTGGATTCAATAAACCCTCAGCAAATAAGATTAATTGGACTTTCATGCAATCCTTAGCTAATCCAATCATGCCATATAATACTATATAGATGGAGTAAAAGTTAGCAGATGGACGAATCAGCGCGCCTCGACCAAGAAAATATTGCTATCGAAGAAATCGAACATACTGCAGACTGGGCGATCCGTATTCGTGGCAAGGATCTCAAGACACTGTTTCAAAACGCCGCCCTGGGAATGCTGCACTTCATCCAGGCTTCATCACATCGCGGGAAAACTCGCTCAAAGCTTGTTGATCTACGAGCGATCGACAACGAAACCTTGATGGTGACTTGGTTGGAGGAATTACTCTTCAATATGGAGACCCACGAAGTGAATTACACGGATATCGAGGTTCGGGAAGTGGAGAATTGCCGCCTACGAGCAATCGTTCAAGAAACACCGCTCGCAAGTATCAAAAAAGAGATTAAGGCAGTGACGTTCCACGACCTGAAAATCCAGGCGACCGATGACGGCTATATCACGACCATCGTTTTTGACGTGTAGTGGGAGGGCAATATGATCCGCAAACAAGATTTTCGTCGTCTGAATCCCGTCACCTGGGAAATTCCACAATCGTTTCGCCAGGACATGCGCGTGCCTGTGCGCATCTTTGCCAGCGAAAAAATCTTGGAAGCGACTCTCGGGGATCGCTCGATCGAGCAAGCCGTTAATGTGGCGACACTCCCTGGCCTCGTGAGTCACGTCGTAGTCATGCCGGACGTCCATCAGGGCTACGGCTTCCCCATCGGCGGCGTGGCGGCCACGAAGCTGCCCGACGGCGTTATTTCTCCCGGCGGAATTGGTTACGACATCAACTGCGGTGTGCGTGTGCTGTCGAGTGAAATTACTGTGGATGAAGCTGAACCCTGGCTCGACGATCTGGCGAGCGCGCTGTACGCGCATTGCCCCAGCGGCGTTGGCGTAAAAGGCAGCGTTCGACTCACTGCGAAGGCTCTCGATAAAGTCCTGCGCCAGGGTTCGGAGTGGGCTGAAAGGAACGGATTTGCCACATTCGAGGACGTGCTACGAACGGAGGAACAAGGACGGCTGGCGGATGCCGATCCTAGCTGCGTGAGCGATCGCGCCAAACAACGCGGCCGGCCTCAGTTGGGGACGTTGGGCGCTGGCAACCACTTCATCGAAGTCGACATCATCGAAGAGATTTTCCACGCCGAGGCTGCACGGGCGATGGGCCTGTATGCCGGCAACCTGGCCGTTCAGATCCACTGCGGCTCGCGGGGATTTGGACATCAAGTGTGTTCGGACTACGTACGCGAACTCCAGAACGCCGTCCAGCGCTACAACATTCGACTGCCGGACCGAGAACTTGTCTGCGCCCCATTGGATTCCCCCGAAGGGAAGCGCTATTTCGCCGCCATGGCATGTGCCGCCAATTACGCTTTTGCCAACCGTCAGGTCCTGACCCATCATGCCCGCATGGCTTTCGAGGAAGTTCTGGCCGGCAAGGTAGGCAACTGGGATCTCTCCTTGGTGTATGATATCGCCCACAATATGGGGAAAATCGAGATACACCGCATCGATGGAGAAGAAGTAACTGTCTGTGTGCACCGCAAAGGAGCCACCCGCGCCTTCGGCCCTGGCTTCGAAGAACTTCCCGAGGAATATAGAGATCTAGGCCAGCCGGTAATTATCCCCGGCAGCATGGGAACGGGATCATGGGTCCTTTTGGGTACGGAGGCGAGCATGAACCTGGCTTTCGGTTCTTCGTGCCACGGCGCTGGGCGAACGATGAGCCGCAAGCAAGCGAAACGCTCCGTGCGAGGCGAACAGCTCTTGACCAAACTTGAAAGTCAGGGAATTCACATCCGCGCCGGATCGATGCCGGGGTTGGCGGAAGAAGCACCACAAGCTTACAAAGATGTGGATAAAGTCGTCGATGTTGTCTGCGAGGCGGGAATCGCAAAAAAGGTCGCCCGTCTCAAGCCGCTGGTCGTGATTAAAGGCTGAGTCGATTCTAAATCCGCTTTACGAAAAAAAGGGCGCTATTGTATCCGCGCCCTTTTAGTCTTTGTCCTTATCCCGTGGCGGAGAATTGTCAATCCCCGGGCACCAACCGCACGAATCGGCGTTTCCCCACCCGCAGTACGGCCGGCGCTGTGATTTCGACAGCCTGATCCGCGTCCTCGACGACGACGTCGTCCAGGCGTACGCCTTTTTGTTGGACCAGGCGGCGAGCCTCGCTGTTGCTCTTCACCAAACCTGCGTCCTTCATGATTGTCACCAGCGACGATCCCGTCTGGACGACAAAATCCGGTATGTCGGAAGGCGTTTCCTGCTCTTGAAATATCTTCTTAAACGCATCTTCCGCCGGCTGCACGGCATCTTCGCCGTAATAAATTCCGACGATTTCCCGCGCCAATTTCATCTTCACGTCTCGCGGGTGGGACTTGCCGGAATTCAATCCGGCTTCGATAGCTTCGATCTCCGGAGGCGTCCAGCGCGTGACCAGCCGGAAGTAATCTCCCATCGCAGCATCGGGCACGCTCATCACCTTGCCATACATGTCCTCCGGTGTGCTGTTCAGCGGGATGTGATTGCCGAGCGATTTGCTCATTTTCACCACACCATCCGTCCCGGGAAGGATGCCGAGGATAATGGCGATATTTGGTTTCACCCCTTTGGCTTCCATTAATTTTCGGGCTGCGGTGACGATGTTGAAAAGCTGATCGGTCCCGCCGACCTGCACGTCGGTCTTCAGGTGATACGCATCGTATCCCTGCATCAATGCGTAAAAGAATTCGTGAAGGTAAATCGCATCTTCCTGATCCAAGCGTTTTCGAAAAGCGTCCCGCGCAAGGAACTGCTGTATGGTGAAATTCGCGGCCAAATGTATCAGGTCTTCGAACGTCAGCTTCGATAACCAGGTATCGTTGTATTCGATCTTGGTGCGCTGCGGATCGAGTATGCGAAACGCTTGATTGGCGTAAGTCTCGGCGTTTTTCAAAGCCTGTTCCGGGGATAACTGTGCACGCACCTTGTCCTTGTCGGATGGATCGCCGACCAACGACGTGAAACGTCCGACCAAGAAAATGACCTCGTGTCCCAGGTCTTGAAATTGGCGCAGTTTACGCATGGGCACTGTGTGGCCCAGATGCAGGTCGGTCGTGCGTGGATCGAAGCCGCAATACACGCGCAGCGTTCGCCCTTCCTTCTTCGCCTGTTGGAGGCGATTTAATAATTCATCTCGCATCGATTGCTTGAGATTCTCGTCCCCGTATTCAGTTCCTTGCATCAGCAAATCGGCTTGTTGTTCGAACTTTAAGTCATCCATCACACTGGCTCCGTCGGTGTTAAAAAAATCAGGCGTGAGCTGACACAGCCCACGCATTGGTCGTTTCACAGTCAGGAATAAACCCGATAGATCTCCTAGTATCCGCTGGGCGTGTTCATACAAGTTCGCTGGGGCGCTGATCGCCCCCAGGATAGATATAGGTGAGTACGACATTGCGCATACGATTTTTCATCCCGCCGCTATGATACCACAAGACCTCAGATTAACGGCCCAACAAGCGCTTGAAATAGGAGATCAAGCGCTCGACCGCATCGTCATCGATCCAGTAATGAACGACCAGCCGGATCGATCCGTCTCCGGATGCGCGCAGTATGATGCCCTGCTCTCGCATCGCTTCGACAACGCCGTATGCGTCTATATTAGCCTGCGGCGTGAAATCGATGTAGACCATGTTCGTCGCGGGTCGTTCATAGCGAAGCGACAATCCGGGGATGTCCCGCAATCCGTCGGCAATCAAACGCGCCCGGCGATGATCGTCAGCCAGGCGTTCGATCATCGAATTCAAGGCTACGATACCTGCAGCCGCCAGAATTCCCGCCTGCCGCATTCCGCCGCCCAACGCCTTACGTATACGGTGTGCACGGGTAATGAATGCTTCATCACCGCAGATCACGCTGCCGACGGGCACACACAGACCCTTGGAAAGACAAAAGGTGACGGAATCCGCCGGCGCGGCCAAATCGGCTGCAGAAACACCGAGCTCTACTGCGGCGTTGAAAATCCGTGCCCCGTCGAGGTGAAATTTCAAATCATGTTCATGCGCCAGTTCGCCAACAGCACGGCTGTATTCCAGTGTCAAGGGGATGCCGCCGCAGCGATTGTGGGTGTTCTCGAGGACGATCAAACGGCTGATGGGATAATGCACGTCATCATGCCGGATGGCGCTTTCGATCGCCTTCAAGTCCAGCGTCCCATCGCTTTCGTTGGGGAGCGTATGTGGCTGGACGCCGCCGAAAGCGGCGATGCCCCCTGCCTCGTTGATGAAGACGTGGGATTGATCACCGAGGATCACTTCATCCCCGCGCTGACAATGGGCCAGGATCGAAGCCAGATTCCCCATCGTCCCGGAAGGCACAAACAACGCCGCCTGCTTCCCGACGAGTTCGGCAGCCATGCGTTGCAGCCGGTTTACGCTGGGGTCTTCGCCGTAGACGTCGTCCCCCACTTCGGCCGCAGCCATTGCCTGGCGCATCTCGGGCGTGGGGAGTGTCACCGTATCCGATCGAAAATCTACATTTTCCATGGGTTGTACTGCCTCCACTGATTAGCTGAGTTTCTGCAGAAAGAGCTCTAGCACTTCCGGTAAAGGCGCCACGAATTCCCTCGGCTGCTCATCGCCCGGGAGAATAAAACACAGTTTATATGCGTGGAGAAATTGTCGTGGGAGCAAACCGCGCGAGCTGCGTTTACCGTATTGTTTATCGCCCACCACCGGACATCCGATGAAATCAAGATGGAGACGAATCTGGTGCGTTCTTCCGGTAAGAGGCCGTACTTCGAGCAAAGTATACTCCGCATACGCCTGGACGGTATGGTAAATCGTGGTCGCTGTCCGGCCCCGGCCTGGAGAAAGAACGGCCATACGCTTCCGGTTGCGCGGATCGCGTCCAATCGGCGCTTCGATTCTTCCTTCGGGCGTAGGAGGCCTGCCGTCGACCAGAGCGAGATAGGTTTTTTCGACTTTGCGATCCTTGAATTGTCGTTGAATGAAGCGATGCGCCGAGTCGCTCTTCGCCAGGATAATCAAGCCCGAGGTGTCTTTATCCAAACGATGCACGACGCCGGGCCTTATTTCGCCCCCTACGCCTTCGATATCCGGCGCATGCGCCAACGCCGCCTGAACCAGGGTGCCCTTAGAATGTCCGGCCGATGGATGTACGACCATGCCAGCCGGTTTGTTGATAAGCAGAATCTGTTCATTTTCAAAAACGACGTCGAGGGGAAAGGCTTCGGGAACGAGATCGGATGGCGCGGGTTCGGGAACGCACACCTCGATCCACTCGCCGCCTTCGAGCGGATGACTCGGCTTGCGGACCACGCTGCCGTCGATCGTGACCAGACCTTCGCGGATTAATTGTTGAATGCGCGTACGGGACAAGCTGCGCGTGTTGTCGACCAAACATAGGTCTAATCTTCCCCCAGGGGACGGAACTCGGTAACGGACGCGTTGTTCACTCACTCAACGGATTGCTCCAGATTCGAAACCGGATCCTCACCCGTATCCTCGGCGGAAGCGCGATCGTCTGACACTCTAGCCCGTTCTTTGCGCTCCTCGATCCACATTGCAGCGATGAGAATCGCACATCCCACCGACACACTCGAATCGGCGATGTTAAACACCGGAAAAGTACCGACAGAGATGAAATCCGTCACCGTCAGCTTAGCGATGAGACGGTCGGTGAGATTGCCCAACGCACCTCCGAGCTGCAGCGCCAAAGCGATACGCACGGCGAACTGCCCCGAGGGAATTCTGGGGTAGTAAATGATAATGGCGATCGAAACCAGAATGGCGACGATGGTGAAGAATATACTTCCGGAAGGAAGCATCCCGAATGCCGCTCCTGTGTTGTTCCAATGCACGATACGCACGTACGGTGCCAGCCAGTCAATCGGCATCCAGGTCTCTCCAACCTGCAGTTGTGTGCGCACCAGGTACTTCGTCCATTGGTCGAGCGCAACAACGACACCCGCAATGCCGATCAAGGTTAAGTATTTCCGTGCTTTCGTCAAATCTACCTCCAAACCGGGAATTGCCCTGAGGGCAATTGTACCGAATCGTCGGCACATTGCGTAGTGCGCTTCTGGCATGGATATGAGATCTCCAAGGGCAAGAACGCCCCGGAGATCTCGACGGGCACCGATCGCTGGTCCTTCATCCGCGTAAATTCGCGAAATTGTGCCTAAGCTGCCTGCAGCGCAACGACGAGGGTCTCTCCATCGAATTCGTGTGAAGCAGCAGCCAATCCCGAAGGCGCTTCGACGAATTTAAGGGAGACCGCGAGAGTTTCGCCCAAGATGTACTCGTGGTGATGCTCGACGGCTTCGCCGAGTTGGTCGCTGGCTTTGTATTCGATGCGAATGCGGTCGTCGACCTGCAGATCGGCCTGCTTGCGCAGATCCTGCACGCGCCGCACGAATTCCCGGGCGAGACCTTCGAGGATCAAATCCGGCGTCAACTCGGTGTTGAGCGCCACGACTTTCGCTCCTTCAGCGACGGCGACGAAGCCCTCATGGGCATCGATCCGAACTTCCACTTCTTCCGCCAGTATTTCGACCGGCTCCCCCTCCACCTCGATCGAGAAAGCCTTGCCCTCATTCAATAGCTGTACGGCAATGCTCTCCGACTCGGATGAGTCCATGGATTGAATTACCTGGCGAATGGCCGGAAAGCGTGAACCGAATTTCTGACCCAACTGCTTTGGCAGCGGTTTGATACGCAAGGCGGCGGCCTCGGAGACGGCATCCATGAGCCGGATTTCCTTCACGTTCAATTCCTCGAGAATCAAATCCGAATGTTTTCGCACCGTCTCCGCTTCGTCCTTCGTACCCACGAAGAAAGCAGCCTGCCCCAGCGGCTGACGCAGTTTGCGGTTGGCTTTGTTGCGTGCCGCGTGGCCTAAAGAGACCAGCTTCGTCACCAGAGCCATGTCCGCGATTAAATCTCGATCGATCAGATCCTCCTTTGCCAGCGGCCAATCGCAGTGATGGACGCTTTCCGGGGCCTGCGGGTCGATCGAGCGAACGAGGTTTTGGTACATCGCCTCCGTTACAAAAGGCACAAATGGGGCCAGGACTTTGGCCAGCGACGTGAGCACCTCATACAGCGTGGCATAGGCGGCATTTTTATCCTCGTCGGAAGCCTGGCTCGCACCGGCTTTTGCCCAAAATCTCCTGCGACTGCGCCGTAAATACCAATTGCTGAGATCGTCGAGGAATTGATTGGCCGCATCGGTTGCTGCGTCTGGCTCGTAGGTGTCGAGACCATACTTAACCTGCAGCATCAACTTGTTAAGCCTGGAGAGAATCCAGTGATCGATCTGGCTGTATGAAGCCTTGTGGCTCGCATCGGGAGTCCATTCGTCGATATTGGCGTAGGTAACGAAGAAGGAATAGACGTTCCACAAGGGAATCAAGAACTGCCGCCTGACTTCGTCCGCGCGGTGATAACCGAAAATGAGATCGCGCTCAGGTTTGTGATTGCAGTACAGCCAGCGCATCACGTCAACGCCCATCTTGTCCGCGGCTTCGTTGAACTCGATGGCATTGCCCCAGGACTTGTGCATGGCACGGCCATCCTCTGCAAGCAGCGTCGCGTAGGTAAAGACGTTTCGGAAAGGCGCCTTGCGCTCGAGAATCGTGCTCATCGCCAACAGGCTGTAGAACCAGTTGCGGAACTGGCCTGGAAAACTCTCACTGATCAAGTCGGCAGGGAACCACTTCCGCCAAAACTCGGGATTCGAATTGTAGGAGAGCGTACTCATACCGACGATTCCCGCATCCAACCACGGATTACCGACATCGGGGATGCGTTCGATTTGCGCTCCGCACTGACTGCATTCGATTTTCACAGCATCGATAAAAGGTCGATGCGGCGAATGGCCTTCAAATTCTTCCCAGCCGGCGACAGCACGTTGCTTCAATTCTTCCTTGCTGCCGATAATGTCGTAATTACCACATTGGCCGCATTCCCAAATCGGAAGGGCGAGTCCCCAGTAACGCTTTTTCGAGATCATCCAATCATGCATGTTTCGCAGCCAATCAAGTTCGCGTTCAAATCCAAAGTACGGGTACCACTGGGTTTCGTTGATCACGACTTCCATCATCTGGTAGCGTAAGTTATCCGCTTTCTCCGCCTGCGTGACCTCGTCGTACGGTTTGTCCAACTGCGCCCCCATGGAGATAAACCATTCATCCACCAGACGAAAAACCAGATCCTCACCACAGCGCCAACAAACCGGATAGCGGTGGGTGTAATCATCGACACGGTACGACAGCCCCTTCTTGTCAAGATTCTCGAAGATCGGCTGCGAGATTCCGTCGACGTGCTTCCCGCTCAACCAATCGAAATTTTCTACGAAGTGCCCGGATTCTGACAGCGGTGCGATTACGGGCAAATCGTATTCCTTGCCAAGTGCGAAGTCTTCCGCACCACAGCCCGGTGCGATGTGGACGATTCCGGTGCCCTCTTCCTCTCCGACCTCGTCCCACAGGATCACGCGGTGCGCCTGTGGCGACTTCTTCTCGATTTGTGCCGGCAGCTCGTCGAACGGACCCTCATACGACCAGCCTTCCATTTCTGAACCGGGAAGCTCCTCGAGGACTTCATAGTCGCCCTTCAACGTGTGCAGGGTTCCGCGGCTGAGATAGAAAAATTCGTCGCCTTGCTTCACCCGCACGTAGGTTAAATCCGGGCCTACGGCGGCCGCCACGTTGCTTGTCAACGTCCATGGCGTCGTCGTCCAAACCAACAGATTCTCACCCGGTCGGTCCTTGAGCGGGAAACGCAGCGTGATGCTGGGATGTGTCTTTTCCTGGTACCCCTCGGTTACGATCTCGTGCTGACTCAACCCGGTGCCACAACGCCAGCACCACGGCATTACGTCCGTTCCTTTATAGACCCAGCCTCGTTCGCTGCACGATTTGAGTACCGACCAAATGGTGTAATTGTTCTCGTTGGAAAAGGTGAAGTAAGAGCCTCCCAATTCAGGCATTCCCAGATGGCCGACGATTTGCTCCACGCTATTTTGCACCGGGCCATCGGGACCCTGGAATTCGATACTTTGGGCCGGATCTTCCCCCAATTTTTCACTCAGCCAGCGCAGGCGCTGCGGATCGTTCCAATCCATCCAGTATCCCAAGCGGATGCTCTGCTCGGTTTGGACGGCGGCGTAGTTGAGGACACGCTGTTTACAGAGAACGACAAACTTCGCCAAGCCGAAGGCTTCGATATCGCGCTTGGTCTTGAATCCTTTATCCCGCTCAACATTCACCTCGACCCACAAACCCTGACAATCAAAACCATTCTGGTAGCGCGTACGGTGCCCTTGCATGCTCATATAGCGATGGAATAGATCTTTGTACGTGCGGCCCCAACCATGGTGTACGCCCATCGGATTGTTGGCAGTAATCGGGCCATCGATGAACGACCACGTTGGACCGTCCTGACGTAAAGCGACAAGTTTCTTAAAAGCCTTCGTCTGCTCCCAGAACTTGAGGATTTCGTGTTCCTGTGCAACGAAATCGATTTGACTAGGTACGGCTTTGAACATTTTTCACCTCAAGCATCCAATTCGACCACCAAACGCTTGTTGATCGCGCCTTTGCTTTTATAATCCACGATGTGAATTCCCCTGACTTCTTTCGTATTGGCGACGTGCGTGCCGCCATCCGCCTGTAGATCCAGCCCCTCGATTTCCACGATACGAACTTGCTGGATCGCCGGGGGCAGCAGGTTGATTTTGGTCCGAATGAGATCCGGAATCTGAAACGCTTCCTCGCGGGGAAGCAGATCCGTCTTCACGGGTCTTGCGGCAGCGACCTCTCGATTGATCTTCTCTTCAATTTCCTCGACGAGATCCTTGTGCATCGATTCAAATTCGAAGTCCATCCGGCCCCGCAGCGGCTCCATGTTCCCACCCGTTACAGCCGCGCCATAATCACGCCAGATGACGCCGCAGAGGATGTGCATGGCGGTATGGACGCGCATCAACGAATAGCGCCGTTCCCAATCCAGTTCACCTTCCACCACTGTACCAACCTGCGGCAGATCACCTTCGATCTGATGCCAGATTCGTCCTTCCTTCCGCCTCACCTTTCGAACGGGCAATATCACATTACCCACCCGGAGCAGTCCCTCATCGCAAGGTTGACCGCCGCCACCGGGATAAAATGCAGATCGATCGAGAACAACTCCATCATCCGCAGCTGCGACGATCCTGGCCTCGAAGGTCTTACAGTACGCATCCTGATAATAAAGGGGTTCGGTCATTGAACGCTCCTTTCGACCACGGAATGCACCGGCCATCCGCAAGATCCTAACCCGGCACCACGAACGGGAGTCTGGGTTGAGAAAGTCACTCCCGCAAAGAAAAATCTCGTCCCTATCTAGGGACGAGAGGTAATGTGACTCCCGCGGTACCACCCCGATTCCTGCAACAAGGCAGGCGCTCGCTCGAACACGGCCCGGAGTTCCGGGATTATGTTCGCGCCGTGGATAACGGCTGGCGAAGCCGGCTTCCTTAGTAGCGGACCAACTGCATTCAGGTCACAGCTCAGGAGGGATTTTCCACCCGCCGGGTAAATCCGGCTCACACCAACCCGGACTCGCTTGTCACCCTACAGGGGTGTACTCGTCTCCGTCACCGCTTTTATCGATTATTAACGTTTCGAACGATTATGCCACAAGCGGGAAACACGGTCAATGCCCCAGGATTTCGACCGTTCGATTGCGTGATTGATGGTGAAAACGTTGATCGGCGAATCGAGAAAGCAGATCTTGCGCCTTGTCGCACAGCGTTCTCATGCGCAAATTTTTTACCTTCCAATCTCCACGCAGCTGATTGAGCACTAACTGACTATCGCCCCGGATTTCGACGCGGCACGCAGCAGGGTCAATTTTTTCCGATTCGACCATGCCGATCAGCGCTTCGAGACCCGCGATCAATGCTTTGTATTCTGCTTCGTTGTTCGTTCCGTGGCCAAATTCAATCCGTATCGGCCGGAACGGTTTACGCCCCTTTTCCTGAAGCCGATACGATCCGTAGCTCAAACCTGGATTTCCCTTACTACCGCCGTCAAAGACGAGAATATATTCATTCATCGATGTGCAATCTTCACCATGTAGCTCAAAAAATTGTGAAATATCAACAGGAGTTATTGCTCCTCTTCGTACCATTTCTGATACAAAGCGAGTATATTCCTGATGTGCAATTCTTCCGCCAAACCGTTCAACAAAATACGGCTCTTGCCGCAAGACTCGACGTCAACGGACATCAAGTATTCTTCTGGGTCCCGACGTCGAGCTGCCTTACGAACATGCCGGCGAAGTTGGTCGAGGTAGTTGATGTTATTGTCAATCTTCGAACGGACCTCACCACGTAAGACCACCTCGCCGTGCCCCTGAATCAGATTCTCCAATTTCATGGCGGGAATCTGCCTCAGGCTTTCAATCATGGTATCGTAATCTCCGTCGACAATGTAAGGTATGGGCATCATAACGTCGCCGGAAAAGAGCACGCGATCTTCCTCGATCAAAACTCCCACACCGTCCGGGCTGTGTCCCGGCAAATAGACCAGCCGCAAAGTTCGTTTCCCAACGCGCAGACTGATTCCTCCTTGATCGAACACAGCATCTGGAAGAACGATATGTACATCCGCCAATTCCTTACTCTGCTGCTGTGCGTTTAGTAATGCCGTCCTTCCCAGCGTATCCAGCAATTCCCGGCATCGTGCGTGTCCAACGATAATGGCATTCGGAAACCATGAATTCCCCAGACTGTGATCCGCATGGTAGTGTGTGTTGATCAGATAACGTACCGGTTTTTGGAGTCGCTCTTCGAGGAAGTCCCGAATCTCCAAGGTTTCTTCGGGATAAGCAAGTGTGTCGATCAATACCGACCAATCCGGACCAACTACTGCCCCGGCATTAACCTTGGCATAGATTTCGCTCGTGAAGAGATGCACGTCCTCAGCGACTCGTTCGCGGATCATTCTTCCTCCAGACTGGAAAATACAGCGCTCGGAAGCATAGCATAAGCGAACAGAAGATGTCAAGAATTCTTTACATAAATTTGTTTTTCAACGCCGCAGCCTCCGCCGCGACCGTTGCAAGGGAGTAAATCGTCTCTATTTGGCCAGCGCGACACACGAGTTCCACTCCCCCTCGTTCCAGGCTGCGCTTGCTGACTGTAATACGGAAGAGGCAACCGAAGAGATCGGAATCTGTAAACTTCACGCCGGGTGATACTTCGCGATCATCGAGCAGCACGCTCAACCCTTTTGCTTGCAATTCTTCGAGCACTTCGTTCGTCGCTTGTGGGGAGCGAAGATCCACCAGGTAGACATCATACGGCGCCAATCGACCCGGCCAATTTGCAACCCCCTCATGATGATAGACGTCGATCAAAGCCGCGAGGATAGGTTCGATGTACAGGATCCCCGTGCCCAGCCAGCCATGATCGAGATTTCCGCCTTCGTCCGAAAATTGGAAAGCATTCCCACGCGCTTCCCAATCTCCCACACGAATCCCGGACCGTATTTCGAGTGCTTTTCCGCATTCCGGGCATCGATCTCCCGCCCTGGGCATGGCGATATCTGCGAGTAACGTCACCTCGAAATCGCGCGGATAATTCACGCCGCTGAAATGGTATCCCGCTTTGTTGGCGCCGCTGGTGAAATTCGACCCGTGTTCAATCGAAAGGTCCGCCACCACCAGGACTCCTTCGGATTCTACTTGAGCGCGAACCTGTAAATTGATGGGGCTTGCATAGCCCGGCACGGCGCCGATTTGCGCAATATCTTCACGGGTAGCTGGGATCAACGATCCTCGGCCAAGCACGCGCTCGAGTTTCTCGAGGCTGATTTCCAGATCTCCGCGGATGAGCACCAATACGACAGTCCCGTCGTTGCTGCGTAGGAACACGGCTTTCAGCGTCTTCGCTGCCGGGATCCCGAGGAACACCGTCAGACTCTCGATGGTGTCCGTGCCGGGAGTCGAAACGAGCTCCATGGTCCGCAGGTCTTCCTGTGCGAAATCACTGCGGTTAAATCGCGCCCTCGCCTGGGAAGCCATGTAGGAGCATGAGGAACAGGCCAGCAGCTTTTGCGGGCCGAAATCACACAGGTAAATCCAGCCTACCGCCCCTTCACCCCGCTCGAACCTTTGCAATTGAAGACCCAGTGAACCTAGCCGTCTTTCGCACCGATCCAACCATTGCTCACACAGTTCGGCCAGCGAGATTTCCGAAGCCGCGGCATACTGCCATTGCAATCCACGCACCCATTTCGGACTGGCAAGGCCACTTAGATGGTCGGAGAAATGCAGAAAACGATGCGAAAACAAACGTAGTGGTAGTGGGCGATACGATTGGATTTCGTCATCGATCAATCTCCGCCACGTATCGAAATGGACATCGCCAGGTACGTCAATGTGATTGCCCGCCTCGTGATCCTGCAGCAGTTCTTCAGAAATATTAGTGACTACACGCAGTCCGATGGGAAGGAATGCAAGCCGCTCGTCAATGAAGCGAACGAGGGCGGCTCGTAAGGCGTACGCCGTCGAGGGATCGTGTCCGGCGGGGGCTTGACGCAGCGTGCGCCCAAAGCTTTCCGACATTCGCATCAAGCTCGCCCTTTCGCTGTTTATAGATCGGGAGGTCTGGAGTGATCGACCGGCGTCGGCGTAGGATGAACGACGAAACCATTGCGGCCACGAAACAGTATGAAGTTGGTTTCACCTGCGTATAGAGTTAAATATGCGACGTATTGAAAGCCTACGAAATCGATCGTTATCTCGTACGGCCCGGCAGGCAAATCACTGATCACGAAATTTTCATTGTAATAATCATCAGGATGAATCGTCGTGAGGACGTACGTCCATACTTCCCACTTCTTGTCCGTTTCCAACGATCGAATTTTCAACGGAAATTCGGGCATTAGATTCCCATAGGTATCCGTAATTCGTCCGGCCAACACCGCCCAGCCTTCGGGAGGTACCATCCACAATTCGGGGTTTCTCGTGCTGAAGTAACGATTTTCCCCCAACCGAACTTCGAAGTGCAGATGAGGACCATCGGAGTGCCCTGTGGATCCCACGGTCCCAAGTTGCTCACCGGCCTCTACATGCTGCCCATCCCAGACGAAGATCTCTTGCATATGTGCGTAAACCGTATAGAGTTCCTGCCCTCGATAGCCAAAATCGTGCCGGATTGCCACCGCGAGGCCATACGGGTCGGACGGATCTTCCGTGCCGCGGTAAAGTCCATAGCCAACCCAGACCACCTCACCCGAGCCGGCCGCGAGTACGGGTGCACCACGATCGGCGCCCAAATCCACACCGGTATGGATGTCCGATTCGCCGAAATAGGAACTCCCATAGCGGTAAAAAGGATGGGGCCAATTTACCTGTCCTGAAGGAATGGGCCGCCAGAAGAAATAATGGTCTTCCGCACGCAGTGCCCAAGGCGCGGGATAAGGCGGCGGCCGCCAATCCAGCTCTTCACTCGGCTCAACTGTGGGGAACGCGACGGGCAACGGCGTCTTGGCCGGGTCGCCGAGCATGGGATTCGAAACATCCTGCGCGTCCGAGGGTGTCGCCGTTGCAGAAAGCGGAGGCTCAACGCCGCTCGACTCGGTGGGATGAGCGATACCGCCGCCCTCGGATTCACAGGCGAAGAGCAAAACCGCCGTTAGTGCGATCGCAAGCAGAAGGAGTCCGAAGCGTCTCATGGCGTCGCAGTGGGGGTATATACCGGCTGCTGCGTTGGTGTTGGAGACGGGGTTCGCCAGCGCCACCACCAGGACGTTGCCGTCGGTTTCGGCGTGCGTGTAGGCGTGTTTGTCGGGGTTTGGAACGGCGTGGGTGTCACCAGTGCCGAGGCGGGATACAGTTCCAACATCGCCTCTGTCCAGCTTAAACCCTCGCGTCGAACGAACTCGTTGAGGCGCGTTCCGTGATAGAACGTACGCCAATTGGACAGCGCGGGAAGTCGTTCAAAACCGTAATCGGCGGCCAACTGCGTAAAATCGACGTAATAGCCAGGGGGGATGGACTCTTGCAGCGATCCACCCTGATCGTAAGTGCTCGGATCTCCGTTAATACGCGTATCGAAATCCCACGGCAGTTCTCGCAGCGGTTCTCCCAGCGTGCCGTCTTGAAGCGCCGCGAGTACATAAACCCGCCAAAATGTTTGACCGCCAAAATCCTCTCGAAGGAATTCCACCCAACCAGCCTGTATCGCCGAGCTGTTGAAAGCAAATGCCCGACCGGTGTAGAGCCAATCGTTGTACGCAAATCCGGGAGGCATCGGATCGTTCAAACCAACGAAGGCATTGTCCAGACTTTCCAGGAAATCCCATCCCAGGACTGAAATGCTGCGTTGCTTGAGGGCAAGAAAATTCTGGTCGACGGCCTCAGACAAAGAAGGATGTGGGGCGCGTACGCCGGGTAGATCAACAAGGTCCTTTAATTCATTCTCGTTCTGTAGTTCGTCAAGCGCTGTATCCAACAACGGTGCATCGGTGGCCGGTATTCGTTCGGCGGCGTAGATCTCTCCCGGCATCCCTGCCGCCGTCCACGTTACGTCATCAACATCAACCCATGGCATGACCGGCAAATCCGTTGCTTCGGAATGATCGAGGGCGAAAACCTGAAAGCGACGGTACAACGCCGTACGCAAAATGGTGACCATGTATCGTCCATCGGGAGACCAGGCCGCATGACGGCCTTGCCCGGCTTCGTAAGGCGGCCGATCGAGATCGTTCATGTCAAACACCTTGACGACATCAATTCCCGAGGAGGTTTCACTGTAAGCCAACGAAGATCCGTCGATGCTAAAGACCGGCGTACTCTCAACGGTCGATTTGGTGTTGGTCATGTTGCGAAAACGATCATCCGGTTCATCGAGGTTTGCCAGAAAGATATCAGGAGAGCCATCCCGATCGGAAACAAAGGCAATCCTGCGCCCTTGAGGATCCCAGCTTGGGCTGAGGTCCGCACCCGGATAGATCGTGAGTTGGATCGGAGCCTGTCCGAGATCGACAGGAACGATCCAAATGTCAAAATTGTCATTGTAGTAAGCCTCGAACGCCAACCACATTCCATCCGGAGACCATGTCGGGTTTCCTTCATATCCTGGGGTGTTGGATAGCTGTCGGATTTCACCCGATTGCAAGTCGAGTACATATAAATCCCAGTGTCCATTCCGACGCGAGGAAAATGCAACCGACAATCCATCGGGACTCACGGCTGGATCACGGTCATCCCACGCACCGCCCGTCAGTCGAGATGGGCTCGAATCGCCCGGAACATAAGCCCACAAATGTGTCCGCCCATTTTCTCTTCCCGAAAAGATGATCGTTCCCCACGATGTGGTTCTTGTAGGCGCCGGAGTATTGGTCGGCAAGGCAGGAGAAACCGTAAGCGATGGACTCGGCGTTGCGGTGTACGCCATCGAAGTGGCTAACGATATTACCGTCGGATCCATTTGCGAGTCGCGCAGGCGATTTTGAATTCGAACGCTTATCCATCCAATCCCACCAACAACGATTAAAGCGAGAAATAGAAAGGATCGAAAAATCCAGGGTTTTATCGTTGTCCTTCGAGCCCCAGATGTTGTATCGCTTAGAGATGTCTCATGATTCGTCAAAGATATTCACCCTCAAGCATGCGATTATACCTGGCTTCTACATTCACGCCATTTCGTGCAAGGTAGGTGCCAAAAAGGAGATACAGAAAAGATTTCCGTGAGCGCTTAATCCAGGTACTTGGGAAAGAAAAAGAGCCGGCCCAAGGTCGGCTCTCCCGATGCGGTACTACATGATCGTACTAGGCTGTACTCATTTCTTCCCAAAGTTTCGAAGCGGCGTGCATCGGTAATTTAAATTCCGTTACAATCCGCTTTACCGCGCCATCCCCGGAACAGAAGCGACGTAGCAAACGCGGCGGCGCGAGCAGTATTCTTGCAAAAAATTCCGCAGATTCTCTTAAGTGGGATTCAACCAATTCAAAAAGACCCATGTTTTGTCCGTGCTTGCTGGTTATCAATGCACTTAAGGTCTCCCGCGCCAATGCGTAACGGCGAGCTTCTGGTCCGAGGTTTGTATGGACGAATACTTTGCCACTTTGATCGGGCAGCCGCGCGAACGTAGCGTCCCATAGCTCGGAGTTCATTTCTACGACGCCGAAATCCGCATCGAATAATGCCGGGGGATTCTTAAGCAGATCTTCGATTGGTACGGGAGGTTCCATCACACCGAGATAATCCACAAGTCCCTGTGCGATGTTCTGCAAGAACCACTCCCGCTCCTTCTTCGTGCAAGCGATCATGCAGCTTGTTCACCTTCTGCACGATCTTGATCCGAAATCAAGCCTGTAATCGGAGAAGGCAAATCGATTTGGAGTGGTTTTATCTCCGCGGCTTTTACAATTCGGTATGCTTTGATCGCAAATTCCACAAACGAACTCGCTTCGAGACAACCGAGATCAGCTCGAAGTTTGGGTGTTAAATCCATTCCGTTCAGGATTTCAGACATGTTGCCGGATGTAAAAGCCTGCACGACACCTGGATCGATAATCGAACGTGCCACGAGCTGATTTAGACTTTGCATACTCATTTTTAAAAACCTCCTGAATATCGTAAGGTCTAGAAAATAAAAAGGCAGCAAGTCACTTCGCCTCGCTGCCAGGCGTATTATTGGTGTGATTCAAATATAAACGGCTAAAAATCTAGCCCCCGCCAATAAGACCACCACCGCGAACGCAGCGTACATTCGGCATGGCAACCTCCTTATGATTGTGTTCTCTCTCTGCTTATTACTCTACAATAAAGTACTCAACAGATTCTCAACGACAATCAACAAAAGATGGACGATTCAAGCATTTC
>Ga0315534_1000074_pt1 | contig 51366 bp, 47 predicted proteins | sample SalMarSW160240MG_FD_203094 | JGI IMG/M metagenome (GOLD analysis project Ga0315534, IMG submission 203094) | Salt marsh sediment microbial communities from the Plum Island Ecosystem LTER, Massachusetts, United States - Salt Marsh Sediment SW1602-40 ... | reverse complement strand
CGCCTATCATCTCCGACAATGTCGGATGGGGGAAGATAGCAGCGATCAATTCGGCTTCGGTCGTCTCAAGCGTCTTGGCGATCACAAGGCTGTGGATGAGTTCGGTCGCTTCGGCGCCGAGAATATGCGCGCCCAGCAACGCGCCTGTTCCGGCGTCGAAAATCGTCTTGACCAAGCCTTCGGTCTCGCCTTGAGCAATTGCCTTGCCGTTGGCCGAATAGGGGAATCGGCCGACTTTCAAGCCATAGCCTGCGGCTTGCGCCGCCCCCTCGGTAAGACCGACACTTGCCACTTGCGGCCTGCTATACGTGCAGCTGGGGATCGCGGTTCGGTCAAGCGGATGAACATTTTCGGCGCCTGCGATCTTCTCGACGCAGATCACGCCTTCGTGGCTCGCCTTGTGCGCAAGCCAAGGGGGCCCGGTCACGTCGCCGATTGCGTAAAGTCCAGGGGCTTCGGTCCTGCACCATTCGTCAATCACGATATGGCCTTTCTCGATCTTGACCCCCAACTGTTCGAGCCCGAGCCCCTCGACATTGCCGGTGATGCCGATTGCGAGAATGGCGCGGGCCGCGGTCACCTCCTCACGATCGCCATCAGGCTTGCGCAAGCGCGCCGTTACACTGTCGGCGTCCTTGATCAGATGTTCGACACGCGTGCCGGTATGGATGGCGATCCCTTGGCGTCCAAACGCATTGCGCGCGAGCTCTGAAATCTCTGCATCCTCGGCCGGGAGAATGCGGGGAAGCATCTCAACCACGGTCACCTCGGCACCAAGGCTGCGATAGAAGCTCGCGAACTCGATGCCGATGGCCCCTGCCCCAATGACCAGAAGCGATTTCGGGAAACTCGGCGGGATCATCGCCTCGCGATACGTCCAGATTAGTCTGGCGTCGGGTTCGATCCCCGGCAAAGTCTTAGGCCGCGCGCCCGTGGCGATGATGATGTGCTGAGCCTCGAGATCGGGGAGCGGCTCGCCTGTTTTTGCCGTCACACCGATGCGCCCTTGCCCAAGCAGACGCGCCGACCCGTCGATCACCGCGATGTCGTTCTTGCGCATCAGGTAAGCGACGCCGTTGGACAGCCGCTCCGCCGCGTTGCGGCTTCGCTCGACCACGCGCGCAATGTCGAACCGGATATTGTCGGCGGCGAGCCCAAATGAAGAAGCGTGCCGCATCGCTTGATAGAGCTCTGACGACCAAAGCAAAGCCTTGGTCGGGATACAGCCCCAGTTGAGGCAGATGCCGCCGAGATGCTCGCGCTCGATGATCGCCGTTTTCATGCCAAGCTGGCTTGCGCGGATGGCGGCGACATAGCCTCCAGGCCCGGCGCCGATGATGGCGAGACCGAAACGCGTCTCAGTCATTTTAGCCGATGCCTTTCCGTTAAACGGTGGTCGCGAGCGACTTTACCATCAGAACCCAGTCCCCTTCCGGGTGGGATTCGGGAAACGGGAGTGCGGGTTCCGTGGCCACGTTATCGTAACCGGCGCGCCGGTAACGGCGCGCTGCGGTCTCGTTCCAGCTCCCGACAATCACGCTCAGAGCTGGCGCGTCAGCCTCGCGGCCTTTGCTCTCGGCAATTTCAAGCAGCTTCGTTGCAATTCCTAACCGGCGAAATTCGGGGAAGGTCGCCAGCACGTTGACGTACCAGGACCCGGGAGCCTTCGCCTCGAGCTTGAGCAGGGGTTGGACCATCGGCGGCATTTCGGCGAGCGCGCTCAAATCGTACGGATCGTCGAGGCGGTAGCCGACGAGACAGGCCGCGACTTCGCCTCCCATCTCGGCAATCACGGCGTTCCTCCAAGAAAAGCCTCCGGTGTCGCGCGCCGCGCGCTCGCGTCCGACTTCGAGGATCGACTGGCCAGGCGCGGCCAGCGTAGCCCACATATGGGCCGGCATGCCTTCACCGGCGATGTCCACCAGTACGGCGAGCGCCGAAGCGTCAGCCTTTGTGGCGGGTCTGAAGAGGACCGCAGGTTCCATGCGAACAGAGCCTATACCAGCATGGTCACAGGGTCTTCGATATGGGCCTTGAAGGCGGCAAGCAGCTCCGCGCCCAGAGCGCCGTCGATCACGCGGTGATCGACCGACAGCGTCACGCTCATGATCGTCGCGATCTTGAGCGCATCGTTCTTGACCGCCGCGCGCTTCTCGGCGCGGCCCACCGCGAGGATCGAGGCTTGCGGCGGGTTGATCACGGCATCGAAGCGGTCGATGCCGTACATGCCGAGATTGGAGATGGTGGTCGAGCCGCCCTGATATTCATGGGGGGCGAGCCGCTTGGAGCGGGCACGCGCGGCGAGGTCACGCATCTCGTTCGAGATCTCCGACAGGCTCTTAAGTTCGGCGTCACGGATCACCGGCGTGTGCAGACCGCCTCCTTCGAGCGCGACCGCGACTGAGATGTCCGACGCGCGATGGCGCAAGATCCCCTGCTCGGTCCAACTGGCATTCGCGGCGGGGACCGACTGAAGTGCCATGGCCATGGCCTTGATGATGAAATCGTTGACCGAGAGCTTGAAGGCGCGCGGGCCGTCCTGCGGCGCAAGGGCGTTGAGGCGGGCGCGGGCGCCAAGCACGGCGTCAAGCTCGCAATCGATGGCGAGATAGAAATGTGGAATCGTCTGTTTCGACAGGGTCAGGCGCGCGGCCATGAGCTTTCGCATCGTGTCATGCGGCACGATGTCGTAAGAGCCAGGCCGATAAAGAGCGAGCACTTGCTTGTCGGACAGACCAACCGGCTCGGCGATGCCGCGTCTTGTCGCGAGCTCCTTCGATCCAGCCTCCGGCTTGACCGGCCCGGGCTCAGGCTCTGACGCAGCGGCGGGTTCCGCCGGTTCTACGCGCGTGCTCGCGGCGCGGTCGACATCGGCCCTGACGATACGGCCATGCGGGCCAGAGCCCTTAAGCATTCCGAGATCGAGCCCAAGCTCGCGGGCCAGGCGCCGCGCAAGGGGAGAGGCAAACATGCGCTCGCCGCCGCCGCCGTTCTCGCCGTTTCGCCTGATTTGCGCGGCGATTTGGTGCAACACCTCTTCGGCAGAGTCGTCACCCCGGTTCTCGGCAGGAGGCCGCAAATCCTCACCTTCAGTGGATATGCCCGCAGGCGGCGTCGCGTGATCCCCCTCGCCTTCCACACGCAGCAGCGCAATGGGATGATTGACGGGGACGTGTTCGGTTCCCTCGGCCAGCAGAAGCTGCTCGATCACGCCGTCCTCGGCCGCCTCGACTTCCATCGTCGCCTTGTCGGTCTCGACCTCGGCCACCACGTCGCCGCTTCGAACGGAATCGCCTTCTTTGACGTACCACTTCGCGAGCGTCCCCTCCTCCATGGTCGGCGACAGTTTCGGCATCAGAATCTGCATGGGCTCGTCTCACGCCTTGCCTTGGATGGCGGCAAAGGCTTTTTCCCAATCTCGCCCATCGAAAGGGATGAGACGGGCGATGCGGACCTGGCCTTCGTCGAGACAGCGCAGATTGACGCTGTAGCCGTCGGGCTTAGCACGCGGCACGTAGAAACTCTTCACGCCGCAGACAGAACAGAAGTGATGTTTCGCGATGCCGGTGTTGAAAAGATAGGTCGTGATTTTGTCCGCCCCCTTGACGAGGCGAAAACGTTCTTTCTCGACGTGAAGATGGACATAGCCGGTCCGGCGGCAGATCGAGCAATTGCACTCCTTGGCCTCGACCTCTTCAGGGGCAAGCACTTCGAAGCGGACGGCGCCGCAGTGGCACCCGCCGGTTCTCCAACGCATCTCTGAGCCGGCCGTGGCAGTCATGACCGGTAACACACGGATTTCACGGCAGCGATCACGTCGTCCACCGAGGGCAGAGCGAGCGTCTCGAGATTTGCCGCGTAAGGCATCGGCACGTCGGCGCCGGCGACCCTCAGAGGCGGCGCATCGAGATAATCGAACGCCTCGGCGGCGACGCAGGCGCAAATTTCCGAGCCGATGGAACAGGCGCGCCACCCCTCCTCGACGGTAACGAGGCGATTGGTCTTTCTCACCGAGGCAAGCACCGTCTCGGTATCGAGCGGACGCAACGTGCGAAGGTCCACCACTTCCGCCTCGATCCCCTCTTCGGAGAGACGTTGGGCCGCGTCGAGCGCATAAGCCATGCCGCGGGAGTAAGAGACGATGGTGACATGCCGGCCCGCGCGCGCCACCCGTGCTTTGCCGATCGGCAGGACAAAGTCGGGCAGATTGGGCACATCGAAGGTCTGCCCGTAGAGGATTTCGTTCTCAAGGAACACGACCGGTCCCGGATCCTGGATCGCCGCTTTCAGGAGGCCTTTGGCATCGGCGGCGGTGTAAGGCGCGATGACCTTGAGCCCCGGCACATGCGCGTACCAGCTCGAGAAGTCCTGGCTGTGTTGAGCGGCGACGCGGGCCGCGGCGCCGTTCGGCCCACGGAACACGATCGGGCAGTGCATCTTGCCCCCCGACATGTAGAGCGTCTTGGCGGCGGAGTTGATGACGTGATCGATCGCCTGCATGGCGAAGTTCCAGGTCATGAATTCGACAATCGGCCTTAGCCCTGCAAACGCCGCGCCAACCCCGAGCCCGGTGAAGCCATATTCGGTGATCGGCGTATCGACCACGCGGGACGGTCCGAACTCTTCGAGCAGGCCCTGGGTCACCTTATAGGCGCCCTGATATTGACCGACTTCCTCGCCGATGACGAACACGGCGGGGTCCGCCCTCATCTCCTCGGCCATGGCATCGCGCAGAGCTTCGCGGACGGTGAGCGTGGCCATTGAAGCGCCTTGCGGGATTTCAGCTTCGCGGCGCGGTTCGACAGGAGCGACTTGCGGCCCGGCCGGGGCTTCCTCCACCAGAGGCGGCGTCTCGCCGTCTGCGGCGGTGGCCGAAGCGGGTTCCTCCGGCTGAGGACTTGCAGCTTCGCCCGGCGGAGAGACCTTGGTCTCCGAAGCCGAAACCGCCGATGCCTGCTCGCCATCGGCAATCAGCAGCGCGATCGGACGGTTCACGGCGACATGCTCGGTGCCTTCGGGAACAAGAATAGTGCCGAGCCGTCCGTCCTCGGCCACCTCGACTTCCATCGTCGCCTTATCGGTCTCGATTTCGGCGATAACGTCGCCGGCGCGCACGTGATCGCCCTCGCTCACGAGCCACTTGGCGAGCGTGCCCTCCTCCATGGTGGGCGAAAGCTGCGGCATAAGGATTTCAGTCGGCATCAGGCTGTCGCGCGTGATCTCAAGTCGCGGTCACGTCGGTGTAGAGTTCGGATGAGTCGGGTTCGGGATCGCTCTGGGCAAACTCCGCGGCTTCGTTCACGATGGCGCGCACTTCGTTGTCGATCTCCTTCAATTCTGTTTCGCTGGCGCGGCCTTCCGCAAGCAACCGATCGCGCAACAGCTCGATCGGGTCACGATGCTCACGGATCTCCTTGACCTCGTCGCGGGTCCGGTATTTGGCCGGGTCGGACATTGAATGGCCGCGATAACGATAGGTGAGCATTTCGAGGATCTTCGGGCCCTCCCCGCGCCGCGCGGCGGCGACGGCGCGGTCGCCAGCCGCTTTCACCGCGGCCACATCCATCCCGTCGACCTGCTCGCCTGGAATGCCGTACACAGAGCCGCGATGGTAAAGTTCTTCGGCGAGCGCGCTGCCGCGTTCCACCGCCGTCCCCATGGCGTAGCGATTGTTCTCGATGATGTAGATCACGGGAAGCTTCCATAACGACGCCATGTTGAAGCTTTCATAGACCTGGCCTTGATTGGCGGCGCCTTCGCCGAAGAAGGTGAGGCTCACCCGATCGTTGCCGCGATATTTGTTGGCGAAGGCAAGACCGGTGCCGAGTGGCGCCGGGGTACCGACGATGCCATGGCCGCCATAGAAATTCCGCTCGACCGAAAACATATGCATGGAGCCCCCTTTGCCCTTGGCATAACCGTGACGGCGCCCGGTGAGTTCGGCCATCACACGCTTCGGCTCCATGCCCACGGCAAGCATATGCCCGTGGTCGCGATAGGCGGTAATGACCTGATCGTCGCTGGAGATTGTCAGCAGCATGCCAGCCACCACAGCCTCCTGGCCGATATAGAGATGGCAAAAGCCGCCGATATAGCCCATGCCGTAAAGCAGTCCCGCCTTCTCCTCGAACCGGCGAATGAGCAGCATGAGACGGTAAGACGACAGTTCCTGCTCGCGCGTCAGGCCCGGCGACCCGGGTCCCCCGGGAGTGTTGTCGTCCAGCCAGAGATTGGCGGCGCCTGGCGTAAGGCTTGGTGTCGTCACAATCGGCTCCTCGCTCAATTCCCGGATTTGCGCCGAGGCTAGCACGAGCGGGAAGCCGTCTGAACGGATTTAGCGCTTTTTCGACGGGGCCGTGCCGGGGACCGGCTCGCGGCGCTTCATCATGACGAGGTCGTCTTCATGGGCAAGGTTGAGGATTGCCCGGGCGCGCTCGTCCAGCATGTCGGGATCGAGGCTATCAGAGCGGAGCAAAGCGACATCACGCTCAAGCCGCGTTCTGACCGCTTTCAGTCCTTCAAGCTCGCCGTCGAGCACCTGCCTCCGCCGCTCCAGATCGGCGCGGGCCTCAAGGCCATGATCGCCAGTCTGAAGGTGATAGGCGAAGTAGCCGGCCGCCCCGCAAGCGAGCAGCGGAAAGATGTAAGCCGTGACGCGCATGGTTCAGGAGTGTGCGCGCCAGCCGTTAAGCGGCGGTTACCGCCCGCGTTTCAACACCGAACGGCCGGCATAACGGGCCCGCGCCCCAAGGTCCTCCTCGATCCGGATGAGCTGGTTATATTTTGCCACCCGGTCCGATCTTGCCAGCGATCCGGTCTTGATCTGTCCGCAATTGGTGGCGACGGCAAGATCGGCGATGGTGGCGTCCTCGGTCTCACCCGACCGGTGCGACATCACCGCGGCATAGCCTGCATCTTGCGCCATGCGCACGGCGTCGAGCGTCTCGGTCAGCGTGCCGATCTGGTTGACCTTGACCAGAATGGCATTGGCAATGTTTTGATCGATGCCTCGCTTTAGCCGGGTGACATTGGTGACGAAGATATCATCGCCCACGAGCTGGATGCGATCGCCAAGCGCTTGGGTTTGAGCCTGCCAGCCATCCCAATCGTCTTCGCTCATGCCATCTTCGATTGAGAAAATCGGGTAGTTGGCGACAAGCTCGCCGTAATAGGCGATGAGTTCATCCGCCGTCAGCGTTCGACCCTCGCCCTTGAGGACATAGCGGCCGTTGTCGAAAAACTCGGTCGCGGCCGCGTCGAGCGCGAGATAAACGTCATCGCCCGGGCTATAGCCGGCTTCCTTGATCGCCTCCATGACGAAATCGAGTGCTTCGCGGGTCGAGGCAAGATTGGGCGCAAACCCCCCCTCGTCGCCGACCGAGGTGCTGTAGCCGGCGCTCTTCAATGCACGCGCCAGCGCGTGGAAAATTTCCGCACCCGTTCGCACAGCTTCGGCGATGCTTCCCGCACCAACCGGCACGATCATGAATTCCTGGAAGTCGATCGGATTGTCGGCATGCACCCCGCCATTGACGATATTCATCATCGGTACGGGGAGCAGCGTCGCGTCCTCACCACCGATCGAGCGATAGAGCGGCAAATTTTGCGCCGCCGCCTCGGCCTTGGCCGCCGCCAGCGATACGCCGAGAATGGCGTTCGCCCCGAGCCGCTTCTTGTTCTCCGTACCGTCGAGATCGCATAAGCGCCGATCGAGCCCGGCCTGGTCGGCCGCGTCGAAGCCTGCAAGCGCGTCGCGCATTTCGCCGTTTATGCCGGCCACTGCCTTCTTGACGCCTTTACCGCCATAGCGGGGGCCGCCGTCCCGAAGCTCATGGGCCTCGTGCGCCCCGGTCGAGGCACCTGACGGGACTGCGGCGCGGCCGAAATGGCCATCTTTGAGAACGACATCGACCTCCACGGTCGGATTTCCACGACTGTCGAGGATTTCCCGGCCGACGATAGTGGCGATTGCGGTCATGGTGCTCCCTCAAGTCGGGTTGATTGCCACGCTCGCCCGTGACACGTATATCCCGCGCGGGGTTCTATCGGGTTCAAGAGGGAGTGCAAGCGTTTTGACTTTGAGGACATAACCCCGATGCCAGACATACAGACTTATAGCGGCGGTTGCCATTGCGGCCGGGTTCGATACCAAGTCACCACAGCGCTCGAGCCGGTTATTTCCTGCAATTGCTCGATCTGCCAAAAGCGCGGCTATTTGCTGACCTTCGTGCCGCGCGCCCAGTTTAAGCTGCTTTCGGGCGAGGACGCCCAGACCGACTACCAGTTCAACAAGAAGATCGTCCATCACCTGTTCTGCGCCAATTGCGGGATCAGCTCGTTCGGCACCGGAACAGGACCCGATCAGTCGGAAATGGTCGCCATCAATGTGCGCTGTCTGGACGATGTCGATTTGAACGGACTGAAGATTACGTCCTTCGACGGCAAGAGCTTATGACGGAAACTGCTTCGGGCGCGGCATTGGTGCTCTTTTCCGGAGGCCAGGACTCGACCGTGTGTCTTGCTTGGGCGCTCGAGCGCTATGGCAGGGTTGAGACTGTCGGGTTCGATTACGGCCAGCGCCACAGCGTCGAGCTTGAATGCCGGCAGCGCGTCCGTACGGACATGGCGCGACGTTTTCCAGCCTGGGCGCCCCGGCTCGGGCCCGATCACCTCATCGACATTTCGAGCTTCGGCGCCATCGCTGAAACGGCCCTTACCTCGGATGCAAAAATCGAAATGCTCGCCTCCGGCCTGCCCTCAACATTCGTACCGGGGCGCAATCTCCTGTTCTTCGTCTATGCCGCGGCGCTGGGCTACCGGCGCGGGCTTCTCACCCTGGTCGGCGGGATGTGCGAGACGGATTTCTCCGGCTATCCCGATTGCCGCGACGAAACCCTTCAAGCCTTGCAACAGGCGATCAGACTCGGCACTGAAATTCGCTTCACCATCGAGACGCCGCTGATGTGGCTGACCAAAGCCGAGACCTGGACTCTTGCCGACCGGCTTGGCGGGGAGGCATTGGTTGCTCTTGTGGTCGAGGAGACCCATAGCTGCTATCGCGGGGACCGCGCGGAGCGCCACCCTTGGGGCTATGGCTGCGGCACCTGCCCCGCTTGCGAGTTGCGCGCCAAGGGATTTGCCGAGTGGCAAGCGGCAAGTCCGCAACGAAGCGCGCAGCGTGAAGCGCGGTAGAGCAAGCTCCTTAGAGGAAGACTCTTGAGCGAACGGGGGAATATGCCGGAACAGGATCGTGCCGGGCCAGAGTTTAAAACCTACCAGCTAATCGGCCTCCTTCTCGGGCCGCTCGGGTTCCTTGCTGTCCTCCTCACGCCTGCGCCCGACGGGTTATCCCCGGCCGGATGGACCACGGCGGGCCTGGCGATCTGGATGGCGGTGTGGTGGGCGACGGAAGCCTTGCCCCTTTTCGCCACAGCGCTGTTGCCTCTGATCGTCGTGCCTCTGTTCGGCATCGCTACCATGCACGAGGCAGCCACGCCTTTTGCCAATCCGGTCGTGTTCCTTGTGTTCGGCGGCTTTCTGATCGGACTTGCGGTGCAGCGCTGGAATCTCCACCGGCGCATCGCCTTCCATATCATCATGCGCGTGGGCAATCGTCCACGCGATCTGGTCGCCGGGGTGATGCTGGCGACTGCGGCACTCAGCATGTGGATCAGCAACACGGCCACCACCATCATGATGTTGCCGATCGCGCTGTCGCTGATCCTGGTGTTGGCGCCGCAGTCGGACGATGCTTCCCGGAACGGAAACAATTTCGCCACCGCCATGCTGCTTGGTGTTGCGTATGCCGCGTCGATCGGCGGCACGGCCACTTTAATCGGTTCGCCACCGAACGCGCTTGCGGCAAGTTATCTGGACCAAACCTTCGATATCGAAGTCACGTTTGCCGGCTGGATGACGTTGGCGTTGCCCATTGTCGCGGTGATGCTGGTGCTCACGTTTCTATTTCTGACCCGCGTCGCCTTCCCCTTTTCGTCCGGCCTCGCCGATCGGCACACACATCTGATTGAAGAGATGCTTGCCGAGATGGGGCCGATCAGCAAGCCGGAGACACGGGTGGCCATGGTCTTCGCGGCCGTCGCGACGGCCTGGATTATCTATCCCTTTATCAACCCGTTGCTCGGTATTCATCTGGTCGATGCGGCGATCTCGATGGCCGGCGCGGTGGCGCTGTTTGCTATTCCTGCGGATTGGCGGAAACGAATTTTTCTTCTCGACCTGGCAACAGCCCGTAAAATGCCGTGGGACATTCTGGTCCTGTTTGGCGGCGGACTGAGTCTGGCGGCAGCCATCGACAGTTCCGGACTTGCCGCCTGGATGGGCGCGGGTCTGTCCTTCCTGCACGGTGCTCCTCTATTCCTGATTATCGGCGGCGCCGTCCTGCTGATCGTGTTCCTGACCGAGCTGATGAGCAACACGGCGACCACGGCGGCGTTTCTGCCTATTGCCGGAAGTCTCGCGCTTGGCGCGGATGTCGGGCCGGTTTGGGTCGCGGTCCCCGTCGCTCTGGCGGCGTCTTCCGCCTATATGCTGCCTGTCGCTACACTCCCCAATGCAATCGTGTACGGCACCGGTTATGTGACCTTGCCGCAAATGCTGCGCGCAGGATTTTGGCTTAGCCTGATCGGTGCCTTGGTCATTACCGTGAGCATCGCGCTCGCCGCGTCCTTGCTCTGATGAATGGAGAGGCTTTAGATGACTCAGAAAAGATCGACCACTCTGATGCGCACAGCCGTTTTGGTAATCGCCGCGCTCCTGATTGTTGCGGTTGCCGTCATTACAAGTGAGCCATTCCGAAAAATGTGGGCACCGTCCGGGGTCGCGCAGGAGGCTCCACCCGCGGCGGGATCTTCAAAAACTGAAATGACTGCGGCCCAGGACGAAGCAGCCCCGGACGATAAGACGGCCGCGAGCGAGGCGGGAGAGTGCTGTAAGGCGGGCGACACCACCCCGCCGCTTGAACTCGTCAAGCGCGTGCCGCCAGGAGGATTGCACAGTCCGTATCCGGACTACATGAAGATGGCAAAGTACGACCCTGATCTCGTCAAGCAATTCCGGCTTCCCGGCTGTAACGAGTGTCACGGTGGCGGCGGCGGCGGCGGTTTCTGCCCGGCCCTTTCTCAAGGCGTCTGGTTCTGGGGCAATACCGACGATGTGCTGTTCAGGATTATCACCATCGGGTCCGCCGCGATGGAGAAGGAAGGTTTCACGCGCTACCAGTACGGTACCGTTAAGGGGCCGATGCCGGCGATGGGATTTACCGTCCCCACATCGGATCAGCTTTGGAAGATCATTGCCTTTATCCGGTCGATCAATCCGCCCGGCACAAATCCTCCGGAGAAGGTAATCCCAGGCAAACACACGCCACTTTTGGAAGGCGAACCGAAGTAGCGCGCCCCGCTCTTGCTCTTGGCAAGAGTAAGGGCCAAGTTCCGGCCATGTATCTCGTCAAGGAAATCTACTACACGCTCCAAGGCGAAGGCATGCAGACCGGGCGGGCGGCGGTCTTCTGCCGCTTTGCCGGCTGCAATCTCTGGTCTGGCCGCGAAGAGGATCGCGCCACTGCCACTTGCGATTTTTGCGACACCGATTTTGTTGGAACTGACGGCCCGGGCGGCGGCAAATTCCAGTCTGCCCAAGACCTCGCATCAGCTTGCCGCGCAGTCTGGCGCGGCAATTCGGGCACGCCGCCTTACGTGGTGCTGACCGGCGGCGAGCCAATGCTTCAGGTCGATGAGCCTTTGATCGCGGCATTCCATGCGCAAGCCTTCGAAGTCGCGATCGAAACCAATGGCACGCTGCCGGTGCCGCGCTCAATCGATTGGATCTGTGTGAGCCCTAAAGGGGACGCGCCACTCAAGCAGCGATCGGGCGATGAGCTGAAGCTTGTCTATCCGCAGGCCGGGCTCGACCCGCGTCTTTTTGAGAAGCTCGATTTCGCTCACTTTCTGCTTCAGCCCAAGGACGACGGCGCAAGGTCCCCCCACCATCTCGGCGCGGCAGTCGGCTATTGCCAAGCGCACCCCAAATGGCGCCTGAGCCTGCAAACTCACAAGCTTCTGGGCCTGCCGTAAGCCCTGGCCTGGGCAGGAAAAATCCCCTAAACGAGAGCCATGCGGATCTACAAGGAGTTCGGCTTCGAAGCCGCCCATTTCCTGCCCTCGGCGCCGTCAGGCCATCCGAATGCGCGGCTGCATGGGCACTCGTTCAGGGTGCGCGTGACCCTTGACGGAGAGCCGGACGAAAAGTCCGGCCTGGTCATGAACTTGGACGACGTGGAGGGCGCGCTCGGCGATGTGCGCGAAGCGCTCGACCACCGCTTCCTCAATGAAGTCGAAGGGCTGTCTCAGCCGACGCTCGAGCGGATCGCGATATGGCTGTGGGACCGTTTGCATAACCGGCTGCCCGGCCTTGCCGAAATCGAGATCGCCCGCGACTCCTGCCACGAGGGGTGCGTTTATCGCGGGCCCAGGCCCCGGCTTGCGGCGGAGTAGACGACGATGGGACGCAAACTCAGTGGATTAAGCCAGCTCGGGACCAAGACGCCGCTTCCCAAGACGCCGGCGGAGGCCACGCTCGAACGCGTGCCGAACCCGCATCCCGACACGGCCTATGTCGCCCGGTTCACCTGCCCTGAGTTCACCTGCCTTTGCCCGGTCACGGGTCAGCCCGACTTTGCACATTTCGTCATCGACTACGCACCGCGCGCCTGGCTCATCGAATCGAAATCGCTCAAGCTTTATCTCACGAGCTTCCGCAATACCGGCGCCTTCCACGAAGACGCGACCATCGCCATCGGCAAGCGGATCGTCGAGCTGATCGATCCGGCCTGGCTCAGGATCGGCGGCTATTGGTATCCGCGCGGCGGCATGCCGATCGACGTGTTCTGGCAACATGGCACGCCGCCCGACGGCGTGTGGATTCCAGACCAGGGGGTCGAGCCCTATCGCGGTAGAGGCTGATTAGCGGCGCTTCACCAAACGATCGATCTCGATCAGCTCCTTGAGCAGCGGCTCAAGGGCGACTAGCGGCAGCATGTTGGGGCCGTCTGACGGTGCGCGGTCAGGATCTTGGTGCGTCTCGATGAAGAGGCCGGCGACGCCGACCGCCACAGCCGCGCGCGCGAGCACGGGCACGAACCGCCGCTCGCCTCCGCTCGCCGTCCCCTGCCCTCCCGGCTGTTGCACCGAATGCGTCGCGTCGTAGATCACCGGCGCACCTGTCTCGGCGAGTATAGGCAAGGCGCGCATGTCGGAAACAAGCGTGTTGTAGCCGAAGGACACGCCGCGCTCGGTGACAAGCACGTGCGGATTGCCCGCGCCAAGCAGCTTGGCAACCACGTTCTTCATGTCCCATGGCGCCAGGAACTGCCCCTTCTTGACATTGACGGGCTTGCCGGTCCGCGCGGCAGCGATCAGAAGATCGGTCTGACGGCAAAGGAAGGCGGGAATTTGCAGGATATCGACCCAGGCCGCGGCCGCCGGGCATTGCACCGCTTCGTGGACGTCAGTGGTGATGGGCAGTCCGAGGCTCTCCTTGATCTCGGCGAAGATGGGAAGTGCCTCTTCAAGCCCGAGCCCGCGCGCGCTTGCCGCGCTGGTGCGGTTGGCTTTGTCGAATGAGCTCTTGTAGACGAGGCCGATCTTGAGCTTTGCCGCGATCTCCTTGAGCGCTTCTGCCGTTTCCAGCGCATGCGCCCGGCTCTCAAGCAGGCACGGCCCCGCAATCAAGGCCAATGGCAAAGCGTTGCCAAACGTCACGGCTCCGGCGGCGACCACGGGGTTCGGGGCCGGTTTCAAGGCTTCGTTCATGGGCGGACCATGAGACGCCGAGGCTCGGGCGTCAACATGCCCTTATAAGATCTGGGTGAATCGGTGATCCCGGCTAGACCAGCCGGCTCTGCTCGACGGCTGCGCCGATGAACGAGGCGAACAGTGGGTGCGGACTAAACGGTCGCGATTTCAGCTCGGGATGGAACTGCACGCCGATGAACCAGGGATGGTCGGGCATTTCGACGATTTCCGGCAAAAGCCCATCGGGTGAGAGACCCGAGAAGCGCAATCCCGCAGCCTCGAGCCTGTTGCGGTAGCGCATGTTCACTTCATAGCGATGGCGGTGCCGTTCAGATATGTGGGTCGTGCCGTAGATCTCGGCAACCTTGCTGCCCTTGGCGAGCACCGCATCATAGGCACCGAGCCGCATCGTGCCGCCGAGATTGCCGTTCGACTGCCGTTTCTGAAGTTCTTCGCCTTTCATCCATTCGGTCATGAGACCAACCACCGGTTCGTCGGTCGGGCCGAACTCAGTCGAGTTTGCCCCTTCGATCCCCGCTTCGCGCGCGGCATCGATCACCGCCATTTGCATGCCGAAGCAGATGCCGAAATAAGGTAGACGGCGGATACGCGCGTAACGCACGGCGCTGATCTTGCCTTCCGCACCGCGCTCGCCGAATCCACCCGGCACGAGGATACCGTTCACGTCCTCCAAATACGCCGATGCATCCTCGCTCTCGAATGTTTGCGACTCGATCCATTGCAGGTTCACCTTCACCTTGTTGGCGATACCGCCATGGACGAGCGCCTCGTTGAGCGATTTGTAGGCGTCCTTCAGCCCGGTATATTTTCCGACCACGGCGACCGTGACTTCGCCGTCAGGATTGGCGACGGTTTTGGAGATGTCGCGCCACAGCGCGAGGTCGGGTTCAGGCGCCGTCGTGATGCCGAACGCGGCGAGCAGCTCACGGTCGAGACCTTCGGCATGATAAGCGAGCGGCACGTCATAGATGCTCTGAACGTCGAAGGCCTGAATTACCGCTTCAGGACGCACGTTGCAGAAGAGCGCGATCTTGCGCCGCTCGTCGCTGGGTAACGGCCGGTCCGTGCGGCACAGCAACACGTCGGGTTGGATGCCGATCGAGCGGAGCTCTTTGACCGAGTGCTGTGTGGGCTTGGTCTTGAGTTCCCCTGCGCTCGGGATGAAGGGCACCAGCGTGAGATGAACGAAGGCGGTCGACCCAAGCGGCAATTCGTTGCCAAGCTGGCGGATCGCCTCGAAGTACGGCAAGCCCTCGATATCGCCGACGGTGCCGCCGATTTCGCACAGCACGAAATCGACGCCCTCATTGCCCGAGGTGATGAAGTCCTTGATGGCGTCGGTGACGTGAGGGATGACCTGCACGGTCGCGCCGAGATAGTCGCCGCGGCGCTCCTTGGCGATGATCTCTTGGTAAAGGCGCCCGGTCGTAATGTTGTCGGCCTGACTGGCGGGACGTCCGGTGAAGCGTTCGTAATGCCCAAGGTCGAGATCGGTCTCGGCGCCGTCATCGGTGACGAACACCTCGCCGTGCTGGTAAGGGCTCATGGTCCCCGGATCGACATTGAGATAAGGGTCGAGCTTGCGCAAACGCACGCTGAACCCACGCGCCTGCAACAATGCACCGAGCGCCGCAGAGGCAAGACCCTTGCCGAGTGAGGAGACCACGCCGCCGGTAATGAAGACGTACCGCGCCATGGGCCTCGACCATACACCGAAACCCACCCGAGTCGTAACCCCAAACTGCCGCTCCAGCGGAGTTTGGCACGCAACCTCCGGATGCTGCTATTGCGGCAATGGGGCCTGCGGGGTGGTGGGCGCGGATGGAGCCCCTGGGCTCGCCGGTGCCGGCGCGTTGGGAGCCTCAAGAGGCGCCAGCCCCCCTGCTCCGCTCGGCAGAATCGTCGATTGGGGCGTTTGATGGACCGCCAGAATCGATAGCGCGAGGCTGGTGGCAAAGAAGCATGCGGCGAGAACCGCCGTGGTCTTGGTCAGCGCATTGCCGGCGCTGCGCCCGGTCATAAAACCGCCGCCGCCGCCGCCGCCCCCGCCGCCGATTCCCAGCGCGCCCCCTTCGGAGCGTTGCAATAGAACAACGCCCACGAGCGCGACGGCGACCATCACGTGGATCAAAAGGATAACAGTGCTCATTGTGTCGCTTTCGTCTTCTCCGGCGCTGTCTTAGCCGAACCGGCCACGGTTTGGCTAGGTTCATCAGCCGCGACAGATGGCTCGGAACTGGGCTTGCGCACGGGGAGCGGGATCTCCGGCTCTACCGTTGCGACCTCGCTAGGCGGCAGCTCGGGCTTGCGATCCGGCAATGGGACGTTCGTTAACACCAGCTTGTCAACGCCTCCGCCCCGGCAGCGGAACTCGATCATCGCCTCCACAGAGAGAAATTCCCGCACCTTTTCGATGTCGCCGGTGTCGAGATGGTCCTTCACCCAGTCCGGACCGCGTGTCAGCGCCTTTTTCATTTGAGGCGTGAGCAGCTTGGCGTGCTCGCCTTTCAGGCGCGTGCAGGACTCCTTATCCAGGGGCTCGGCCAATGCATCGGCCCCAGGCCGCACCGCCAACACCCCAGCGAAAAGCGTCACGGCAATGAAACGCAGCAAAGGCATCGTCACGTCCCGCCGGAAAGCCCCCCTGCCGCAAGTCGCGGCCGTGAGAATGGCGAAGATTGCCATTTTTGCCAAGCCCGCTCGCGCCGTGTCAGCCTCCCCGCCTGCCGCCGTAAATGGACAAAATCTCATAAAAATCACTCGCCTTCAGGCTCGCGCCGCCGACCAAGGCCCCATCGACGTCGGCAACCGCAAGGAGCTCGCTCGCATTCCCCGGCTTAACCGACCCGCCGTAAAGAATACGCAAATTGCGGCTTTCCGTGGGTGCCAGCAGCCGTCCGAGCTCGGCCCGTATGAACTGATGCACGGCGGCAATATCGGCTTGGGTTGGCGTGAGACCGGTCCCGATCGCCCAGACCGGCTCATAGGCAATCACGGTATTGGCGGCACGTGACCCCTTCGGCAGCGACCCTTCGAGCTGGTTACCGACGATCGCCAAGGTTTCACCGTCGCGGCGCTGTTGCTCGGTTTCGCCAAGGCAGACGATCGCCGCGAGGCCCGCCCGATGGGCCGCTTCGGCCTTGGCCTTGACCAGCGCGTTGGTCTCGCCGTGATCGCTGCGCCGCTCCGAATGACCGACGATCACGGCCCTTGCGCCGGCGTCGGCGAGCATTTCGGCCGAGATATCGCCGGTGTGGGGACCGGCAGATTGAGGATGGCAGTCCTGGGCGCCAAGCACGATGTCGCTTCCGGCGACCACGTCAGATGCGCGTGCCAGGAGCGTTGCCGACGGGCACACCATGATGTCCGCCGCCGGCACCGGGTCCTGGGCCAGGCGTTCTTTGAGCCTTTCGAGCTCACCCAAAGCGGTGCCGAGCCCGTTCATTTTCCAGTTGCCTGCGACGAGCGGCCTCATTGCTGCTACGTCCCCCTCCATGCGCTGAGCCAGAAGGCTGCTTTTTAACGTTTACCAAGAGTTTGGGCCAAGGCCTCGGCCAATACCCTGCCTTGCCGGGCTTGGGCTTGCTACCTATGATGCCGCCGCCGCGCGAGGATGTCCTAGCATCGGACGAAGGTGCGGCTTTGGCAAATCGCGAATAGAGAGAAGGTTTCAAAGGCGTGGCACTCGAATCATTGCGCAAAGGGGCGGGAAGCATCATCGGCGTAGGCTTCGTCCTCCTACTGGTCGCCAGTTTCATTATTTGGTTTCCCGCCGGGTGGTTCCAGGGCTACGGCGCGCAGGACATTATCACTGTGGGCGACGTGAAGATCGGTTCACAGGAATACATGCGCACCCAACAAGAGGTGCTGAGAGCGATGAGCGCACAGGCCGGCCGGAGCCTCAGTCTGCAAGAGGCCCGGGCTCTTGGGCTCGACCAATTGGTGTTGGCGCGGCTGATCGGAGGTGCGGCGCTCGACACTCATGCGCAGGCGCTCGGACTAAGCATTAGCGATAAAGCACTTCTCGACGGGATCATGAAGGAACCCGCCTTCAAGGACGCGACGGGGAATTTCAGCCCTTCTGCCTTTCAACAATTGCTGTACTCGCTCAACATGACTGAACAGAGCTATCTGGCCTCGCGGCGTGAGGACAATCTGCGCCAGCAAATCATAAGCACGCTCGGCGAGGTGGTGAACACGCCGGATATGCTGATCGACGCGCTCAACCGCTATAACGGCGAGTCTCGCACGCTACGTTACGTGCTGGTCCCATCGAGCGTCGCCGGAACCATTCCCGAGCCCAGCGATGCCGACCTCAAACGCTACTACGAGACTCACGCAAGCAAATTCACCCAGCCTGAGTTTCGCAAAATCGGTGTCCTGGCCGTCACCCCCGACACCCTCAAGGATCAGATCGAGATATCGGACGCCGATCTCCGCGCCGCCTTCGAGGCCAACAAGGACAAGCTCAACACGCCGGAAAAGAGACTTGTCCAGCAAATTCCGTTTCCCGACCTTGCCACGGCGAAAGCCGCATTTGAAAAAATTCAGTCCGGCACCGATTTCTTGACTGTCGCCAAGGAGCAGGATCTCACCGAGGCCGATATCGATCTTGGCACCTTGAGCCGCACCGAGTTTGCCGATCCGATCATTGGCGAGGCGGCTTTCAACCTCGACGCAAACAAGGTCAGTGAGCCGGTCACCGGGAAACTCGGAAGCGTGGTCTTGCTGCGCGTCACCGCCATCCAACCCGGCAAGACACCGACCTTAGAAGAAGCAAAAGAGAATCTCGAAAAGGATCTTCGCAAGGAGCAAGCGTCCGCCGCGATCTTCGATCTGCACGACAAGATCGAAGACTTTCTCGCTTCGGGAGCAACGCTTTCCGAGATCGCCGACAAGCTCAAGCTGAGCTACCAGCTTGTCGATCAGGTCGATCGCAATGGCCGCAAGCCGGACGGATCGGCCGTCACGTTGCCTTCGCAAAAAGAGATTTTGAACGCCGCTTTCGCCACCGACGCAGGCGTCGAAAACGATCCTATCGATGCCCAGGACGATGGGGTGATCTGGTATGAGGTGCTGGGCGTGGTTCCCCAACAGCTCAAGTCCTTCGACCAAGTCAAGGATGAGGTCGCCAAGGATTGGCGGGCGGAAGAAACGCGAACGAAAGTCGCGAAATACGCTCAGGACCTCGTCGAGAGTCTGAAGGGCGGCAAGACGCTCGATGACATTGCCAAGGATCTCGATGTTGAGGTTCTGACCAGCGATCCGTTGAAGCGCGAGAGTATTACCGTCAATGTGCTGCCCGCTTCGGTCGAGCAGGCCTTTGCCTTGCCTGAAAAGGGTTACGGGTCAGGCCCGTCGGGCGTCGACGAAGGGCGCATTGTGTTTCAGGTCGACAAGGTGACGCCGCCCGAGCCGCTCAGCGCGTCAGAGTTCGAACGGCTCAAGGCGCAAATCGGACTGCTCATGAGCCAAGATGCGATAACGGAATATTCTGAAGCGCTCGAGAACCGTTACGGGGTGACAATCAACCGGCAAGCCCTCGCCCGGCTCACCGGTAGCGAAGAAGAGCCATGAGTTCCGCGAAAGCCTCCGTCACACAGATCGAACAGCACAGCACGGGCCACCCGATCGAGCCGGACTTTCCAAGCTTCTCGCGCTGCTATGACGAAGGCACGCCGCAAGTGGCTTGGACACGCCTCGTCGCCGATCTCGAGACTCCCGTCTCGGTCATGCTCAAGCTCGCGCATGAACGGCCGAACAGTTTCCTGTTCGAATCGGTTGAAGGCGGCTCGACCCGCGGCCGCTATTCGATCATAGGCTGCGAGCCCGACCTGATCTGGCGTGCAAACGGCCCAACCGCTGAAATCAATCGGGCGCCGCAATCCGATCCCGCCGCATTTGCGCCGGCGCCGGTGCCCACCCTCGCGTCGCTCCGTACGCTTTTGGCCGAATCGGCGATCGAACTCCCTCCAGAACTTCCGCCCATGGCAGCCGGCATCTTCGGCTATATGGGCTACGACACCGTGCGTCTGATCGAGCATTTGCCGGTTAAGAAGACCGACGCACTCGGCCTGCCCGACAGCGTCCTGGTCAGGCCGACGCTGATCGTCATCTTCGACAACGTGAAAGATGAGATGACGGTGGTGACGCCGGTGCGGCCGGCCCCGGGAGTAAGCGCCAAGGCCGCATACGCGCGCGCCGCCGACCGGCTGAATCTTGTGCTCGAGCGGCTGGAACAGCCTCTGACCCATGAGAATGAAACTGATCCGGGCGCGGTGCATCCTGAGCCCATAAGCACAACGACACCTCAGGCCTATATGGCCAATGTGGCGCGCGCCAAGGACTACATTGCCGCCGGCGATATTTTCCAGGTGGTGTTGAGTCAGCGCTTCGAGGCGCCCTTCACCCTGCCCTCTTTCGCGCTTTACCGGGCGCTCCGCCGCGTCAATCCCTCGCCCTTCCTTTACTACCTCAATTTCGGCGACTTTGCCGTGGTCGGATCGAGCCCGGAGATTCTGGTCAGGGTGCGCGACGGCGCGGTCACGATCAGACCGATCGCCGGTACACGACCAAGAGGAGCGAACCCGGAGGAAGACAAGGCGCTTTCGGAAGAGTTGCTTGCCGACGCCAAGGAACGCGCCGAGCATTTGATGCTGCTCGATCTCGGCCGCAACGATTTAGGCCGCGTGGCGGAAATCGGCAGCGTACATGTCACCGACTCATTCTTCCTCGAATATTACAGCCAGGTGATGCACATCGTGTCGAATGTCGAAGGGCGGCTTGCATCTCAGTTCGACGCCGTCGATGCGCTGATGGCGGGCTTCCCCGCCGGTACGGTATCGGGTGCACCGAAAGTCCGGGCCATGGAGATTATCGACGAGCTCGAAGACGAAATACGCGGCCCCTATGCCGGCTGTGTCGGTTATTTCTCGGCCAGCGGCGAAATGGATAGCTGCATCGTGCTCCGAACATCGGTGGTGAAGGACGGCAAGATGCATGTGCGGGCGGGCGCCGGGATCGTTGCCGACTCCGTGCCGGAACGCGAGCAGGCCGAATGTGTGAGCAAGGCGCGCGCGCTGTTCAAGGCGGCCGACGAGGCCGTGCGCTTCGCCGCGCGCGCCAAACGCGGACAGTGAGAGTCCGATGCTGACACTTGTTCTTCTCCGCCACGCCAAATCGAGTTGGAGCGACCCCACCCTCACCGATCACGACCGGCCGCTTGCGACACGAGGTCTTGCCGATGCGCCTCTGATGGGCAAGGCCATGGCCGAGCGCGGCATCGACCCTGAGCTTGTGCTTTGCTCGTCAGCGCGGCGCACCCGTGACACACTCGACCTCGTCCTGCCCGAGCTTCGCGTCCAACCCAAGGTAACTTACGAGCAGGCGCTCTATCACGCGAGCCCCGAGGACATGCTCGACATGCTGCACGCCATCCATCCTGACACCGCGCGCGTCATGCTGATCGGACACAATCCGGAGCTCCAGTCCTTCGGGCTCGATCTGGTAAACTCGGGGCCCAAACGTTTCCAGGATCGCCTGAGGATGAAGTACCCGACCGCCGCCCTCGCCGTGATCAATTTCGCAAACGGGTCGTGGAAAAGCCTGGCGTTCAATAGCGGGACTTTGGACCTGTTCCTGACGCCGAAGGAGCTGCGCAGCTAAGGCCGAGCCTGCCCGCGCGCCTTGACGGGGCCTGGCTGCCAAGCGTAACACCACCACGCGATGCTGACGCTTATCGATAATTACGACAGCTTTACCTACAATCTGGTCCATTTCCTCGGCGAATTGGGCGCTTCGACCCGCGTCTACCGCAACGACAAGATCACTGTGGATGACGTTTTGGCCGAGGGGCCCGAGGCGATCGTTCTATCGCCGGGACCTTGCGACCCTGATCGGGCCGGCATCTGCCTTGAGCTGATTTCCCGCGCCGGGCCGGCAGTACCCATCCTCGGCGTCTGCCTCGGCCATCAGGCCATCGGTCAGGTCTATGGCGGGCGCGTGGTGCGCGCCCCAACCTTGATGCACGGCAAATTGTCCAAGGTCCATCATACCGGCAAAGGTGTGTTCGCGGGCCTTCCGCAGGATTTCTCGGCGACGCGATACCATTCGCTGGTGGTGGAGCGTGAGAGCCTTCCGGCCGATCTGGAGATTACCGCAGAGACGGAGGACGGCGTAATCATGGGGCTCCAGCACAAACGCTATCCGGTGCACGGCGTTCAATTCCACCCGGAGAGCATCGCCTCGGAGCACGGCCACCAACTCCTTGCCAATTTCCTCGATCTCGCGCGTGTGGAACGGCGCGCGCGCGATAAGCAGGAAGCTGCCGGTGCCCTCTAGCCCGGGCTCACGCGCATGGCTGAGCTAGAAGATCTTCGCCCCGTACTCCGCAAAGTGGCGGACGGTGAAACCCTCAGTGAGAACGACGCGGCTGAAGCCTTCGCGCTGATCATGTCCGGCGCTGCAACCGAGGCACAAGCCGGCGCGTTGCTCATGGGCATGCGGGTCCGTGGCGAGACGGTGGAAGAAATCACCGGTGCCGCCCGCGTACTTAGGACGCGTGCCGTGACGATCCGCGCGCCCGAAGGTGCGATCGATACATGCGGCACAGGCGGCGATGCCAAAGGCACGCACAATATCTCGACTTGCGCCGCTTTCGTGGTTGCCGGCGCCGGTGTGCCCGTGGCCAAGCACGGCAACCGATCGATTTCGTCGCGCTCGGGATCTGCCGATGTGCTCGCCGCGCTCGGCGTTGACATTGAAGGGACACCGGAGACGATCGCACAAGCGATCGAAACCTGCGGGCTCGGTTTCATGTTCGCGCCGAAGCATCATGAAGCGATGCGCCATGTCGCCAAGGTCCGGACCGAACTTGGAACGCGAAGCATCTTCAATCTGCTCGGCCCGCTCGCCAACCCGGCTGGCGTGAAATATCAAGTCGTAGGCGTGTTCAGCGAATCTTGGGTCGAACCCATCGCGCATGTGCTCGGGCGATTGGGAACCAAGAGGGCCTGGGTCGTCCATGGGGCGGACGGCCTCGACGAACTCACCACCACGACTGTCAGCCATGTGGCCGCGCTGGATGGAGGCAAGATTTCAACTTTCAAGGTCTCGCCGAAGAATGCAGGGCTGCCCGAGGCCAAGCCCGAAGATTTGATCGGCGGCGATGCCGCGGAGAACGCCGCCTATCTTCGCACCGTGCTTGAAGGCAAGTCCGGCCCGTTGCGGGATATCGTTCTCTTCAATGCCGCGGCGGCACTCTTGGTCGCAGGGAAAGCCGAGTCCTTGCGTGAAGGCGTAGACCTTGCCGCCCAATCGATCGATAGCGGCAAGGCGAAGGCCGTGCTCGATGCGCTTGTTAAGCTCAGTCATGATAAGGTCTGAGCCATGGCACAGGTGCTCGACAATATTCTCGCCTATAAGCGCGAAGAGGTAGAAGCCGCCAAGGCCGCGGCGAGTGAATCCGAAATCCGCGCCAAGGCCGAGGCCCAATCCAAAGTGCGGCCTTTCGCGGCCGCGCTGCGGTCGCGCACGGGACAAGGCGACTATGCCTTGATTGCCGAGATCAAGAAGGCGAGCCCCTCGAAAGGACTGATCCGCGCCGATTTCGATCCCCCGGCGCTCGCCCGTGCCTATCACGAGGGCGGCGCAGCCTGCCTTTCGGTCTTGACCGACACGCCGTCCTTTCAGGGGCTCCCCGCCTATCTGACCGCCGCGCGTGACGCCACCGACCTGCCGGTCTTGCGCAAGGATTTCATGATCGACCCCTACCAGGTGGTCGAGGCCCGCGCGTTCGGCGCCGATTGCATCCTGATCATCCTTGCCGCGGTTGACGACGACACCGCACGGAGCCTCGCTAAGGAAGCGCACGATCTCGGCATGGACGTTCTTGCCGAAGTGCACGACGAAGCCGAGCTTGCCCGTGCCCTGTCTCTCGACACGAAGCTAATCGGCATCAACAATCGCGACCTCAAGACCTTTGCCACGACGCTCGAAACCACTGAGCATTTGGCGCCGCGCGTTCCGGCCGACCGGATTGTCATTGCCGAGAGCGGCATTTTTTCTCATGCCGACTTGGTGCGTCTTGCCGGGTCAGGCGTGCGCGCTTTTCTTGTGGGCGAGAGCCTGATGCGGCAACAGGACGTGGCGGCGGCTACCCGCGCGCTGCTCACCGGGTCTGTAACGCAAACGGAGGCCGCCCAATGACGGCCCGGCTAAGCCATCTCAACGAGAAGGGCGAGGCGCGCATGGTCGACGTCTCGGGCAAGGAGACTACGACCCGCACCGCCCGCGCTGAAGGTTTCGTCGCCATGGCACGCGAGACGCTCGATCTGATCCTTTCGGGCGAAGCACCTAAGGGAGACGTGCTGGCGACCGCGCGCATCGCCGCGATCATGGGGGCAAAGCGGACGCATGAGCTGATCCCGCTTTGCCATGCGCTGCCTTTGACGGAAGTGACGGTGGAGTTCGAACCGTCGCGCGATCCGCCGGGCCTTGGCGTGATCGCGACCGCCAAGGTCGATGCCAAAACCGGGGTCGAGATGGAAGCGCTTGCGGCGGTTTCGATTGCTTGTCTTACCATCTACGATATGTGCAAGGCGGCCGACCGGGCCATGTCGTTCTCCAATATTCGTCTTACGGAAAAGACCGGCGGCCGCTCGGGCACGTTCCGCCGCTAAGAGCGATGGCTCCTCTCTCCGTTGCCGAAGCTCTTGCCCATGTCACCAAGGGCCTTGCGCCGCTTGAGACCGAGCGGGTGGACCTGAAGGAGGCAAGCGGCCGCGTTCTTGCCGAGGATGTTGCGGCCCTGATGACGCAGCCGCCGTTCGATGCCTCGGCGATGGATGGGTATGCGGTTCGCGCCGCCGATGTGGCGGCTCTACCCGTAACGCTCAAATTGATTGGCGAGTCTGCTGCGGGAGCCGGATATCGCGGCAAGGTGCGATCCGGTGAAGCGGTACGTATCTTCACCGGCGCGCCGATGCCCGAAGGCACCGACCTCGTCGTCATCCAGGAGAATACCGAACAGACCCAAGACTCCGTCACGATCAAGGACACCGCTCGCGGCCCTCACATCCGCCCGCGCGGGCAAGACTTCAAAAAAGGCGACGTGCTGTTGTCCGCAGGTACAAGGCTCGGACCGCGCGAGCTGACGCTTGCCGCCGCCATGAACCATGCGGATCTGCCTGTTCGCCGGAAGCCCGTTGTCGCCATCCTTGCGACCGGCAACGAGGTCGCGCCGCCCGGCAGCGAGCTTGCCGCCGATCAGATCGTGTCCTCGGTGCCTTATGGCTTAGCGGCCATCGTCGCGCGCCATGGCGGAGAGGCCCTGCCGCTCGGTATCGCCAAGGACGATCCGGAAAGCATCGGCACGCTGGCCCAAACGGGTAAGGCCGCCGACATCCTTGTGACGATCGGCGGAGCCTCGATCGGCGAGTACGATCTGGTCACCACAGCGCTTAAATCCGCAGGCCTTGAGCTCGATTTCTGGAAGATCGCCATGCGCCCGGGAAAGCCTCTGTTCTTTGGCCGGATGGAAAATCAAAGAGTGCTCGGCGTGCCGGGGAACCCGGTCTCAGCCTTGATCTGCGCTTATGTGTTTCTTGTGCCGATGCTCGAGAAGCTGCTCGGGCTTGAGGGTGAGAAGCACCCTGAGCCCGACGCGATCCTCGGCGAGGCCCTTCCGGCCAACGGCGTGCGTGAGCATTACATGCGGGCGGTCTCGGACTGGCGTTCCGACGGAGCGCGGGTCGTGACCCCCCTGCCGTCCCAGGATTCGTCGCTCATGGCGGCCTTCGCCCGCGCCGACTGCCTGATTGTCAGGCCGCCGAATGCACCCGCCCTTCCGTCTGGCGCCCGGGTTGCAATCCTGCCGATCGAGCGCGGTTAAGGCCCCGGAAACCCGAATCGCGCGACCTCTTGGCGATTCGTTGCCCTGGACCGGCCTCAGCATATGGGGTCATACCCCTTGCGGAACACAAGTAGAACAGATAAACTGTTCATGCTTTGTACAAAAGGCGAATCGCCGGGGCGTCGGCATAGGGACGATCCAAACCGCTCGAAGGGGACCGGATGCTCACACCGAAACAGAAAGAGCTTCTCATGTTCATTCATGAGCGGTTGAAGGAGTCCGGGGTACCGCCCTCCTTCGATGAGATGAAGGAGGCCCTCGATCTCAAATCGAAATCGGGCATCCACAGGCTGATCACGGCGCTCGAGGAGCGCGGCTTCGTCCGCCGGCTGCCGCACCGGGCGCGCGCGATGGAGATCGTACGTCTACCCGAATCGGTGCCCCAGGGGGTTTCGGCCCGGTCCAAGGGGTTTTCGCCGAGCGTGATCGAAGGAAGCCTTGGGCGCGTTCCGCAGGTGGCCGAAGGCGAGAGCCTTCCCCAGTCTGTTTCCGTGCCGGTGATGGGCCGCATCGCCGCGGGCGTTCCCATCGAAGCCATCCAGACCCGGCTCGACACCATCGAGGTGCCACCAGAACTCCTCACGAAGGGCGAGCATTACGCTCTCGAGGTCAAAGGCGATTCGATGATCGAAGCCGGCATCCTTGAGGGCGATACCATCATCGTCAGAAAATGCGACGATGCGAGTAATGGCGACATCGTGGTGGCGCTCGTCGACGAAGAGGAAGCCACGCTCAAGCGCCTGCGCCGTCGCGGCGACTCGATTGCGCTCGAAGCCGCCAATCCATCCTATGAGACACGTATCTTCGGCCCCGACCGTGTGCGCGTGCAGGGGCGCCTCATAGGCCTGATCCGACGGTACTGAAACTCATTCCTCAGGGTCACCGTCCGGGCGCCGGTCGCGGGCTGCATCGTCATCCTCGCGCTTTAGGAAAGCTCTTGGCTTTTTGGCGATGACGGCTCGATTCGGCGACCAGGGCCTTTGCCCGCGCGCCGCGGCGACCGTCTCCGTCCTGATCGAGAGGCCCTCGATATAGAGCGCGTGTGCGCCTTTCGCCTTGAGCATGCGCCGGTCGACGATAACGCGCGCGGCCCGGCACTTCCTGATGGTAAAGGGCGCAATCACGATGTCGGCCACCCGGCAATCCTCTTCAAGCGCGCCCGGATGCCGGATGAGCGCTACCGTCTTGCCCTTGACGACACCGATGCAGCCCAAAGAGTCGCAACGGAAGACGCGTTCGTCCGTTGCCGTTCTCGGTTCGCGTTCGTCGCCATCGGCAAGCAGCCAGTTATCGGCGCTGTAGCTCGCCGCCGTGGCCGGGGGGAATACCAAATTGCCAGACGTCGACCGGAGTGCCGCCAACTCGCCATTCCGCTCGATAAGCACGTCGGGCCGCTTGCTTTGAGGGGCCAGCGCCAGGCCGCATGCCGCGATCACCAGGCCGAAGGCCCGGGCTTGCGTCTGCCACAGACAGAGCCACAAGCCGCCAAGGACGATAAGCACAAGTGCCAGGCCGGAAATCTGGGGCAGAATAGAGACCGCGCCCGGCCAGGACGCCACCCACTCGCCGGTCGCGACCATCGACTCGATGCCGGCGCCCATCGCTTGAAGCGGCCAATATTCCAGGCCGAAAGGCATCGCAGCCAGGCTCAACACCGCCATCGGCATGATCAAGATGCTGACCAGAGGCGCCGCGATCAGATTGGCAACGAGCCCGTAATGAGTCATGCGATTGAAATGGTAGACGGCGAAAGGTGAGATCGCCGTGCCCGCGACCAGCGTGGTGGCGGCGACACCTCCGATAAAGGCTCCACCCCAAAAAACGCCCCTCCACACCGGACTGGCGTCACGAAGTCCAAGCCCCCTTCTCTTTCGTTTGGCCAAATATTCGTAGAGAGCGACGAGGCCGACCACTGCCGCAAACGACATCTCGAAGCTCGGCTCGAACAACGACTCAGGGGCGACGATCAAAATCACGAGTGCGGCGAGCGCGACATTGCGCATGGTAATCGCCGGCCGGTCGAGCAAGACGGCAATCAGCACAATGCTCGTCATGATCCAGGAGCGGACCGTGGGCACAGCAGCGCCGGACAGAGTGAGATAGAAGGTGGCAGCTCCAAGCGCGATCAGGGCGGCCCATTTTTTTATCGGGAAGCGGAGCGAGAGCCCGGGCAGGAGCGCAAGCAGCGCACGCGCCAACCAAAACACCGTCCCCGCCATGATGGCCATGTGCAAGCCGGAGATCGACAGAATATGGGTGAGACCGGAATCGCGCATGGCCTCGTTGATGTCCTTGGGAATACCGCCGCGTTTGCCGGTGATGAGAGCAATCGCGATCTCGCCCCTAGTCCCCGGCAAGGACGCTCTGATGCGCTCGTTGATCGTTGTTCTCAATGCATCGACGTAAGACCAGGCCGCCAGACCCCAAGGCGGCGCGGGTGCCCCATCGAGAGGCGTCATCTCGCTCATGGCATATCCGGTCGCGCCGAGGCGGTCGAACCAAGCCCGGCGCGCGAAGTCGAAGCCACCGGGTTCGATTGGCTCGGGCGGTGGCTGGAGCGTGGCCCGCAAGCTGACCGCTTCGCCGACTTTTGCGTCCGCCGCATATTTTCGTGTCATGCTGATGCGCACCCGGTAAGGGGTCTCGTTCGGGCTAAGGTCGCCGAGGGCAAGAACGCGCAGTGTGATCCTCGCCCTTCCCTTGTCGCGAAGCTCGTGCGCCTCGATGAAGCCCGACACTTCGGTGTAGCGGAGATCCTGCTGAAGCACCGGAGCACGCACCATCTCGGTGCGCAGTTTTGCGGTGGCGAAACCTGAGGCGAAGGCGAGCGCCGCTCCGCCGATGCACAGCCCAAGCCGCGCGTTCCTTACCGTGAGGACCAGTCCTGCGGCGCCAAGCAAAAGCGCCAGCGCCAGTCGCGCTTGCGGTTCGTTGGCCAGGGCGAAGTAGAAAATAATGCCGGCGGCGAAGAGCACCGGAACCCAGAGAATCCAGCGGTCCCGCTCCGCCTCAAGCATGCGAGCTAAGGCAGCGAGACCCTTCGACAGGAATCCATCCTGCGATTGCCGGCGATCGTGTCCGCCGCGATCGCCCTGACCCAAACCCTGCATGGCCGATGCTCAAGGCCGGTAAAGCAGCCCCCCTGCCCCTTACCCCGCATCCGCCCCTATGCTACATCACGCCCGCCTTACCCCCTAGTCTTGCATGAGCACGAAAACCGCACCGAAAGCGCCTATGAGCGAAAAAGTCGTCACGCGTTTTGCGCCGTCACCAACCGGCTACCTTCATATCGGCGGCGCGCGCACGGCGCTGTTCAATTGGCTCTACGCCCGCGCCAAGGGCGGACGAATGTTGCTGCGTATCGAGGATACCGACCAGGCGCGTTCGACCGAGGGCGCGATCCTTGCCATTCTCGACGGTCTGCGCTGGCTCGAGCTCGATTGGGACGGGGAGCCGGTCTATCAGCTCACGCGCGCGGAACGTCATCGGGAAATCGTCGAGCAGTTGCTGGCCGACGACAAAGCCTATCGCTGCTATGCGAGCCCAGACGAGCTTCAAGCCATGCGCGAGCGGGCGCGCGCCGAGGGTCGGGCGCCCGGCTATGACGGCACCTGGCGCCATCGCGATCCGGGTGAAGCGCCCGCAGGCATCGAGCCGGCGATCCGCTTCAAAGCCCCGCGCGAAGGCGAGACTGTAATCGAGGACCGGGTCCAGGGCCGTGTTGTCGTTGCCAATAAAGATCTCGACGATCTCGTGCTGCTGCGGAGCGATGGAACGCCGACCTATAATCTCTCCGTAGTGGTCGACGACCACGACATGGGCATCACCCATGCCATTCGCGGCGACGATCATCTCACCAATGCGGCCCGGCAAGCGCAAATCTTCAAAGCGTTAGGATGGGACACGCCGGTCTACGCCCACGTGCCGCTGATCCACGGTCCCGATGGTGCCAAGCTGTCGAAGCGGCATGGTGCGCTCGGCGTCGAGGCTTACCGGGCCATGGGCTATCTGCCGGCCGCGCTTCGCAACTATCTCGTAAGGCTCGGCTGGAGCCATGGGGACGCGGAGATCATCTCGACCGACGAGATGATCCGTTGGTTCGATTTGGATGGGATCGGACGCTCCGCCGCACGGTTCGATTTTGTCAAACTCGAGAATTTGAACGGTCACTATTTGCGGTCCATGGCTGATGCCGAAATCATCGCGCAGTTGAAAGCGCTCGTTCCCGAACTTCCCGACGGAGAGGCGCTCGATCGACAAATCGGCGAAGACGGGTGGCGCCAATTGGAACGCGCCATGCCCGGACTAAAGGACCGGGCGAAGACTCTCGTCGAGCTGCTCGACAACGCGTCCTTCCTGTTCGCGGCAAGGCCCCTCTCGCTCGATGAGCGCGCCCTTAAGCTCCTTGACGGATCCGGGCGCGATACGCTTGCCGCCCTTCTGCCGATTCTCCAGGCAGTCGAGCCCTGGACCCAAGACGGTCTTGAGGCTGCGGTCAGGAACTTTTCCGACGCCGAGGGCCTTAAGCTTGGTAAAGTGGCCCAGCCAATGCGGGCCGCCCTGACCGGAAAATCAACATCTCCCGGCATTTTCGAGGTGCTCGCCATCCTTGGTCGCGAAGAATCACTTGCTCGCCTTCGCGATCAGGCAAAAAAGTCTGCGTAAATATTGGGCAAGCAGAATTGTTGCACTGCGGGACGATTGGCGCGATTATGCGGCAGTGCAAAAAATCTCCGGCAGCCATTGCTCAGCAGCCGGCGCAGTCACGATGATCAGAGGAGCCTTTAGATGAGCGTTGCAGAGAACCTTCGCGCGTCGCGCCCGGCCGAGGCAACTGTCTCGATCGACGGCGAGCGATACATCTTGCCAATTCGCAAGGGCACGCTGGGTCCCGATGTCATCGACATCAACTCGTTCTACCAGGAAACGGGCTGCTTCACCTTTGACCCAGGCTATACCTCGACGGCGAGCTGCGACTCGAAGATCACCTTCATCGATGGCGACAAAGGAATTCTGCTCTATCGCGGCTATCCGATCGAGCAGCTCGCCGAGAACTGCACGTTTCTCGAGACGTCCTATCTTTTGCTCTTTGGCGATCTCCCGACGGCTGCTCAACTGAAAGAGTTCACCGCGCGCATCACCCGGCACACGATGGTGCATGAACAGATGACGCGCTTTTACACGGGCTTCCGACGCGACGCTCATCCCATGGCAATTATGGTGGGCGTGGTCGGCGCGCTCTCGGCCTTCTATCACGACTCCATCGACATCAGCGATCCGGCGCAGCGTGAAATGGCGAGCATTCGCATGATCGCCAAGATGCCGACGATCGCCGCCATGGCCTACAAATATTCGATCGGTCAGCCCTTTGTTTATCCCAGAAACGAACTCGATTACTCCGCGAACTTTTTGCATATGTGCTTCGCGGTGCCGTGCGAAGAGTACAAAGTCAATCCCGTGCTGGCACGCGCCATGCGCCGGATTTTTATCCTGCATGCGGACCACGAGCAGAACGCCTCGACCTCGACGGTACGGCTCGCCGGCTCGTCGGGTGCGAATCCATTCGCCTGCATTTCGGCCGGTATTGCCTGCCTATGGGGTCCTGCCCATGGCGGCGCCAACGAAGCTGCACTGACCATGCTCCAGGAGATCGGCTCGGTCGACCGCATCCCCGAATTCATCAAGCGGGCCAAAGACAAGGACGATCCGTTCCGCCTCATGGGCTTCGGCCACCGGGTCTACAAGAACTACGACCCGAGAGCGAAGATCATGCAGAAGACCTGCCATGAGGTGCTCGAGGCGGTCGGCCATGTCAACGATCCGATCCTGAAGGTTGCTCTCGAGCTTGAGCGCATTGCGCTTTCCGACGACTATTTCGTTGATAAGAAGCTCTACCCCAATATCGACTTCTATTCCGGTATCACGCTCAAAGCACTCGGTTTTCCGACCGATATGTTTACCGTGCTATTCGCGCTCGCCCGCACCGTGGGCTGGATCGCCCAGTGGAAGGAAATGCTGGCCGATCCAATGCTCCGCATCGGCAGGCCGCGCCAGCTTTACACCGGCGCAACCGAGCGGGCCTACATCCCAATAGAGGCGCGCTAGACGCCGTCGCGCCCTTCCAGGCTCAGGCCGAGAAGAAAGAGTCCTTCCCGGTCCGCAGTTGCGATCGTGTTGTCCCGGTCCGCGATGAGGACATGCCCTGCCGCGACGGCGATTCCGGCGAGACCCGCTGCCGCCGACTTCAAAACCGTATTCGGACCGATCGTCGGAAGATCGATGCGTTCTTCCTGCCCGGGCTTCGGAGCTTTGACCAGCACCCCAGCTCGGCCGGACCTGCCCGTTCGACCTATGTCGCGCAGCTCCGCGCAGCGCGTGAGCATTGCGTCGGTCCCCTCCGCGGCCTCGACGGCTATCACATAGCCCTTGGCGACGACCGTGGCTTGCCCAACATCGAGACGCCCAAGCGCGTCGACGACGCTCAAAGCCAATTCGATATCGTCGTGGTCGTCCGCCGACGGCTTAGTTTTGCCGAGAACGCCCTGTTTCGCCAACAGCTCCGGCGCGACATCGCCGGCCCCGTGGACACGGTATCCTTTTTGCTCAAAGAAGCGCACCACCCGCGACAAGACGTTATCGTCGCCGCCTTTGCCGAGGCTGAGGATGAAGGGCAAGGTTTTGATGGCGCCGGAATCGAGACGGAAATTCGAAAAGTCGGGACGGCTTACCCCGCCAATGATCACGATGTCCCCGCATTCATTCCGGTCGAGGGTCTGGAACATCTTGCCGACCTCGCCCCACTTGACCCAGGTGTGAGGGTAGCGCTCGATCTTATCGTCGGCCTCGCCGCGGATCCCGACGATATGAAATGGGAGACCCCGCGCCGATGCCGCCTCGGCCAGCACGCAAGGAAGCGAGCCCCGTCCGGCGATGATTCCGAGTGGGCCTTTTATTTTGGCAGTCTCGGGCACGAGAGCAGCAGTTCGGTCAGGTCGCGGGCGCTGCGGCATTGATCGGGACGCAGAAAGAGCGATCAGATTCGGTCTTGATAAAGTCAATAATCTGTTTGGCAAGTGGATTGGTCGAGAACATGCCTTCGACGTCCTCAAGACGCTCCTTTAACGTTCCTTCGCTGGAAAACAGCATGCGATAGGCTTGCCTGAGTTCATGGATTTGCTCGCGCGGGAAGCCTTTCCGTTTCAGCCCGACAATGTTGAGCCCATAAAGATTGGCGCGATTGCCGATGGCCATGCCGAACGGGATGACATCGGCGGTGATACCGGACATTCCACCGATAAACGCATAGGCGCCAATGCGCACGAATTGGTGCACAGCGGACAGACCTCCGATAATGGCGCCTTCGCCGATGGAGACATGGCCGCCGAGAGTGGCGCCGTTCACCATTGTTACGTTGTCTCCAAGCTCGCAATCGTGGGCGATATGGGAGCCGATCATTAAGAAGCAATTGGCGCCGACCTTGGTCGCCATGTGGCCGCCTTCGGTGCCCGGATGGACCGTTACATGTTCGCGGATAATGGTGTTCGGGCCGATCGTGAGCGTGCTCGGTTCGTTGTGAAACCTTACATCCTGGGGGGTCTGACCCATTGAGACGAAGGGATAGACCTGACAGCCTTCCCCCAAGGTCACGCGTCCGACGAGAACCGCGTGGGACCGCACCACGACCCCGTCGCCAAGTTCAACATCGGGTCCGATCACGCAATAGGGACCGATCTCTACGTCCGTCCCAAGTTTTGCGCTTGGATCGACCACCGCGGTCGCATGGATGTTGACCATGCCCGCTAGGTCTCTATCTCGTCGACGATCACGGCGCTGACCTCGGCCTCGGCGACCACGTTGCCGTCGACAAGCGCCTGGGCCTTGAAACGCCAGACACGCCCGCGATTGCGCATCTTTTGGACGTGGTAATGGATGGTATCGCCAGGAACGACCGGACGCCGGAACCGCGCCTTGTCGATTGCCATGAAGTAGACCAGCGGCGGTACTTCGAACTCTTCAAGATGGCGCATACAGAGCGCACCGGCCGTTTGTGCCATGCCCTCGATCAGAAGGACACCAGGCATGACAGGATTGCCAGGAAAGTGCCCCTGAAAATAAGGCTCATTCACCGTCACGTTCTTGATGCCGGTGGCGGAGCGATCGCCATCCATGTCGATGATGCGGTCGACCAAGAGAAACGGATAGCGATGCGGCAGAAGCCTCAGAATATCAGTCGTCTCGGCCTTTGCGAGTTTCGACTTCACTCCGCCCTCATTCATAAATACCAACTCCTCGGACTACGCCTGAAACCCTAGATGAGCGCGGCCTAGGCACCGGGCCCGCTCCCGTCCTCGTTCTCATCGAGCTTCGAATCCTTTCGTTCGGCCAGCCTTTGTAGCAGCGCAAGCTCGCGAAGCCACAGGCGCACGGGTTTGGCCGGGGTGCCACCCCATCTCACGCCGGGCGGCACATCGCCCCGTACATTACTGCTGGCCGCAATCTGAGCGCCAGCACCAATCTTGACATGGCCGACGACGCCGACTTGGCCGCCGAGAGCGACGAAATCGCCGAGTTCCGCACTCCCTGAGATACCGGTTTGAGCCACAATGACGCAATGCCTTCCAATCACCACGTTGTGCCCGATCTGGACCAGATTATCAATTTTCGTGCCCTCCCCGATCACCGTGTCGCGTAGAGCGCCCCGGTCGATCGTGGTGTTTGCTCCGATTTCGACGCCGTCTTGAACGATGACACGGCCAATTTGCGGCACTTTCAAATGGCCGTTCTTGCCCATCGCAAAACCGAAGCCGTCTTGACCGATAGCGACCCCGGCATGGACGGTGACGTCGTTGCCGATGAGCGCATGAGTGATGGAGGCATTCGGTCCCACGTAGCAGTTGCGCCCAATATGCACGCGGAAACCAATGACGCTGCCGGCAGCGACCGTAGTCCCGCGCCCGATATGGGCCTCGGCTCCTACCACTGCTCCCGGCTCGACAGTCGCCCCCGGCTCGAGCGTCGCGCTGGGATGGATCGATGAGACCGATGCGCCCCGATCCATACCATCGGCAACAGCCGCCTGAGTCTTGAGGGCATCAGGATAAAACAAGAGAAGCGCACGCGCGAAAGCCCGATAGGGCTCTGGCGTAACAAGGCAGGCCGTACCGGCAGGAGCCCGGTTTGCAAATTTCGGCGCAACGAGACAAGCGCTGGCGGCCGTCTCGGCGAAGAGCGGCAAGTATTTCGGGTTGTCAAAAAAGGAAAGATCCCCGTCGGCCGCGCTGTCCAGGGGCCGGACATCCTTGATCTGGACGTCGAGATCGGTGCCGTCGGCAGCCTCAGCGTCGGCGCCCTCGGCGACAGCGCCCAACGAAAATGGGCCGGCTCGTTCGAAGAATCCTGGATGTTCCATCGAACTCTTTAGAGATGGGAAAACGGCGCGGCACAAGACGTGTCGCGAACCCATAGCGGGAAACCGCTCACTTTAAAAGTTAGATGAAGCACCGAAGCGGAAGACTTCGGTCTTGTCGAAATCTGCCTTGAGCAAGGCATCCGCAAAATCGGCGCGCAGCGGGCCAAGCGGAGACTGCCAGATGATGCTGAATCCTGTCGACATGCGTATCTCGGCGCTATCGAGGATGTAGCTTCCCTCATCTGCCACAGCCTGCACCGCAAGCCCGCTCGGATCCCACAGCGACCCAGCGTCAACAAAGACAGCGCCCTGCATGCCGATACTGTCGGGAATGTAGGGGAAGGGGAAACGGACCTCTGCGGTCGTTGCCCAAAACAGCTGGCCGCCAAGGGAATCCCGGGAACAAACGGGTACTGGCAAACCGGTTGTGGGACTTTCGCAGGCATCACGCGGGCCGTACCCGGCGCGCTTGAATCCACGAATGGTCTCACCGCCCTTAAAGAACAAATCGGTCAGGCGCACATCCTCGTCGCCCCAACCTTGGATGGCGCCCGCTTGGGCCCGCCCCACCAGGGTAATTTTGTTGGTGATAGGCCGATAGGCGCGCGCATCGATCACCGACCGGATGTAGTTCACGTCCCCGCCAACGCCGGCGAAGTCCTGCGAAAATGACGCAAAATAGCCATTGGTTGGGGCGTTAGGGATGTTTCGCGAGTCGTAAGCGACTGTGTATCCAACGCTGGAAACGACGGACACGCCTTCGGCCTCCTTAACCGCAAGAGAGGCGTCGGACGCCACGTCGAAAAGCTCCTGCTGGATGTACCGGTAGCGCAGGCCCATCTGAGTATTGTCGGCGATTGGAAAACCGAGCCTGAGATTGCCACCAGTATCGCGCTGGCTGAACGACGCCTCGCTGCTCAAGTTGACCTCCTTGTGGAAGAGGTCAAAACCGGCCGAGAGATTGCGGTCGAGGAAATAGGGTTCGGTAAAACTGAAATCGACCTGCGCGCGATCCAGGCTCCCGGACAGACCGAGCCTGACATATTGGCCCTTGCCCATCAGGTTCCGCTCCGTAATCGCGATATCGCCGATGATGCCTTCGCTGGTCGAATACCCGGCCCCGAAAGAGAACTCGCCGGACGGCTGTTCGAGGACCTTGACGGTGAGGACGACGCGATCGGGCGCACTGCCCTGGGTGGCTTCGACATCCACCGTCTTGAAAAAGCCAAGCGCGCGCAGCCTTTTGCGGGCGACCTCGACCAGTAACCGGTTAAAGGCGTCACCTTCGGCCAGGCGGAATTGGCGCCTGATGACCCCATCCTCGGTGCGAATATTACCGACAATGTTGATGCGTTCGATGTAGACCCTCGGGCCTTCGTTGATAGTGAAGACGACGTTCATCGTTCCGGTCGTCGGATCGCGGTCGTAGCGCGCCTTGACCTGGCCGAACGCATAGCCTTGGAGGGATACGCCAAGAGTCAGCGCTTCGGCTGTCTTGTCGACCTTCTCCGCGTTGTACCATTTCCCACTCTTGACCAGGATGTAAGGGCCTAAATCCTCGGTCCTGAGCGAAGGTAAAGAGCTTTCAATATCAATGGCGCCGAAGCGATAGCGCTGCCCTTCGTCGATGGTGAAGGTAAGGAAGAATCCGCCGCCGTCGCGATCGAGATCGGCTGTCGCCGAGAGGATGCGGACATCGGCGTAGCCGTTCTTCAAATAAAATCTTTGGAGCAGCGCACGATCGAGATTCAGGCGGTCTTGATCGTAGATATTGGTGCCCTTCAAAAAACTCAGGATGTTCGTCTGGGTCGTCGAGATAATGAAGCGGAGTTGGGAATCGCTGAAAGCCTCATTGCCGATGAAGTTGATGGCACGGACCTTGGTCGTCGGTCCTTCCGAAATCTCGAACACGACGTCGACACGGTTGCTGTCAAGGTTGATGATCTTGGGGTTGACCTGGGCGCCATAGAGACCTTGACGCCGGTAAACGTCGAGGGTGCGCTGAACATCAGCCTGGACCCGCGCGCGGGTGTAGACGGCGCGCGGTTTAAGTTGCACTTCCTTTTTCAGCGTATCGTCATCGATTTCGCTATTGCCCTCAAAGGCGACCCGGCTGACGATCGGGTTCTCGACAACGATAATGGCGATGTTGCTTCCTTCGCGCCTGATCCGAACATCCTGGAACAGGCCGGTGGCAAACAGGACCTTCAACGAGGCGTTGACCTCGGCGGGATTGTAGGTATCGCCCGGAACGAAGGTGAGATAGGAGCGGACGGTCTCCGGCTCGACCCGCCTATTGCCTTCGACACGAATGTTTTGAATGACACCCTGAGCGCGCGCTGAAAACTCGCCGAGGCTCGCACCAATACCCAGCGAGAGCGGGACCGTACTCAGCACGATGAGGGCTGCGAGCAGCCCTCTGACCAAAGTCCTCTGCACCATTACTGGTGTCTTCCCCTCAAAGCCGGTCCCCGCCGCCGCTACGGCCTAAGACACGAAATTGGCTACCTTTTGTGGCCGATTTTAGGTTTCCGCGCCTTATACCGGGGAGGCTTGGCAGCCCCGCCCGGCGCCCCCTAATTTTACATAAGTTGCTGTTTAATCAAGTCATTCCAAGTTGCAAAGAACATCAAAGTGAGGATAAGAGCGAGCCCGATACGGAGCCCGATCTCTTGCGCCTGCTGACTCAAAGGCCGGCCTCTAATCGCCTCGATACTGTAAAAGAGAAGATGACCGCCATCGAGGATAGGTATTGGAAACAAATTTAGGAGCCCAATACTGACAGAAAGCACGGCGGTCAGGGTCAATAGCGCAGTAAAACTTATGCTGGCAACTTCTCCGGCAATTTTGGCGATCCCAATTGGGCCGCTGAGCTGGTCGGCAGATTCGCGCCCCGTCACCAGCTTAAAAAGATAGCTGAGGGACTGAGAGACGATGAGATAGCACTCTTCGACGGCCCTGCCGAAGGCCGTCACTGGACCGTAACGCTTCAGGGTCCAATCGTCAGGGGCGCTGCTCCGTTGAATCCCAAGGAGCCCCCGGCGAACCTTGTTGCCAAAAAAGTCCGTCGTTTCCTTGCGTTCGGGCGTCGCCGTGAGCTCGATGGGGGCGCCTCCCCGGTCGATCCCGAATTGAAGTGGCTGATCCGGGCTGGTGGCGACGACGCGCTGCATCTCGCCGAAGCTCTCGATCTTGCTGCCATCGATGCTGACCACGACGTCCCCAGGCAAGAATCCGGCGCGTTCAGCCACGCTCCCGGCCATGACGCTGTCGACCTTTGCCGCCGTGATGCGCTCACCGAACAAGGCAAAGACCGCGGTAAAAATCGCGATCGCGACGATAAAGTTGGCGATCGGGCCTGCCGCCACGATCGCCGCGCGTGCGCCTAAGGGCTTACTTTGAAAGCTGTTGGCGCGCTCTTCGGGCGTGAGTTCCTCAAAGGGCTTCTGGCTGGCGCTTGCGACATTGTCGTCGTCGATGAACTGCACATAGCCGCCGAGCGGTATCCAGGATAGGCGCCAACGCGTCCCGTGCCGATCGGTGAAGCCCCCAATCTCAGGACCGAAGCCGATCGAAAAGGTCTTGATCGCAACGCCGCACCAGCGAGCGACCAGAAAATGCCCGAGTTCATGAAAGAAAATGACGACAGTCAGAATGAAGAGGACGCCGATAAACGTGTACATCTTTGTGGGGACCCGGAATTCGGCCGACAGAAGGGCCGCTCAAGTGTCAGATCAAGCAACAGAATGCGACTACTTAGTGGCTCTCCGGCCCTTATGCAAACCGCGGCAGCAAAGACTGCGCATGCCGGCGCGCTTCGGCGTCGATGGCAAGCACATCCTCAACGCTACGGCGCTCGCCCGCGGTCAAACCGGCGCCTGATTCGAGCGTCGCCTCAACCAGGGCGGCAATGGCAAGAAAGCCGATCCTTCCACCGAGGAAGGCCTCCACCGCGACTTCATTGGCGGCATTGAGCACGGTGCCCGCGTTTGCGCCTGCGGCAAGGACTTCGCGGGCCAAACGAAGGGCTGGGAATCGCTCGAAGTCTGGCGGCTCGAAGGTCAGCGTTCCAAGCTCCGCAAAGTCGAGCCGTTTGGTCGGCGCGTCCATGCGTTCCGGCCAGGCGAGGCTGTAGGCGATGGGTGTGCGCATATCGGGGCTGCTCATTTGCGCCAGCACCGACCCATCGCTGAGATAGACAAGACAATGCACAATCGATTGCGGGTGGATCAGCACGCCGAGCTTTTCTGCCGGCAGCGAGAACAGGTGATGCGCTTCCAGGAGCTCGAGACCCTTGTTCATCAGCGTTGCCGAATCGGTGGTCACTTTGGGCCCCATGGACCAGTTGGGATGGTTGAGCGCCTGTTCGGGGCGCACCGCCTTCATCGCTTCGACGCTCCAACTGCGGAATGGGCCGCCGGAGGCGGTCAGGCAAACCTGTTCGAGCCGGTCCGCCCGCGTGCCCGCCATCACCTGCATGACCGCCGAGTGTTCCGAATCGACGGGCAGCAGCGTCGCCTTCGCGCGTGAGACCTCGGCCATGAAGACGTCACCGGCCGAGACCAGGCACTCTTTGTTAGCAAGCGCAGTCAGGTTCCCTTGCCGGACCGCTTGAAGCGTCGGCTTCAAACCTGCAACGCCGACGATCGCCGCCATCACCCAATCTGCCGGCCGGCTCGCCGCCTCGAGCAGAGCTGCCTCCCCCGCCCCAGTCTCGATGCCGGTGCCGGCGAGCGCGTCTCTTAACGATGAATGTGCTTGCGGGTCGGCGATCACGGCGAGCTCGGCTCTGTGCTTGATGGCAAGCTCGGCAAGACGGACGGCATTGCGTCCGCCAGTCAGAGCAACGACCCGGTACGCAGACGGATCGCGGCCGATGAGATCGAGCGTGCTTTCGCCGATAGAGCCGGTGGCGCCAAGGATGGAAATTCGGCGCGGGCGCGCCGCTTGCGGCTCGATCTCGACGTTAAGCGGTGTGACGGACGGGAGCACGGAGACCCAATTTCTACCAAACAAGCAGGCCGCGGCCGGGAGCGGTGGGATCGCGGAGCGCAATGACAGCGGCTAGGACGGCAGCGAACAGGAGGCCGTCTATGCGATCAAGCAGCCCGCCATGCCCTGGGATAAGCCCACTCATGTCCTTCGCGCCAAATTGGCGCTTCACCCAACTCTCAAATAAATCTCCCGCCTGGCAAGCCAGGGCGAGCCCCAGGCTTACCAGTATAAGCCACCAGACCGAACCGCTTTGAAGGACCGTCGCAAAGACAAGGCCGACGAGCAAGGGCGTAATCACGCCGGCGAAAAACCCACTCCAAGTCTTCAGCGGCGAAATGCGGGGGGCGAGCTTGGGACCGCCAATCAAACGCCCGCCCACATAGGATGCCGTATCCGTCGTCCATGCGACCGCAAAGAGGTAGATCACGGCGACGGCGCCAAGTGCCGGATCGCTGCGTAGCCAGATCAATGCGGCGGCGGGAAGAGCGGCATAAGCGAGGCCGCCAACCGCCCAGATACGGTTCTGCGAACCGGTAGCCGATAGCAGGATCGCGCCTGCGGTCGCCGCCGTTAGCAAAAACCCGTAATCGGGACGGCCGAGGGCGATACAGATCGCAAGAGCAGCAACGTTGACTGCTGTAATCAGCGCGGTGCTGTCGAAGCCGTTGCCGCGCGTGAGGCGGCCCCACTCCCAGGCGACCAAGCCGCCTCCGACTAGCACCAGAACAAGAAAGCTCCAAGGACTGAAGATCGTGGCACCGACCGCCAGCGCCGCAAGAGCAACGGCTGAGACCACGCGCAACAGGAGTTCCCGCTTAAAAGTGGAGCGCGCTCCCGAAAGGGTCACGCGGTCGATCTCGCCGAAGTGCCGCCAAAGCGGCGGCTGCGACGCTGATACTCGACGATTGCCGCTTCCAAGTCCTCTCGCGAGAAATCAGGCCAATACGTATCGACGAATACGAACTCAGCATAAGCGAGCTGCCAAAGAAGAAAGTTCGACAGACGCAATTCGCCGCTGGTTCGGATCAGAAGGTCAGGATCGGGAAGTTCGGCGGTGTCGAGATAGGATCCGAACCGCTCTTCGGTCACGTCGCTGGCCGCAAGAGACCCGTCGGCAACCGCCTCGGCAATACGGCGGGCGGCGCGGGCGATCTCGTCGCGGGACCCGTAGTTGAAGGCGACGGTGAGATTGAGGGTGGTATTGTTCTTGGTGAGATCAACGGCGTCGTCGATCAGCCGGAGAAGATCGGCCTCAAGCCCGCTCCGCGTGCCGATCACCCGAATCTTCACGCCATTCTTATGCAGATCGGCCAGGTCGCGGCGGACAAAGCGGCGCAACAAACCGAATAGATCGTTGATTTCCTGTTTGGGGCGCGTCCAGTTCTCGGACGAGAAGCTGAACAGGGTAAGATGTGTGATCCCGAGTTCGAGCGCAGCCTCGACCGTGCGCCTGACACTTTCGACGCCCTGACGATGACCTTCGGCCCGGGGCAAGCCACGCTCGGCAGCCCAGCGACCGTTACCATCCATGATGATCGCAACGTGGCGAACGCCCGGTCTATCGGCCGCCTGCCAAGCCAACTTATCCATCGCTACGGTCACGTTCGGCTCCTGGTTAAGGACAACGGCATGTGGTGTGGCTTCGCTTCGTCATACCTGCATGATTTCGGCTTCCTTGGTGGCAAGGGCCTCGTCAATTTCCTTGATAACCTTGTCGGTCAACTCCTGCACCTTGGCTGACAGCGTGTGGTGTTCGTCTTTACCCATTTCGTGGTCCTTCTCGGCACGCTTGAGATGTTCCATGCCGTCACGGCGAACATTACGCACTGCAACCCGAGTCTGTTCGGCATATTTGTGAGCGACCTTGGCAATCTCCTGACGCCGTTCCTCGTTCAGTTCGGGAATCGGCAAGCGCATGAGCTGTCCCTCAACAACAGGATTCAGTCCCAAATCGGACTCCCTGATGGCACGCTCTACAGCGCCGACCTGGCTCCGATCCCAGACCTGCACGGTGATCAAGCGCGGCTCTGGAACATTGACCGTGGCGAGCTGATTGAGCGGCGTGGGATTGCCATAAGCCATCACGTTAATCGGGTCGAGCAGGCTCGCACTCGCGCGACCGGTCCTTAAGCCGCCGAATTCCTGCTTCAGCACGCCAAGAGCGCCGCGCATGCGTCGTTCAATCTCTTTTAGGTCGAAGGTCTCCATATTTCCTGCCTCCGCGCCGAAATTTGCCTTGGGCCATGGCTCAAGACCTCCACGTCACGATTCTGCTCAACCCCCTCCGCCGTCGATCGTGGTCGAGAAGCCCTTTCCTTTCAAGACCTCTGCCAGACCGCCTTGGCTTTTGATTGAAAACACAATTATCGGAATCCGGTTGTCCCGGGCAAGGGCGATCGCGGCGCCGTCCATAATACGCAAATCTTGCTTAAGAACCTCGTCATAGGACAGCCGGTCATAGCGCTGCGCACCCGGGTCCCTTCGCGGGTCGGCGCTGTAGACCCCGTCGACCTGGGTGGCCTTGAGCAGCGCATCGCAGCCCATCTCGGCTGCCCGTAAGGCTGCCGCCGTGTCTGTGGTGAAATAGGGGTTTCCGGTCCCCCCGACGAAAATGACCACCCGTCCCTTGGCGAGATGATCGAGAGCCTTGTCGCGGATATAGGCCTCGCACACGGTCGGCATCGGGATCGCCGACATCACCCGTGCCGTCACGCCTTCACTCTCCATTGCAGTCTGAAGTGCAAGGCCGTTCATGACCGTCGCCAGCATGCCCATATAGTCGGCGCGCGCGCGGCCCATGCCGCCGGCCGCCGCGATCAGACCACGATAGATATTGCCGGCTCCAACAACGAGACAGATTTCGGCACCGGAGGCGGCAGCCTGGGCAATATCGCGCGCGATTGGCGCGAGCACATCGAGGTCGATGCCGTAGCCCTTGTCACCGGCGAGGGCTTCTCCCGAGAGCTTCAACAGCACGCGGCGATAGCGAAGGTCTTTGGCCGTTGGGGTATTTGCCATCAGCCCTCCTCCCGCTTGCAATCGACCCCCGGCCTTTACGTCGGTTCGTCTGCGGTGCGGTCGATCCCTTCACCGAGCGCGAACCGGTGAAAGCCGGTAATCTTGATTGGAGCGCCTACCGCCTTCTCGGCGTCAGCTATTGCCGCCGCCACCGTCTTGTCCGGATCGTGCACGAAGGCTTGCGCAAGCAGCACCACGTCTTCATAGAATTTGCGCAAGCGGCCTTCGACCATTTTCTCGATCACTGGCGCAGGCTTGCCCGATTCCTTGGCTTGCTCGGTCAGAATTGCTTTCTCGCGCGCGACGATCGTCTCATCGAGGCTTTCAACGTCGACGGCTTGCGGATTGGCCGCAGCAATGTGCATGGCAACCTGCTTGCCGAAGCCCGCGAGTTGTTCCGGCTCGCCTTTAGACTCCAGCGCGACGACAACTCCGATCTTGCCAAGCCCTGGAGCCATCATGTTGTGCACGTAACTTGCCACAGTCCCGTTCTTGACGTCGATGAAGGCGGTCCGGCGCAGCGTCATGTTCTCGCCGATCGTGCCGATCATCTCTTTGAGCGTATCGGCGACGGTTGAGGTTCCGTCCGGAAACTTGGCTTCGAGCAGCTTGTCGAGATCTCCCTTGGCGGCGACGGCCGCCTTGGCGATCCCCGAGGCCATGGTCTGGAACGTCTCATTGCGCGCGACGAAATCCGTTTCCGAGTTGACTTCGACCAGCGCGGCCTCCTTCGCGTTGGCGGCAAGTCCGATCAGCCCTTCGGCAGCAACGCGTCCGGCCTTCTTGGCGGCCTTGGCCAGCCCCTTGGCTCTCAGCCAGTCGACCGCGGCCTCCATGTCGCCGTCGGTTTCGGCGAGCGCCGCTTTGCAATCCATCATGCCTGCGCCGGTCTTGTCGCGCAGCTCTTTCACCGTGGTTGCGGTAATCGTTGCCATCCCTCGCCTCAATCGCTCTTGTCTTCAGCCTTAGAGGCTTGCTCTTCCGGTTCAGCAGGCTTCTCGCCCGATGCGGCGGCACTCTCTTCGGTTGAGGCTGGCTTCTCCTCCGATGCAGCGGCGCTCTCCTCGGTTGAGGCGGGCTTCTCCTCCGATGCGGCAGCCTTCGGCTTGCGGGCAGGCTTCTTGCCGTCGCTCTTACCTTTGCCGCCCCCTTTGGCCTCACTGCGCGCACCCTTCTTTCGCGCCCGCCGTTCGGTCTCCCCGGAACTCTCGCCACCCTCGAGGCCCTGCTCGGGAACAGGTTCCTCGGCGGCGCCGAGATCGGATCCGGCCGCGCCTTGTGCCCGCTCAATCCCATCGATTGCAGCGCGCGCGATCAAGTCGCAATAAAGGGTGATGGCCCGTCCGGCATCGTCATTACCAGGGATCGGGTGGCTAATGCCGTCGGGATCGCTATTCGAATCGACCACCGCCACCACCGGCAGATGGAGCTTGCGCGCCTCGGCGATGGCAATCGACTCCTTGTTGGTGTCGATGACGAATATCAGATCCGGCAGCGCTCCCATGTCCTTGATACCGCCAAGCGATCGCTCGAGTTTGTCCTTCTCGCGGGTGAGTTGGAGCAGCTCCTTTTTGGTAAGGCCGTGCGCCTCGCCTTGCAGCAACTCCTCAAGCGTTTTGAGCCGCTTGATCGAGTTGGAGATGGTGCGCCAATTGGTCAGCGTCCCGCCGAGCCAACGGTGATTGATGAAGTACTGAGCGCATGATTTGGCCGCATCGGCCACGGCCTCGGAGGCTTGGCGCTTGGTTCCCACAAACAGCACGCGGCCGCCTTTTGCCACGACATCGGACACGGTCAGCAGCGCCTGATGGAGCAGCGGTACGGTCTGGGTGAGATCGATAATATGGATGTTGTTGCGGGAGCCGTAGATGAACGGCCCCATCTTCGGATTCCAGCGGTGGGTCTGATGACCGAAATGCACGCCGGCTTCGAGCAGCTGGCGCATAGTAACATCGGGCAGTGCCATGGGACTGCGAACTCCTTTTTCCGGTTTTGCCGCCGCAGGACAGGAAGACCGGGAGTTTTACCCCCCAAGTCACCGGAGCGAGCGCCGAGGCAAGGAAGCCTCAGTGACGCTTAGCGTCCCGCGTGTGAGATGGTGCGGTTTATAGGGAGCGCCTTCCCCCTTGGCAAGTCCCGCGCTCGTGGCCCCCGGCCTCTCAAAGCGCCCTGATCTGGGCCACACCCTCCACCAGCTTGAGCACGCTTCTTTGCCTTGGGGTCGAATCGATCCCCTGCGGCAGCACGAACTCCACTTCGCTGGAGAGGTCTTTGAGGCGCAGCACAAGGTGGAACTGGCCCTGCCCGCCCGATCCGGCCTGCTCGGCGAGGGGCGCCAGAGCACGAACATCCTCGACAAAGACCTTCATGCCGGCGTGGCAGGCTTCCGCGGCACGTTCCAGCGAGTCGATGCGGTGGACCCTGACCCTGACGCTTTCCCCGTCAGCTTCGGCCTCTACATGGAGCAAAACCGCGGTCCCGGGCTCAAGCAGAGGCCGCGCGGCCGCCAGCGCCTCGGAAAACACCACGGCTTCGAACTGCCCGGTCGAGTCCGAAAAGGCCACAAAGGCATAAGAATTACCGGTTTTGCCCTTGCGCTCCCGGGCATGAAGCACCGTGCCGGCGAGCGTGCCGACCACACGGCGAGCGCGTGCCTTGGCGGCAAACTCCACCCAGGTTTCGGCGCCGAGCGCCTCCAGCACTTCCTTGTAGTCGTCGAGCGGATGGCCGGTGAGGAAAAAGCCGACGGCCTCGAATTCGTGCGATAGCCGGTCGGTCGCCACCCATGGTCGTTCCGCGGGGAGTTCGATGGGAGGCGGTGTGTGCCCCTCCCCCGAAAACAGATCGTCCTGGCCTTCGGTGCTCGCCTCAAGTGAACGGTTGCCTGCCGCGATCAGGTGATCGACATTGGCAAACGCGGTGGCGCGATCGACGCCAAGTTCGTCCAGAGCACCGGCCGCGGCGATCGTCTCCAAGGCCCGCTTATTGATGAAACGCGGATTGAGCCGCCGGGCGAAATCCGAAATGTCGCCAAACGGTCCCCGCTCCTCGCGCTCCTCGACAAGATGCTCAACCGCTTGGCGGCCGACGTTCTTCAACGCCGCAAGCGAATAGCGGATCGAGTCCTCGCCCGGGTTAAAGTCGACCTCCGAGCGGTTGACCGAGGGCGGGTCGATACGGATGCCAAGACGCCGCGCTTCTTGCGCGAAACCGCTCAGCTTGTCCGCATTGCCCATATCGAGTGTCATCGACGCCGCCAGGAACTCGGTCGGATAGTTGGCTTTGAAGTAAGCGGTCTGATAGGCGATCAGGGCGTAAGCGGCCGCATGCGATTTATTGAAACCGTAGCCGGCAAACTTCGCCACCAGCTCGAAGATATATTCGGCGCGCGCGCGGTCGACACCGTTGGCGATTGCGCCCTCGACAAAACGGGATTTCTGCGCCGCCATCTCTTTCTTGATCTTCTTGCCCATGGCGCGGCGAAGCAAATCGGCCTCGCCAAGCGAGAAGCCTGACAGCACTTGCGCAATCTCCATCACCTGCTCTTGGTAGATGATGACTCCGTACGTCTCATCGAGGATCGGCACGATCGAGTCATGCAAGGTCTCAATCGACTCGCGCTTATGCTTACGGTTCACGTAGGAATCGATATTGTCCATCGGACCCGGCCGGTAAAGCGCCACGATGGCGATGATGTCCTCGAAACGGTCAGGCTTGAGTTTCCTCAACGCATCGCGCATGCCCTGACCTTCGAGCTGGAACACGCCGACCGTGTCGCCCTTTTGCAGCAAGTCGAAGGTGGCGGCGTCGTCGAGGGGGATCTTAGCCGCATCGATCTCGACGCCCCGCCGCGCGATGAGTTTCCGGGCCGTATCGATGACGGTCAGGGTCTTGAGCCCGAGAAAGTCGAATTTCACCAATCCCGCCGCCTCGGCCCATTTCATACTGAATTGCGTGGCCGGCAACTGAGCCCGCGCATCCCGGTAAAGCGGCACAAGCTCCATCAGGGGGCGGTCGGCAATGACGACACCCGCCGCATGGGTAGAGGCATGGCGATAAAGGCCCTCGAGGCGCTGGCCGATATCGAGCAGCTTGGCGACGATCGGTTCTGCGTCGCGTGCTTCCTGAAGACGCGGCTCGCCGGCGATGGCCTGCGATAGCGTGACAGGGTTGGCCGGGTTCATCGGCACGAGCTTGCACAAGCGGTCGACCTGGCCGTAGGGCATCTGCAACACACGGCCGACGTCGCGCAAGACCGCCCGCGCCTGGAGCTTACCAAACGTGATGATATGGGCGACGCGATGAGCGCCATAGCGCTCACGCACATAGGCGATTACCTCGTCGCGGCGATCCTGGCAGAAGTCGATGTCGAAATCGGGCATCGACACGCGCTCCGGATTCAAAAAGCGCTCGAACAGCAGCCCGAAGCGGATCGGATCGAGATCGGTGATGGTCAGCGCATAGGCAACCAGCGAGCCCGCGCCCGATCCGCGGCCCGGCCCCACGGGAATGCCTTGAGCCTTGGCCCATTTGATGAAGTCGGCAACGATCAGGAAATAGCCCTGATAGTTCATGCCGGTGATGACATCGAGCTCGAAAGCAAGGCGCTCGGCATAGCCGGCCGCGTCATGGCCGGGCGCCATGCCGTGCCGAGCGAGCCGCTCTTTCAAACCCTGTTCCGATTGGCGCCTTAACTCTTCCGCTTCGGTCCCGTCGCCCGCGCTTGAAGCGGCATCGGGGTTAAGGAATGGCGGGAGAATCGGTTTGCGCTTGTGGGGCCGATAGGCACAGCGGCGCGCAATCTCGACCGTCGTGTCCAACGCTTCGGGCAGGTCGGCGAACAGCGCCCGCATCTCATCGCTTGTCTTGAAATAATGCGCAGGGCTCAGGCGCCGCCGATCGTCCACGGCGACATAGCTTCCTGCGGCAATGCAAAGCAGCGCGTCGTGAGCCTCGAAGTCTTCTGCGCTGGCAAAATAGGGCTCATTAGTCGCAACGATGGGGAGATCGAGATCGTAGGCGAGCTTGAGCAGAAGAGGCTCGACCGTCCGTTCCTGTGGCAGCCCGTGGCGCTGGAGCTCGATATAGAAACGATCGCCGAAAATGTTTTTCAGCTCTTGAGCCTGGAACCGGGCAAGCTCGAGATTGCCTTCCGCCAGGCTCGCGTCGATCGGTCCTTCAAGCCCGCCGCTCAGAGCAATCAGCCCTTCGGCCCGGCTCGCAAGATCCGCGATGGCGGTCACCACCTCGCCCGTTTCGCTTGCGGCGAAATGGGCCTCGGTCGAGAGGCGCATGAGATTGGCATATCCTTGCGCGTCTTTGGCGAGCAGCGCGATACGCCCATCGGCGCGAGTCCGGTGCGGATCGGTACCCGGACCGGGTGTCTGCGCCTTGCTCGCGAACGCCAGCGACAGCGTCATGCCGATAATCGGCTGGACACCTGCCTTGGCGAGGGTTTCGGAAAATTCGAGCGCCCCGAACAGATTGTCGGTGTCGGTCAGGGCAAGCGCAGGCGCGCCGTCGGCCCGGGCGAGCGCGGCAAGCCGTTGAATGGTGAGCGCGCCCTCAAGCAGCGAATAGGCCGAATGCACCTTCAGATGCACAAAAGGCTGACCTTCGGCTGCCATGTCTCTTATCCCTGTGTTCAGCTTGCCTCCCCGGACCCTGACGGATTCGTGGGCCGCGCCGAAGAGCCTGCCCCGGGTAATCCCCGGTTTCCCGTTGCCGGCAGGGACAGTTTATGTTCTTCTTTTGTTCACGGCAAGTTTGGGGCTAGATGACCTCGGCTTCGGCCACCACCACCTCTTCGGCGACGAGGCGCCCTTCCACAAGGCGAAGGGTGCGGTCCATGCGGGCGGCAAGATCGAGGTTATGAGTCGCCACGACCGCGGCGACGCCCGATCCACGCACGAGCTTCAATAGCTGCTCAAAGACCCGTTCGGCGGTAGGCGGATCCAGATTGCCGGTCGGTTCGTCGGCCAGGAGCACTTTGGGTTCGTTGGCAACGGCCCGGGCAATGGCCACGCGCTGCTGCTCGCCGCCGGACAATTGTGCCGGGCGATGATCCCAGCGCTGTTCGAGACCGAGCGATTTGAGCAGCTCTTTGGCCCGGGCCTCGGCCCGCTCGTGGCTGAGCCCGAGGATGAGCTGCGGCAACACCACATTCTCGAGCGCCGAGAACTCGGGCAGGAGATGGTGGAACTGGTAGATGAAACCGACCTCCATACGGCGCAGGCGCGTTTGCTCGTTGTCGGGAAGCTTTCCGCTATCGACGCCATTGATGATCACTTGACCGTCGTCGGGACGTTCGAGAAGTCCGGCGATGTGAAGCAGCGTCGACTTTCCGGCGCCCGACGGACCGAGCAGCGCAACCGTTTCGCCGGGGAAGAACGAGGCGCTCGCGCCCTTCAGCACATCGATGCGGCGATGGCCTTGCGTGTAGGCGCGCTCGAGCCGATCAAGCCGAAGCACTGGTGACGTCTTGCTATCCACTTTCAACCCTATTCGTAACGCAGCGCTTCGACCGGATCGAGACGGGACGCCCGCCAAGAGGGATAAAGCGTGGCGAGAACCGACAGCACAAGCGCCATGATGACCACCGAAATGGTTTCACTCGGGTCCATCTCGGCCGGCAGTTGCGATAAGTAGTAGAGCTCAGGCGCGAACAGCTCCGTATCGGTTAGCCAGCCGATGAGCTCGCGCAAGCGCTCGATATTGGCGCAGACGAGCACACCGAGCAAAAGCCCGGCAAGCGTTCCGACAATACCGATACTCGCACCGGTGATGAAGAAGATCCGCATCACGGCAGCGCGCGAGGCTCCCATTGTGCGTAAGATAGCGATGTCGTGTCCCTTATCCTTCACCAGCATGATCAAACCCGAAATGATGTTGAGTGCGGCGACCAGAACGATCAGCGTGAGGATCAGGAACATCACATTACGTTCGACCTGAAGCGCGGTGAAGAAGGTCGCATTGCGTTGGCGCCAGTCGCTGACATAAATGCTCGAACCGCCGGCCGTGACGATCTCAGGTGCAAGCTTGCCGACATCGTCGGGAGAATCGAGCACGACCTCGAGCACGGTGACGGCATTAGGTTGATTAAAATAGAGCTGCGCCTCTTTGAGCGGCATGAACAGAATACTGGAATCGTATTCGGACATACCGATCTCGAACAGGGCGACGATGGGATAGCGCTTGACTCGCGGTGCGGTGCCAAGCGCCGTGGACGCACCGCGGGGCGTAAGCAGCGAGACTTGATCGCCGACCCTAACGTTAAGCTGGTTCGCAAGGCGCGTGCCGAGAGCAACCCCGGGCACCTGGTCGAAATTATCGAGCGTGCCGAAGCGGATATTGTTGGAGATGGCCTTGAGCTGCTTGAGGTCCGTCTCGCGTAAACCCCGCACCAGGGCGCCGCTCGAGGTCGATGGCGTCGAGACCATGACCTGCCCCTCGACCAGAGGAAGCGCGAATTTGACGCCTGGGACTGCACGAATCTTGGTCGCCACGTCGTCGTAATCGGTGAAATTGGTGAGGCTATGCACGACCACATGGCCGTTCAGCCCCAGCATCTTGTTGAACAACTCTTGGCGGAAGCCGTTCATCACCGCCATCACGATGATAAGAGTGGCAACGCCGAGCATGATGCCGATGAAGGAGAAACCGGCGATGACCGAGATGAAACCCTCCTTCCGGCGCGCCCGCAAATAACGGAGGGCAACCATCCACTCGAAGGGGGCGAAAGCCCGCGTAGTTCCGGTCTCTGCGCTCATGCGGCTTCCTTACTGGCTTCACGCGCCGATTGGCGAAGACGATTCAAGGCCGACTCGAAGGTCAGGCTCTGGCGGGCGCCGGTTGCGCGCTCCTTCACCTCGACCTCGCCCGATGCCACTCCCTTCGGCCCCACGATGATCTGCCAGGGTAGTCCGATCAGGTCCATAGCGGCAAATTTTGCCCCCGCCCGTTCGTCGCGGTCATCGTAGAGCACACTCAAATCTGCGGCCTGAAGCTTATCGTACAAACTGTCGCAGGCGGCATCGGTCGCAGCATCGCCGGCCTTCACGTTGATCAAGCCGACGTCGAAAGGCGCCACGGATTGCGGCCAGATGATGCCGGCGTCGTCGTGAGAGGCTTCGATAATGGCGCCGACAAGCCGCGACACACCGATCCCGTAAGAGCCCATCTGCACCGTCACCAATTCGCCG